>ERZ1106954.1280-NODE-1280-length-19302-cov-5.440900_pt1 | contig 19302 bp, 21 predicted proteins | sample MGYA00403678_ERZ1106954 | MGnify/ENA primary metagenome ERZ1106954 (study PRJEB35170, sample SAMEA104062445) | human gut metagenome | biome: human gut; feature: human-associated habitat; material: faeces | place: Denmark | collected 2012-08-20 ... | reverse complement strand
GGAAGCCAATGTCAAAAAAGCCGCCAATAAAATGATTGACGACATCGATGTAGAAGGTGCTCGTTTTGGGGTTTGCGCGTACAGCTCCGACCTGGTTGCATCATGTGCCCTGAGCGAGAGTAAAGATTACGCTGCGGAAGCAATTAATTCGATCGACTCGAATGGTGGCACCGATATCGGCTTGGGGTTGTCCGGAGGTCACGAATTACTATCGGATGCTGGGCGGGCGGAAAGAGTGAGCAAAGAAAAATAATAGTTCTGATGTCTGATGGGTTGCCGACAACAGGTGAAAGCGAAGAACAGATACAAGCCCGCGCTGAAAAATACAAGAGTGAGAACATCAAGCTCTATACCTTGGGTTTTAATCTCGATGCTTCGGGACAGGATCTAATGCGTTCGATGGCAAGCGAGGGCTGCTACTTCAATGTTGCCAACGAAGATGACCTCAAGGGCTTTTTTGAGGACATTGCTGCAGAGATTAACGGTGTTCGTTACACATATATTCGCGTTGCATGTCCAGTTGACGTGAGTGTTGCGCGTAACGGGGAAACGCTTTCTTCTGAAGAAACCGGAACCAGGAGAACGTCTTTTGGGACCGTACAGATTGAAAACGACGGCACGGGCGATACGACATGTACAAACGAGGTCAAGGTAATACGCCTGCGCTCAGATGATGAGTATCAATTGAGAATTGAAGGAACGGGATCTGGTGATATGACGGTCGAATGCGACTTCATGGATAGTACGGGCGACTATTCCGATCGGCGCTCATTCACTGATGTTTCGGTTAACCCTGCGATGCAAGCGGTGGTGGGAATCAATGGAGACGTCAATACGCGCATGGAAATAGACGATGACGGAGATGGGTTTGCGGATAGGGCGTTGGAGGCAAGTGCCAACAGCGAAGCCCGTGCGGTCGATAACTCTCTGTTCATGAAGGCCATCTACCTTTCAATGCTTGGCGCAAGCATATTTCTAGCATTGGGCATGATTCGAAGAGCTGTAGGAAAGCAGGAGGGAAACAAAAATGTTTTGTCCTAGTTGCGGAGCGAATAACCCGGACGGAGTAGCATTTTGCGGGTCTTGTGGCAAGCCTATGCCAGAAGTTCCCCGCAAGGATAACTTTGTCTCGTATTGTCCACGATGTGGTGCAAGGCTTGATCCAGGAGCTGTATTTTGTGGCGAATGCGGACAGCAGTTGGGAAATAACGGCGAACCGTCCCCCAAGCCAAGCCCCAGCCTTGTGCCAAGCTCGCAACCGATCCATAAGGTGCAATTCAATAAAAAACTCGTTCTGCCTGTTGTTGCTGCGGTGATTGTTGTTGTTGCGATTTGCGCTTTCGGCAATTTCGTTGGGGGCGGCGACGGTGGACGAGGAACCGCTAATGAGATGGCCCAGACGCTCAATGACCCATTGAATAAGGTATTTTCGAGCGGTGCTGATGAGGATTCGATTCGAGAATTCGCGGAGGCTTATATTGACGGCTTTCCGCCTGAGGTTATTAACGCTGAGCTCCAAAATAGCAACATGACTAAAGAGGACATTATCGATATGGCGGAAGATGCATTCAAATATGGAATGGGTTCCGTGTCTTCTGTTGCAGATTATCTCGACAAAATGGACGTCAATGCAACAATCAAGCTTGGTGATCAGCTTGATTCGGATGATGTCGACAGCATTAATGACAAGATAAGTGAATATGGCATCGATGATCAGGTAACGGCTGGATATAAGCTTGGGGCTGATGTTACGGTCACTGCCTTGGACGATTTACCTGCCTTGAAGAAGGGGGAGACCAAGAGCAGTGATGTTGCGAGTCTTGGTGTCTATACGATAAAGATCGGTAACAAATGGTATCTATGGATGCCGCAATTCAATTGGTAGCTGTTCGCTATTGCTATAGGTGTTTGATATGAAATGCCCGAAGTGTGGCTCGATTATAGATCCCGGAAAGAAATTCTGCATACATTGTGGGTGCGCCGTTGACGACGAGCATTTGCATGAGATTCTTGCTCAGAGTGTTCGCAAATCTAGGCAAAAGAGTGCGCATATCGTGCTCGGAGCGTTGACCGTAGTCGCGCTGGCGATCGCTAGCGCATTCATGGTTGGTGTGAACGACGGGGGGAAGACATTGCTTTCACATCTGTTTTCGGGTGATAGCGATTCCGTTCGCATTGTCCGATATGGCGGGAGCGATGACCTATGCGTTAATCCCGATACCAAGATTGTCGTATGTGGTTCTAACGGGGAGCCAATTGATGACGGTGCCGTGCAGCTTATACCGCGTGGCGGTGCGGCGGTCGGGGATAGAGACGGTGCGGTATTGAGTCTAAAGCAAGGAGGTTCATTCTCGTTCGATAGCTTTTCTGGCATCGCGCTTGGAGACTATTGTATGAGGGTCTTTGAGGGAAGCCAGCGCAAGGAGGCGTATGAATACGCTCATATCGTCATCGATGTGAAAGATGAAGCGAGTGAGCCTGATTCCATTCGTTTTAAACCTGCGGACGGCAGAGGGGGGCTCAAGCAGGTTAGACATTATGGAGTCGAAGAGACAAAGCAGACAGTAAATGTTTCATATACAAAAGGAAGCGAGACCCACGGTTACTCGAATCAGTGGGCGTATGTCCAGATAACCGAAGATAACGACGATATTTCTTCATGGGCGATTAACCGGAGACTCAAAGAGCAGTTTGACACTGCAGGGGAGAATGCAAGAAACTGGACGGAGTCAAGCGGCGATCCTCTTGAGACTGGATACGCCCAGAGCGCTGTCATGCTTGACCAGTTGCGGGAGTTGGCTTCCATTAAATGCTCATTCAGTTATGGCGATGAGTCAGGTGACGAATCAAGCGCCATGATCGGAAGTTTTTACGATATCCAAACAGGTGACCCCGTTTCGCCCGAAAGTTATTTCGGCATAACGCAAGAAAATCGCAACGCGAAGGCTCAGGCGGCAATTAAGAGGTATGCAGAATCGAACGGAATCGACATCGACGTGGCGGATATTCAGGCTGTGGTTTGCGATGACGCTTCCTATCTTGTTGAGGCGGACGATCTATATGTGATTTTGAATCCAAGCGTGAGTGGAGAGGCTATCGCTCAACTCTTGCCGCTTGGTGTGGGAAAAGCCGGCAATCAGGGCTAAAAGTGACGAAACGAGCAAGAACTAAAGGATTGAATTATGTATTGCACCTCATGTGGAAAAGAGATTCCTGAAGGAAAGAAATTTTGTCCACAGTGTGGAGTTCCCCTTGGGGCAAAAGTGGTCATGAAATACGAAGAGACTCAAAAGATGGATATTTCGCCGGATGGCGAGAATGGACACCGTCCTGAGGAGGAAGGGCCGGGTGAGACAATCAAGCGAAAAAGAATCGTCGTGGGTGGCGTGATCATTGCGCTTTTTGTGCTACTGGGTGCCGGTGTTATTTACTATAGCGGGACGACAGGTGAATCGTCTGATTTTTCTCCAGCTATATCATCTGTGTCATATGGCCGTTCTAAAACGGTAAGAATTGCTCCCGATGCAAAGATAGCGCTGTACGGTAAAGATGGCGAGAAGCTCAAGGACTACGACCTGAGCGCGACTGATTCTGATGGAGTGACGACTACCTATCATGTTGATGGGGATGAATTTTCTCCCACTCAACTGGGTTTGACATCGGGTGGTTATACGATTTCGACGAAGGACCCCTCTACAAATGCAAATCTTAAGGCCAATGTGTCAGTGGCAAATGGCGGCATCGTGAATGTCGAGTTCAAGCCATCCGACGAAGATGATACAAAGGCGGATGACCGAAAGTTTGACGGAACGAAAGATAAAGGTGATAACAAGGGAAAACTGTCCGTATCGGAAAAATATAAGCTGTATCTAGATAAAGTCGAAGAACTTGAGAAGAAGTACGGTAAAGCTCGCTATTTTGAGATGTCGAGTGGTGATGACTGGCGTGCGGCATCGTGCGATGGTGTTGGATTTATCGATCTGGTCGATCTTGACGGTGACGGCTTTGAGGAGTTGGTAGTTGCCCACCCGATGGACGCAGAGGATATAGTGAGCGATGACTATGCCAATATGATGGACGGACAGTATTACCTGAAAACCATCGAAGTCTGGACGGTGGACGGCAGTCAGCTTAAACAAATAGGCTGTTTCAATGTATACCCTACGGTTGAGGGCGCAAGCTACCTATATGTTTTGGACGGAATTGATAAACGTCCAACAACGATGTTACTTGCACAGTCGATGTATATGGCTGATGACATAAGAACGTTTGAGAATTTTGTCGTTACAGCCGATAAAGAGGGAAAGCTCGCTGCAACGGTTTTCACCACAATGACGCCGTTGGCGAGTGCCGATGGCGGCCAATCGTCTACGTGTAGTGTAAATGGTGAAGAGATCAGCCAGGAAGAAGAACCAGACAAATGGAATGAGGTTACGGGCCTTGGGTATTCAAGCGGCTTGGGCGCTGGGAAGAGTTTTCGATTAAACGGGACTGAGTATGACAGCGCTGGCGAGTCGAATGGGCAGGCGGACAATGAGAAAACCTATTCGATAAAAGAAACGGTTGAGTTCGCGAACCAGCAAAGGGACCTGCTTGAGTCAAAAGCCAAAGGTAAATAATCGCTGTGCTATCTGCACATCGCTCCGCCTCGTGTCTAAAAAGAGACACGAGGCGTTTTTCTTTAGCGACAGTAATTAGCAATTGATAATGCGTCATCGGGAGTGTGATAGAAAAATAAACCCAAAATCAATGCAAAGGCGTTCCGCCATTTGGAGGATGACGATATGTTTCGCGGCTTAAGTGTTTCATATTCTGCCAATAGAAACGGTGAGCTTTAGTATGGCTAGCTACGTCTTTATTAAGGATAAACTTGTAGCTCGAGCTGAACATGAAGCCGTGCCCCATGCAGGGGAAATGTTCGAGTTAGAGTCTGCGTTGAAGGATTTGCAGAAGCAGAGATCTGGGCTGGCGGTTGATTTTGCGGAATCGGTTATTTCGAAATCAGCCAAGATAAAGAAACTACAGGCGCTGTTTAGTATTCCAATGGAGCGTATCAACCTAAACGAGCAGGCGATGGCAGCGCTGAACGATCGGTGTCTTGGCTTGTTTGGCTGTATCGCGTATCGAGATGGCGATAAGATCTCAATTGAATTTAACGATTATCTGACATGTACGGCATGTGGTGCCTCCAATGATGTTGGCGACATTTACTGTGCAGACTGCGGACAGTCATTTGAGCAGATGAGAAAAAAGGCAAAGAAAGAAATCGAATTCTACCAAGCGCGCGATGCGAAACTAAAGCAGGATCTAGCGGATGCTGTCCTAGTCGAGATTGAGAAAAATGAAGCGTTACGTTCAACGCTGGCGTGCGAACAACTCAACATGCTTGAACAAAATGAGGCTGTGCAGGTCGAGCTTGTCGCGAAAATCAATAAGCTAGCTGAATCTGAAGCCTCAAGTAAAGAAAATGACGACATTAGTGGATACAAGTTTATCGTATGTGGGAAATGCGGGAAAAGGATTGAAGCTGGTGTCGGCTTTTGCCCGGGTTGCGGAAGTCCCCTTGCAGCTTTAGATGCAAAACGTATATGCCCTTCTTGTAAAACGCTCTACATGAATGAAACTGCCTTCTGCATGTTTTGCGGGACCCAAACTAATGAGGTCGAGAACAAACATAAGAAGAATGATGAAATCAAGAACGCATGCTCATATTGTGGTGCTCCCATTGTTGCCGGTAGACGTTTTTGTACAAAATGCGGAGCTCGGCTTGAAGGGGCGGCAGATTGATGGTCGTGAAATGTCCGAAATGTGGGCGCGAGGTTAGAAACGGCAAGTACTGTACTCGTTGCGGTTCGAAAATCGAAATGTCGTCTGAAGAAGATGTGGGACAAGGGCAGCGAAGTGCTGCCCAGGGCGGAGATACAACAAATGTTGCATCAGATCATGTGTCTCAAAAAAGCGGAAGGCGCTCTGATTCTGAATTGGGGGACAAATCGCACGTAGTCGCGCATAAGTTGACGTTTATTCAACAGCTTACGCTCGTGCTGTCCGTGGTCTTGTGCTGCGTGACAGTCGCTACCGTCTGCATCTCTTTTTTTGATTCAGAAAGGTGGGGGTTTATGAGCGAATTAGGTATCCATTATTGGGATGAGGGCGATGTTCTTTTCACGGTTCTCTTCGTTGCTTTTGTGATGACTTTGGTGACGATCGTGTGGCGCTCTGTTGTGTTTCTGCTGTCGGGAGAAAGCGATAGGCGATATTGGATAAATCTTGCCGTTGAATACGGCGCTCTGACTGTTGTGTGTTTGCTGCTGGCGCTCATTGATGTCGCGCTCTTCGCAAATGTAGGTAAATGGGGTTCCATGGATTCATTGGGATTATCACTACTGGCGTTCGATTTTTCTGTTTGGGGAAGCGGTCAGAGCCATGTTCAGTTCAGCACGGAAACTGTTGCAATTTGTGCCGCAGGGGTTATGGACGTCTTGATAGGTGTTCAAGTCTATTTAAATCGAAAGAGTCGGGTACCGCATGGTCAAATGTCCTAGATGTGGCAGCGAATTTCCAGACAATGTGCGCTATTGCATGTCCTGTGGTGCGGTCTTATTGCTGCAAGGAACAAAGAACGTGCCCGAGCCCATGAACGTAAAGGAAAAAGGGAAGAAAGGAAATCGACAGTCGACCGCATGGAAGCCAACGGGGGAAAGACGACGCATCGCTATGCCTGTGGCCGCAATAATCTGCATGATGGTCATTGTGATTGTAGCGCTCAGGGTCTTTGTTTTTCCGAAGGGTGGCTACGCATTTGACTTTGATGCATATCAGTGCCTCGAAGAGCCTCTGGAAGAGTTGTATCAAGATGGCTTTAGTGATGCAGCCTCCGGACAGTATGAGGCGGCCGTTCTCGCCGCGTTGCCGAAAGGTGTCGACATCGACCGGGTTGATGTGAGTACGGATACGCTGTTCAGCAGTTCTCAAGAGCTGAGGGATTTGGTAGAAAGCGTAACGACAGACGAATCAGACTCTCCTCTATCGTTTTATGTGGATTTGAATAGCAGCGTGGACGAAATAAGTAATGATGTGTTGGCCAAGATCGAAAGCGAGATGCGATCGCTTGGAGTGGATAAAGATGTCGGCGCGGGCTATAAAATTGAGCTGAAAGTGACTGTTGACACCTACAAAGATACGCCGTTGATAAAAGACGACCAGAATAAAGTGTTCGATGTTAAAGACATTGGTGTTTATACCATCGAAATAGGTGACAGGTGGTATCTCTGGCCACTTCAAGAGAAGTGAAACGAGAAGCCTCAATGGCTTAAAGCGAATAAGGGGAAACGCGCGTCGGATCGCCGATTTGTCTTGAGCCGCTTCGGCTTAAGGCGGGTAAGCGTTTTTTGCGGCACGCGACACCAATCATCGTTCTTGATGCAACACCTGTTGATTGTTGGGAATGTACAGGCAATTTAAAACGGTAGCCGCGAAACGCCAAATATAGAGCAAGGCTGGTAGATTGGGGTAAAATGAGAAAAGTTATCGAATTAATAGCACTTATTTTATTTGGAGCAATGGTTGTATACATTGCATCGGTCGTTTCATCCAATGGGACGGCGGCGCAGTATGCTGTGTCGGGCTTTTGGGGCGGATGGGCGGAATCTCCCAAAACCTCAACCATCGCATTTTGGATAGTGCTTGTATATCTTGGGCTAGTGGTATTGACTTGTTCGCTGTGCTGGAAGAGTCCTTTATTGGTGTTGGCGGCTATGAGCGCAGTCTCGATTATGGTTTTCGTCAATCCCTCTTATTCAGTTTATATTTGCTACGTTATGTTCGGTCCGGGGCATTTCATTGGAGACCTGCTCATGCCCATTACGTCATTTTGCGGATCGGTTATTTTTGGCGGTCAATTTGCCTTTGAAAACGGATATGGCTGGTTTGTAAGGCTGATTTGTGTCTTGTTCTGGTCAATGGGATTCTTGGCGATTGTTGCAGCTCCGGGCGAGTTCTTTTCCGAGCTGTTCTCTGATTCTGGAGCGACGCAGTCAGCATCGGGCGGAAGCGCAAGATTTGATTGCAGCGATGAGATTGATAATTTAATGCGTGATGCCAAGATGGATCGGATCCAAGAAACGTTGGATGACATTAAATACTGGGAAATTCGTAACGGAGGTCGCAAGTAGCTGTGTCGAGATTACGCGGCTGAAATGAAGGATTTAAATAAACGACGCAAAAGAAAGTGATTTTATTGAGTTTTGGTGGTCTGCATATTGTAAGCGCTGAGGTGTGAATATAGGGGATTAACTCGCCGATGTCTGATTGGTGATGATGACTGTATAACGAATGATTACGTTGATTTAACAGCAAGCTTTGAGGAGGAAATAATGCCTTTATTGCCAGTTGACCATGAACCATATCACATGAATCCAGGTGAACCGTCTTCGCCGATCATCGAGTTGATCTATGATCTTGAAAAAGAGGCCCAAAGACTTGAAGATGTGTATCAGGAAGTGGTGGATGCATTATGCGACGATATCATTAAAAGCGAAGGTGAAGATGAGATACGGTCGAGTATTGAGCAGCGAACTGACGTGCTGATAGACATCAAGGAGAGTCAGCGCCTCTGCTATGCCCAAATTGAAGATTTGATACCTAGGCGCCACCCCTGCACGATCCGTCCGATGAAAAAACGTCCCAATTGCTGCGATGAGATCGAATGTGAATGCTGCGGCACAAAAAACGAGATAGATGCTCAATTCTGTGAAATATGCGGTAGCCCTATTGATATGGGTGACATATGGCGTTATTGCAAGAAGTGTAAGGTTGCATACAGTAGAGAGATCAACTTTTGTCCTGAATGCGGCTCAGCAATAACCGTCGAGATTAAACGTAAAAGGAAATAGCGTTTCGCTGCTATATGCTTGCCCTTACGCGCGAAAGTGTGATTGGCGACATACCCAAAAATGATGAGATGCGCGAATGAGGGACCCTCTCGATAACCCCCGGATACTCTTCGAGGAACCATTTGTAGCGGTCGCGAGCCGGCAGCAGCCTAAGCGCGGATTCGGTTTTATAATGATCGTGCCAAGCCCTTGATAGATATCGGTTAATGAGAGTAGCAAGTCCTGGATTATATTGGGCTTTATTTTGAACATCGCTTATTTTAAGAAGAACGAGCGTGCAGTCTGTTAAAGCTTCAATATAAGTCGGGGATGGAATGTCAAACTCGGGGCTAGGCATTACAGGCATGCCCGGTTCCGCCATTATGCAGTCAGTGATTTCCGAACCATCGCTTTGTAGAGAATACGAACAGGCTACCCCCTGTTTTAAAAGGTAAAACCATTTTTGTTGGTTACCCATTTCAAGGATAATCTCTCTTTTTTGAAATTGCTGGATTGAAGCCATTGCCACTAGCTCGGCTAATAGGTTTTGGTTGTCACACGGGGCGTACTGACAGAAAAAATTCGGATCTAGGGACACGGAATCGCTCCAACGGGCACATATCGTTAACAAATGCTAACCAAGAATAAGATACGCCATCGGGGGGGGGGCATTATCAAATGCTAATGAGATTCTGGCTTTTTCGGAAATTTCAGAAATACATAAAAATGGAGTGCCGCTGTGCCACTGTTTGCCAGCTGTGTTTTTCGTTGCTGTGCCGCTGCCGCTCGATTTGTTCGAAGGACATGATGCTGGATAAGGACAACGCCCATTTACTTGGCGATAGTTGCTGGTTTAATTACATTCCCCGCTGCTTGAGTTCCTTTTGACACCGGGGCCATATCTTCTTGCCTGTCAATTACGGTAGTCGACTCTTTCGCAGAGAACAAAGCTTCCAGCATTGAGATTATCTGGGAAAACGATCAGAAAGTTTGGTCTTCTGCATCAAATCGTGCATAGTTCTATTTATCATCTTTTTAACATCTCGTTATCAAATAAGAGCGAGTGCGGGCTGGGAACGCTCGTGACGCTCTATTGCGATTGCCCATATACTCGAATGAAAAAAGCGAACGAAAAAATGCTGTGTACTGGCATGCTTGTCTTTTGTACGCCCAAGGCGAGCCGATGAGCAATCAGTCGCTGCGAGAGCGTTTCGGACTTTCCGATGAAAAGAAAAACACGGTGGCGATGTCTCGTCTAATCAGAGAGTGCCTAGAAGAGGCATTGATAAAGGAAGAGGACGAGGATGCGGGCGCTAAATATCGAAGGTATATTCCATATTGGGCCTAAAGGGCAGAAGCGGGAAAATGAGACAGCTTGTGTTTGTTAATGACGAAGCGCTGTTGTGACTTAACTATCGAAAAAGCTGAGGGGGCATATGGAATCACATGTGCCCCAATCAGCTTTATTACCTCTTTGATTTTGGACTCTGGATAACGTGACGGGTGTCATTCCCATCCTAAGAATTCCGATAGGGCCTCGTCCGCGTGCGGGCGGGGCCCTTTTGCGCTGCCTTTTATGTTTGCTATACTGCTAGCACGTAGAGAGGAGCCGCTATGGGTGCAGCAACGGTGCAGCTCAACACACGAATCGATCCTATGCTCAAAGCTGGTGGCGATGCGGTCCTAACTCGCAATGGGTTGGGGCCGAGCGATGCCATTCGCGCACTTTGGACCTATCTCGTCGAACATCAAACGTTGCCGGGATTTATGGTGGCGGATAAGCGTGAGGCGCCCCGTGCGGAGAGCCTCGCCGAACAGGGGTGTGGCCTAGCTTTTTCCTCGTTGGGGCTGAGCGCGTCGGATTTCGCATCGGCAGAATCTTCGGCGGAAGACTGGGATGCCGTACGAGATGATATGTATGACGCGATGATTGCCGACATAGAGGCGAATTGTCGATGATTGAGGCAAAGCGTCTCTTGGTAGATACGAACGTTTGGCTCGATTATTACCTGCAAGAGGGGGCGTTCGACGAAGCGAAGAGATTGGTTGAACTGGCCGAGGCGGGAAAGATCGACCTTCTGTATGCGCCCACGACGGCAAAGGATGTGTTCTATATTTTGCCTCGGCGTCTAGCCCGGCGGAATGCGAATGGGATTAATGTGTCGTTTGCCCCGGCGTCATGGGCTTGCATCGAGCACATGATGCAGGTGGCAACTGCCTCTCCGCTTTCGTTGGCAGAATGCGAGATGGCGCGCATGCTTGGCAAGCGTATGCCGGATCTTGAAGACAACCTCATCATCGCTTCGGGCGAGACGGCGGATGTTGACTATGTGGTCACGAGCGACCGGCGCATGCTGGAGGCGATGCCCGAGGTGTGCTTGACACCTGCTCGCGCGGTCGAGATGATCGGGATCCTCGGCTAACCTCGTCTGTCTCGTTTCGCTATCATATGGGGCATTGTGAACCTCATACAACTTTGGAGGACAGTATGGCGGATAACGCCGAGATGCTATTCTCGCCTGAGCTGGTGTTTTTTGATTGGGAGTGTGCGACGCCGGGCGAGGTGTTTGCGCAGCTTGAGGGCGAGCTTGCCCCGCGCGGCTACGTTGCCGAGGGTTGGCTCAACGCCGTCCGCACGCGCGAGGACGCCTATCCCACGGGTCTCGCTATGCCGGCGGCAAACATTGCCATCCCACATACTGATCCCGGATTTGTGGCTAAGCCCTATATCGCGGTGGTAAAACCTGCTGTGCCTGTGACATTCAATGCTATGGCAGGCATGGGTGCTCCCGTGCCGGCACAGATCATCATCAATCTGGGCATTGCCGAGCCGGGCGGTCAGGTCGAGGCCCTGCAAGCGCTCATGAATATCTTTATGGATGCCGACGCCGCAGCCGATGTGCTTGGCCAGACCACGTCCCAAGGCATGGTCGACGCCATCCGCCGCCACTTCTAAGGTGGAGATGCCCCCTTTGCACCAAAATGGTGCAGATTAACCTGTGTCCCATGCACCAGGTGTGCCGCGGGGGCTGCGTTGTGACACAATGGCGTTTGTTCGATTCGTGATGCGAAGGGCCAAACATGGCAAATAAGAAAAAGAACCCCGAGGCCGCGCCGACGCCCGAGCAACAGGCTCGCGCCGCCTCCAGCTCTCGTAAGAAACAGCGCAAGACCTATGTGTCCAAAACCGTCAAGATCATCCTAGTGGTCATCGGCGTGCTAGCGATGCTGCTTTCCGTCTCGGCCATGGCGTGCTCCGGTCTCATGTCGCAGACCGAAAGCGCCAACTCGGGCTATAAGCTCACTGGTGGCGTGGCTGCTACCATCAATGGCACCAACCTCACCGAGGACACCGTGACCAAGCAGATCATGAGCATGCGTACGTCCTACGGCTACACCAAGGACAAAGACTGGGCGCAGTACCTGGTCGACAACGACCTCACGCCCAAAAAATATCGCAAGCAGCTCATCGACTCCTACACGCAGCAGATTCTGCTTCAGCAAGCGCAGAAGGAAAACGGCGTGACCGTCTCGGACGAGGAGGTCGAGAAGGCCTGGAAGGACGCCTGCAAGAGCGCCGGCGGCGCCAAGGCCTTTAAGAAGACGCTTAAGACCTATGGCTACACCGAGGACACCTACAAGGACTCGCTCAAGGAGAGCCTGGCACAGCAGAAGCTTAAGGATGCGGTAGCGCCCACAAGCAAGCCCAAGGACAGCGAGATTGTCGATTACATCAACGAGAACCTGTCCAACTACAATGACGCTCGTCGCTCGTCGAATATTCTGATCAAGGTCGATTCCGACGCTTCCGACGAGGACAAGGCCGCCGCCAAGGCCAAGGCGCAGGAGTGCCTGGACAAGATCAACTCCGGCGAGCTGAGCTTTGAGGACGCCGTGAAGCAGTACTCCGACGATACCGGCTCCAAGGATAAGAAGGGCGATGTGGGCTGGGACAAGCTCACCACCTTCGTCGACAGCTACCAGGCGGCGCTCGAGGGGCTCAACAAGGGCGATGTGAGCGATGTTGTCGAGTCGACCTATGGTTACCACATCATCAAGTGCACCGACTACTTCCATGTCGATAATCAGGTCGATAACATTAAGCAGGTACCCAAGGACATCAAGAAGTACGTCTCCAACGTGGTGAAGACGCAGGCGGCAAGTACCGCGTACAGCGAGTGGCTGGAGCAGTACAAGAAGGACGCCGACATCACCGTTAACCCCATGCCCAAGGACGTGCCCTATAACGTGAGCCTGAAGGGCGTCACCAAGAGTTCGACCGACGAAGCGTCGACGACTGAGTAATCATGGGGCGGTGCCCGCGTGAGTGCCGCCCACGCTATTGAGGAGGATTTACAGATGACCAACGAAGAGCTGCAGAAGGAAATGATCGCAGCCATGAAGGCTAAGGACAAGGTTCGCCTGTCCATCATTCGCCAGGTCAAGGCCGAGGTGAAGAATATTGAAGTCAACGAGCGCCGCGATGTGACCGAGGAAGACGTCAACAACATGATCAAGCGTCTGATTAAGCAGACGAGCGAGACGCTGGAGATGTCCATCAAGGCCGGCACCGACCAAGAGCGTACCGACAATTTGACCGAGCAGGTCAAGATTCTGGAGAGCCTGCTGCCCACGCAGGTTTCGGGCGAGGAGCTCGAGGCCCTGATCGAGCAGGTTATCGCCGAGCTGGGCGCCACGTCCAAGAAGCAGATGGGCCAGGTCATGGGCGCTCTGGGCAAGGCCACCGGCGGCAACTTTGACAAGCCGGCCGCGGCAAAGATCGTCGGAGCCAAACTCGCGTAATTTGTTACGCGGTTTTACCAAACCGCGTAACGGCTCGACGCTGCAAACCCGTACACGCGGCAATCTGACGTTCAATTTCAAGGGCGCGACCATAAGGTCTGCGCCCTTTCATTTCACGTTACCTTGCTCGCGTGTACGGGTTTTCGCTGACTCATGCTCAACAAGGACGGTTGTATTATTTTCGGGTCTTGAGGGGCGTGGTCATTGCGGTCGCGCCCCTTTTGGGCGCTCATTGGGGACAGACTTAAATGAGTAGGTACTCATTGGGTACTCATTTAAGTCTGTCCCCAATGACTGGGGGGGAAGATTGCGGGTTCTTTACGGGAATGTAGTGTGGGCTGCGGAAACGTGGTTCTTTCCGTACAATAGTTCAACTCATGTAAACGCAGGGAAGGGACATTCATGGCAGACATGATCGAGATTAAGCATCTCAACAAGTACTTTGGCGACCTGCATGTGCTCAAAGATATCAACCTCACCGTCAAGCGCGGCGAGAAGCTCGTAATGATTGGGCCTTCCGGCTCGGGTAAGTCGACGCTCATCCGTTGTGTCGATTATCTTGAGGAGCCCACATCGGGCGAGGTCGTCATCGACGGTACGCCGCTCACCAAAAAGAATCACCTGGAAATGGCTCGCAAGTATAGCTCCATGGTGTTTCAGCAGTTCAACCTGTATCCCAACATGACGGTGTTGGGCAACCTGACGCTCGCGCCCATCAAGCTGCAAAAGAAGAGCAAGGAGGAGGCGACCGAGATCGCCATCGCCGCGCTCAAGCGCGTCGGCATGGCGCATAAGGCCGGCGAGTATCCGCAGAACCTCTCGGGAGGTCAGCAGCAGCGCATCGCCATCGCCCGTGCCCTGTGCACCAAGCAGCCCATCATCCTGTTTGACGAGCCGACCTCGGCGCTCGATCCCGAGATGGTCCAGGAAGTCCTGGACGTTATGATTGAGCTTGCGCAGGAGGATATCACCATGATCTGCGTGACGCACGAGATGGGCTTTGCGCGCCAGGTGGCCGACCGCGTCATCTTTATGGAGGACGGCCGCATTCTGGAGGAGGGCACGCCTGAGCACTTCTTCGATAACCCCGAGAACCCGCGCTGCCGCGAGTTCCTGTCCAAGATTCTGCACTAGGTGCGGTGATGGATATGACGGATATGACGAGGGCGGCCGTGTCGCGCCGTCACTTTTTGCAGCTGGCTGGCGCCGGCATGCTTGCGCTGACGGGGACCGCGCTTGCCGGTTGCGGCAACTCCACCAGCAGCGAGGGTTCCGACAAGGGGTCCAAGCTGGCGGCCATCAAGTCGCGCGGCCATCTGAATGCCGGCGTTAAGAAGGACGTTCCCGGCTACGGTTACTACGACACCGCCAAGGGCCGCTTTGAGGGCATGGAAGTCGATTTGTGCTACCAGATCGCCGCTGCCGTCTTTGGCGTGAGCTACAAGGAGGCCCGCGCCCAGGAGCTTGTCGAGTTTACCGACGTGACGCCCAAGACGCGCGGCCCGCTGATCGATAACGGCCAACTCGACGTGGTCGCGGCGACCTACACCATCACCGACGAGCGCAAGAAGAGTTGGGATTTCTCGACGCCGTACCGCACCGACTACGTGGGACTTATGGTCAAGAAGCGTTCGGGCTTTACCTCGATTGAGGACCTGGACGGCAAGGTCATCGGCGTGAGCCAGGGTGCCACCACGCAGGGCCTGATCGAGCAGATGATCAAGGACAACGGCTTTAGCTGCAAGCCCGAGTTTAGGGCCTTTAGCGGCTATCCCATCATCAAGAGTTCGCTCGACGCCGGCAATATCGACGTCTTTGCCATGGACCGCTCCACGCTGGCCGGTTACATGAACGAGACCGTTGAGCTGCTGCAGCCCGAGGTCAAGTTTGGCGAGCAGGGCTACGGCGTGGCGACCAAGAAGGGCTGCGACCTTTCGGCCGTGGTCGATCAGGTGATTTGCGATCGCCTGGCCGACGGCTGGCTCGACCAAGAGGTCAAGACCTGGGGTCTTGTATAGGCGCATCGTCCAAGGAAGGAATCAAATGCTCGAAGGATTATTTGACGCCGACCGTTGGTCGACGACATTTCAAAACATGGGGCCCTTCTGGGAGGGCTTTGGCGTGACGCTACAGGTGGTCGTTGCCGGTCTGCTGCTGTCGCTGGTGCTGGGCACGCTGCTGGGCGTGTTCTCTACCACTCGCTCGCGCGTGCTGCGCGCCATAAGCCGCGTGTACGTGGAGTTTTACCAGAACACCCCGTTGCCCGTACAAGTGCTCTTTATGTACATGGCCGGTCCGCAGTTTTTGCAGGCCATAACCGGTGCCGACCAGCCGGTGCGCATCGCGCCGTTCGTGCTGGGCTTCTTGGGTGTGGGTCTGTATCACGCGGCCTACATTTCGGAGGTCATCCGCACTGGTATCGAGGCGGTTCCGCGCGGTCAGATGGAGGCGGCCCAGAGCCAGGGCTTTACCCGTGCGCAGGCCTACTGGTACATCGTGCTGCCCCAGACGTTCAAGATCATTCTGCCGCCGCTGTGTAACCAGGCGCTCAACCTGGTCAAGAACACGTCGGTGCTGGCACTTGTGGCCGGCGGCGACCTTATGTACCGTTCCGACAACTTCGTGAGTCTGTACGGTTACCTGCAGGGATACATCGTCTGCTGCCTTATGTACTTCATCATCTGCTTTCCGCTCGCCATGCTGGTGCAGTGGCTCGAGCGCCGCTCCAAGGAGCGTCCGCGCGGCGTGAGCCTGGCCGAGCTGGGGCTCGACAACGTAGAGGAGGCCTAGCGCATGGAAATCTTCAACGCGACCAACCTGCTCTACATTTGGGGCGGCTTTGTTAAGACGATCGAGATCTCGGCGCTGTCGATCTTTTTCTCGCTCATCTTTGGCACGGTGCTGGCGCTCGTTAAGAGCTATGCGCCCCGCCCGTTCCGTATTTTGGTGAGCGCCTATATCGAACTGTTCCGTTGCACGCCAAACCTGCTGTGGATCCTGTTTATCTACTTTACGGTGCAGGGTTTGGACATTGTGATTTCGACCATCGCCTTTACGCTGTTTACCAGCGCTGTTATGGCCGAGATTGTGCGCGGCGGCCTCAACTCGATTCCGCGCGGCCAGTTTGAGGCGGCGCAGAGCCAGGGCTTTGGCTTCTTTGCCACCATGCGCTACATCATTCTGCCGCAGACGTTTAAGACGATCATTCCGGCGCTGTTTAGCCAGTGCACAACTGTCATTAAGGACAGCTCGTATCTTTCGGGCATTAACGTGGCCGAGCTCATGTACACGGCAAACGTCGTGATGGCCCACGCGATCGACCTGTCGCAGGTGCTTATGCTCTACGGCCTGGTTTTCGCGATGTACTTTGTGCTCAACTTTGGTATCTCGCTGCTGGTCCGAGCGTATCAACGTCGTATTGTGGCAGCGTAGAATGTGACAAAGGGACTGTCCCTTTATCACATAGAGAAAGGAATCGCGATGAGCGATCTGGAGAATAAGAAGAATCCTGTGGTCATTACCATCGCGCGCGACTTTGGCGCCGAGGGCCACGAGATTGGTCGTATCCTCGCCGATGAGCTGGGGATTCCGCTGTACGATAACGAGCTGCTGGTGCGTGCTTCGCTGCGCGCGGGCGAGTCGCTCGACAAGATGGCCGCCTACGACGAGCGCCTGGCCGTGGAGAACATGGCGTTTCTGCCCGACCGCTACGATGCGCGTTCGTACTCGGACAAGTTGTTCCAAAAGATGAGCCAGGTGATTTTGGATCTGGGTGAGACCGAGAGCTGCATTATCGAAGGCCGTCTGTCCGATTATCTGCTGCGCAACAACCCCAACCACATCGCCGTGCTGGTGACTGCGCCCTTTGAGGACCGCGTCGAGATCGTGCGCAAGAAGCGCGGCCTCAACAAAAAGAAGGGCGCCAAGCTGGTCAAGCAGCAGCAGAAGGCGCGCGAGGCGTTCTATAAGCGCTACAGTGCCGGAAAGTGGAAGATGACGAGCGGTAAAGACATCGTCGTCAACCGCGCCAAGCTGGGCCGCGAGGGCTGCAAGGACGTCATCGCCGCTGCCTACCGCTACAAAGCGGCGCAGCTCGAAGGCTAGCCGATTAAAAACCACCACAAGGGGACAGGCACCTTGTGGTGGTTTTTGTTTTAGGTAGAAAAAGTCAACTGGTTCTGCCGGGGCCGATCGCTCAAAGAACTCAAGGTTGCTCAAAAAACTCAAAGATACTCAAATAAATTATAGATAGTAAGGGCATAATAAAGTTATATGAGTTAAAGGGAGGCTTTATGGCGGCACCGACGGCGTACAGGCAGGCAAATCCATTCACGCCGATGTTCGGACGTGTACCGGCGTATATGGCCGGTCGTGAGCAAATCATCGATGATATGGTGCTGGCGTTTGAAAATGACGACTCCGATCCCAATCTTTGCTCGGTTTTCTATGGTGCGCGTGGTACAGGTAAAACGGCGCTTTTGGCATATCTGTCGTACCGCGCCCAGCAAGAGGGCTGGATTACAGCGAATGTGACGGCCTCGGAGGGGATGCTCGAAGACATTTTGCAGCGCCTCAGCGAATCAGCCGCCCATCTGATCGAAAAGCCCGCTTCTAGGCGTGTGAACAGTGTTGGCATTGCCCCCGTAGGAAGCATGAGCTGGGAAAACATCGATGTTGAATTTGAGGGCGCTAACTGGCGTACTAAGATGAACGCTTTGTTTGCTCAGCTTGAAGCGACTGACACCGGGGTGCTTATCGCCGTTGACGAAGTGGATGCATCGTTTGCGCAAATGACGGAGCTTGTTACTACCTACCAGCACTTTGTAAGCGAGAATAAAAAGGTAGCTTTGCTTATGGCGGGGCTGCCGTTTCGCGTGCTGGCGCTGCTGACGGGGAAATCGACATCGTTTCTTCGCCGCGCGGCTCAACATTCGCTGGGATCAATTTCACCGACTGAGGTAAAAGAAGCGTTTCGACTAACGATTGAGGACGGCGGCAAGACGATTTCTGATGAGGCGATCGACCTCGCTGCCAAGGCGATCGATGGTTTTCCATTTATGTTCCAGTTGGTGGGGTATCGGGCATGGAATGCTTCGCGCCAAGCCTCCGAGGTTTCTATTGAGGATGTCGAACGAGGCGCGAAACTTGCGCAAGAGGAGCTGGAATCGCGAGTTTTCGCTTCAACAGCGGCGGAACTTTCACGAGGGGACCTTGAATTTCTTCGTGCAATGAATCCGGTTGGGACGACGACCAGGCAAGAGCTGGCAGCGAGGCTTAAGAAGAGTTCCGGTTCGATTTCAACGTATAAAAAGCGTCTGGTAGAGGCTGGGGTAATTGAAGAGCCTCTACAAGGACGTTTTGAGTTTGCATTGCCAGGCTTTGGCCGATATGTCGCATCGCTTTACTAGAGGGTCGTTGCTGCGAAGGATCGCTTCGTGTCCCTTTACTGTCTCGATCTGTAACAATAAGCCTGCTTTTAGGGGCCTATCTGTTACAGACTTAAACAAACTGGCAGAGTGGCCTTCTGCTCCGCTCAAACCACCGCAAAGGGGGCCTTTGTGGTGGTTTTTGTTCAAGACTTTAGTCTGCTGGCCGCGCAGCGGCCAGCTTTAAACCACCCGCTACG
>ERZ1106954.1271-NODE-1271-length-19420-cov-5.262174_pt1 | contig 19420 bp, 15 predicted proteins | sample MGYA00403678_ERZ1106954 | MGnify/ENA primary metagenome ERZ1106954 (study PRJEB35170, sample SAMEA104062445) | human gut metagenome | biome: human gut; feature: human-associated habitat; material: faeces | place: Denmark | collected 2012-08-20 ... | reverse complement strand
ACACGTCTATTCCATAGAACCGAGCACGTAGACAATGCGACCCAGTGCCTCCGCGACCGCATGGGCACGGACGCATGAACGATCGCCCTCATAGTGACAACGAATGGAGTCCACGACCGGCGCTCCCCCATTGGCCGAGCGATACGCCCAGCCAATATAAAAGGTTCCAGCCGGATCGTCCTCGGTGCCTCCACCGGGGCCGGCATAGCCCGTCGCACTCACGGCAATATCGCTCTGGTACAGTTCCAGCGAACCGGCAGCCATCTCGCGCGCCGTCTGGTACGACACCGCGGTATAGCGGTCGAGCGTCTCTTGCTTAACGTCGAGCACGCGATGCTTAATCTCGTCGCAGTACGTTACCGCACCGCCGCGCAGCACCGCCGAGGCGCCAGGGATATCGGCGATCGTCGAGGCGATCATGCCCGCTGTCAGAGATTCAGCCGTTGATACCGTCACATCACAAACACTTGCACGCTCGACAATATCGCGTGCAAGATCTTCATTGTGCGCGGCAATCTGCTCAAATGATTCCGTCATGCCTACCAGAACCTAGACCGAAAAGACGATCTTGCGGCAGTTCCAGAAGTACTGAGCGCCCGAGATAACGGTCAAGACAACGGCCACGGCGTACAGGAAACGCGACACAGAGTAGATACCAAGCGTCAGAGCCACAGGGCCGAGGTGCAAGCCGGCCATCGCAAAGACGCACAGATAGCCGCAGATGGAAACCATCGTAGTCGCCGTCTTGTACTTGCCGAGCTTATCAGCGGCAACGACCACACCGGCCGCACTCGCGACCATGCGCAGGGCGCTCACCAGCAGCTCGCGGAACAGGATGATGAACACGGACCATACGGTCACCGCGCCAAAATCCAAGAACAGCAGCAGGGCCGAGAACACGAGCAACTTATCGGCGATGGGATCCAAGAACTTACCGAAGTCGGTGATCTCGTTGCGCGAGCGAGCCAGGTAGCCGTCGACCTTATCGGTGCACGACAGGATGACGTACAGAATAAAGGCGGCAGCAGCGAGCGAGCCGTCGAAGGTGCTCCAATCCGTACCGGCAACGCTCGTGTGAGACAGCGCCGACACGATCATGAACACTGGAATAAAGACGATGCGCACGCACGTCACGATGTTGGCGGGCGTCCAGACACTCGTCAATTCCTTATTGCTCTCGTTAGCCACGACGCTCTCCTACTCAACAACATGACCGATAAGCTCGTAGCAGAAGCTATCGGTAAACTCGACCGTCAGAATATCGCCCACAGATGCCTCGCTGGCATCCAGATGCACCGCACCATCGGAATCGGGCGCCTGGAACCAGGCATGTCCGATGAGCTCGACACCGTCCTCGGTCTCCTCGATGCCGTCAACGATCACCTGGGCGCGCTCACCCACGTGCGCGGCAGTCGCGGCAAAGCCGAGCGACTCGGCCAGGTCCATGGCCTCCTGGGCGCGCTCGAGCTTAACCTCTTCGTCAACCTGACCTTCCATCTTGGCGGCCAGGCTACCCTCCTCCTGCGAGTAGGCAAAAACGCTCGTGTAGTCGAAGCCCACGGCGTCCATAAAGTCAATGAGATCGCGGAACTCGTCGTCGGTCTCGGTCGGGAAGCCGACCATGGCCGTGGAGCGGATCACGATACCGGGGATGCGCTCGCGCAGGTCGCGGAACAGGTCCTCGAGCTCCTGGCGCGAACCGGAGCGGCGCATGGCCTTGAGGATGCGCGCGTCGCAGTGCTGCACGGGGATATCGATATAGGGCAGCACCTCGGGCGTATCGCGGATGGTCTCGATAAGCTCGTCGGTCATGCCCTCGGGCTGCAGGTAGAGTACGCGAACCCACACGTTATGAGGACGCACCGCCTCAGCAACGGCCTGCAGCAGCTGCGCCAGATTACGCGGCGCGCCCTCGCCGAGGTCCTCGTCAGCAAAGTCGGTGCCCCAGATGCCCGTGTCCTGACCGATCAGCACGATCTCGCGCACACCGCCGGCGACCAGGTCGCGTACCTCGGAGATAATGCTCTCGGCATTGCGCGAGTGATAACGACCGCGGATATACGGGATCATGCAGAAACTACAGAAGCGGTTGCAGCCATCGGAGATCTTGACGTAGGCGACAGCGCCCTCAACGGTGCGCTTGACCTGCGGAATATAGGCGGCAATCTCGCGCTCAACACCCAGCACGTCATCGATAACCGCCACGATGCCGTCTTCCTCGTCGGCCTTCACAAAGGCCGCGACCTCGGGCAGCTCGTCGGGTAGGTCGTCGCCGTAGCGTGACGGCACGCAGCCGCACATGACGATCAGGCAAGAACGAACGCCGTCCTGCACCTCGTTGGCAAGCTCGAGCGTGGTCTCGATGCTCTCGGACGTTGCGGAGGCAAGGAACGAGCACGTATTAACGATGGCGATATCGGCATCCTGTGGATCGAATGCCTCCTCGTAGCCTGCGGCGGTCAGCAGCGAACGCATACGGTCGGTATCGACCTCGTTCTTGGCGCACCCGAGGGTGATATAGAGTACGGAGCCCAACGGAGTATCCATGTTGGAGAGCGGTCCTTTCGAAAGAATTAGCGGTAGTTGGTGAACTGCAGCGGCTGACCGTAGTCCTGGTCGCGCAGGAACTGGATCACGGTCTGCAGCGCATCCTTGGAAGCGGAGGAAACACGCAGTTTGTCGGCCTCAATCGTCACCTTGACCTTGAGCTTCTGATCCTTGATGTCCTTATTGATCTTCTTGGCAGTCGTCTGGTCGATACCCTCGACGATATGACCGAGCACGCGCACGGTACCGCCCGATGCAGCCTGAGGCGCATCCCAGGACACGGCCTTAAGATCGATGCCGCGCTTGATGAGCTTGGAGCTCAGGACATCGATGATCTGCTTGGAGACAAAGTCGGCCGGGGCGTTGATCGTAAAGAGCTTGTCGACCTTCGAAAGCTCGATGGTGGCGCCGGAGTCCTTCAGGTCATAGCGCTGGGAAATCTCGCGCGTGGTCTGCTGGAAGGCATTGTCGACCTCCTGCATATTGACCTCGGACACGACATCGAAGCTGGAATCTTTAGCCATGGTTAATCCTTTCGCTTACGAGCGGCTTAGTAGCTGTCGTACGAATAGTCGTCTGAATTGGACGTAGTCTGCCCGTCGGTACTTTCGGTGCCATCGGTGCCATCGGTGCCGTCGGAGCTCTCGCCGTCCTTGGAGTCGGTCGTCTCCTTCTTGGGAACGGTGATCGTCACGCGTGCCACGCCCGATGTCTTGGTGTCATAGCGGACCTTTTCGCCGTTCTTGGTAACGGTGACATCGGAAGGCTTGGACGTGGTGATCTCGATCGAGGACTCGGGCGTATATTCCTGCTCAAAGGGACCGGTCGCTTGGGCGCCATAGACAGACTTGCCATCAACCTTGACCTCAATCCAAGCAGTCTTGCCCTTGGCAACGGAGATCTTGACCTTTGTGACCTCGTTCTCCTCCTTCTTGGCCGTCGTCTTAGCGGCATCCGAATCGGTGGACTCGTCCGTCGTCTCATCGGTATCTTCATCCTCATCGACGGATTCGGTCTTCTTGGAAGACTTCTTAGTCGATGTCTTGGTGGCAACGGGCGTCTCGGGCGTCGACTCAGGCGCAGAGGAGCCGCAGCCACGCAGGAGCACCACGATGAGCACGATCAGCAGCAGCGCCACGGCACCAATACCGGCGTAAACGATACGTGGATCGAGACCGTTGTTCTGAGGAACACGCCCACCGCCGCGTCCACGATTGGAACCACCGCGACCGGTACCTTGGGGCATACGACCGTGGTTATTATCGGAACGTCCACGATAGCTACCTTGGCGCTGCATATTGCGCTGGCCCGAGCGGGGGGCGAGCTCGCCGCGACCCTGGTAGTTGCGCTGGCCCGAACGAGGCGCCGAGGAGCGCTGGCTAAAGGTCTGCGACTGAGGTCGAAGGCTAGGCGTCACCTGCGTAGTATCGGCGTCTGCATAGCCGCCGCGCGGACGACCGGAAGAAACTCCACGGTACCCGCGATGGGAATAACCACCATCGCCGTAGCCGGCACGAGGGTCACGTGCAACACCGCGGGCAGCGGGGAGTGCGCGCTCCTCGGGCGCCGGCGTGCTGCGAAAGCGATCGCGCTGGGAACGAATCTCCTCGCTCGAACCCATCTCGGTAACATAGCCAGCCTGCTGAGGGCGCTGGCCATAACGCGTCGAACGCCCACCCTGAACCATCAGGAAGCGGCCGTTGTCGACCGAGGAACGCGAATTGACGTAGCCGGCGGCGTCCTGAAAACGACCGCCCTGCTGCGACGTCTCGCGCTCATATGCCATCAGGTCGTCAAAATAAGCGTTGACGACCTCACGCGGATTGAGGCCCAAAAAGCGCGCATAGCTCGAAATCATGCCCTGCGCATAGCCGCGCGGAGGCATCGATGCAAAATTGCCATTCTCGAAAAACTCGATGATCTGCGGCCTGATTTTGATGGTGTTGGCGACCTGCTGAATGGAAAGGCCCATTCGGCGACGCTGCTCGAGCAGCATGTCACCAAAGCGTGCAGCCATCAGAATCCTCCAAACTCACGATCTTCACGTGCCATCTCGGCGTCAACGGATTCCAGCGCGGCAAGGCCTTCTTCATCCAGCAGGACCTCGCGCGGCTTGGAACCGTCGGGCGGTCCGACGACACCCTTTTCTTCCAGCATGTCCATAATACGCCCGGCGCGCGCATAGCCAACCTTCAGGCGACGCTGCAGGCCAGATGTGGAGCCCAGCTGCGATTCCACCACAATATGAGCGGCTTCCCAGATAAGCGGATCGTCGTCCTGAGGCTCGGCAACGCCGGTGCGCACGATGCCGCCGCCACCTGCCATGGACATGGAGGCAGGTGCCACAGCCGACAGGATCTCCTCATGGTAGTCGGGCTCGCTTTGCGACTTGACGAACTCGACAATCTCGTTGATCTCGTCATCCGAAACAAAGCAGCCCTGGATACGGCGGGGCTTGCCCCAGTCGACCTTTGAGAACAGCATGTCACCCAAGCCGGTGAGCTTTTCGGCACCCATCTGGTCGATGATGACGCGGGAGTCGATGCCCGTTGCGACGTTGAAGGCGATACGGTTGGTAATGTTTGCCTTGATGAGACCCGTCACCACGTTGGAGCTCGGACGCTGAGTCGCCACGATAAGGTGGATACCGGCGGCACGGCCCAGCTGGGCGATACGCACAATCGACGCCTCGACGTCCTTGCCGGCGACCATCATCAGGTCCGAAAGCTCGTCGATGATGATGACCAGGTAGGGCATCTTCTGCGGCGGGTTATCGTAATGCTCAAACTCGCCGGCGGCCTGCTTTTCGTTATAGGTCGAGATCTTGCGCACGTTCAGGCGCTCGAAGACCTTCAGGCGGCGCTCCATCTCGGACACCGCCCACTGCAAGGCACTCGCGGCCTGCTTGGGCTCGGTCACTACGGGCACGTAAAGATGCGGCAGGCCGTTATAGCCTGCGAGCTCGACGCGCTTGGGGTCGACCATGATCAGGCGAACGTCCTCGGGGAGCGCACGCATGAGCAGAGTCGTGATGATGGAGTTGATCATGACCGACTTACCGGAACCCGTGGTACCGGCGATCAGCAGGTGGGGCATTTTGGCGAGATCGGCGACGACCGGCGTTCCCTCGGCATCGCGGCCGATGGCAAGCTCAAGCGGACCGCCCTTAACATAGGGCAGCACGTCACCCAAGTTGACGTTCTGACGCTTACGATTGGGAATCTCGATACCCACAAGCGAGGTGCCGGGAATCGGCGCAAAGATACGCACGGACTGAGCAGCAAGCGACAGCGCGATGTCGTCCTCAAGGCTCGAAATCTTGCTCACGCGCTCGCCCTCGCCGGGCTGCAGCTTAAAGGTCGTCACCGTGGGACCGGCAATCCAGCCGACGACGCGAGCGCTACGGCCAAACTCAAGCAGCGTGGACTGCAACGACTCGGCGGTCTGTTCCAGCTCCTTGTCCGAAGACGCGGAAGAAGCGGACTGAGGATTTGCATGCAGGATTTCGAGCGGCGGAAGCTTAAGGCCGTCCTCTTCTTCGCCCTCGTTATCCGCGGGGGCATTGTCCGCTCCCCCATCGCTCGAAGTAGACGCCTCGGCAGCGGTCGCAACAGACGCATCGGCAACCTTGGGATGCTTGAGGAAATCAGGAATTTGAGGGGCGGCCGAGACGGGATTCACGGCGAACGGCGGTTCGGACTCGTCGATCATGGCCGAATCGTCTTCCATCGAAAGCTGACCGGTCACCTGACCGCGCTTTGACTGACGTCGCGGCAGCAAGGTGGTTTTAGCAGTCTCGAGCGGGGACTCGTCGTCCTCGTCATCACCCTCGGTAAGCTCAATCTCGCTCTCGGACCAAGACGGGTCGGGCTCACTCGTATTGAGCTTGGGAGCCGTCTTGCCCTTCTTGGTATGACGGCGCGGCAGCAGCGTCGTCTTAGCGCGCTCGGCCTCCACGGCATCGGACACGTCGACAAATGGATCCTCGTCCTCGTCGTCATCGTCCAAAACCAGGTCCGCATCGTTGCCCATCACCGTGGTCACGGCCATATCGGAGCCCTTTTGACGAAGAATGCTCAGGTGAGGACGGGCAATGCCGGGCACCGACAGGGCTTCGTCGTCACCCCACGGACTCGCGTTGACGTCGGCACGACGGCGCTCAGCAAAATCGGCCGCACGGTCACGGGCAGAACGCAAAACGCCGCCCACCGAAAAGCCGATGATGACAAAGCCAACGACGGCCAGGCCCAACAGAACCACCATTGCGATAGGCTTACCCAGGGCATTCTGCAGCGCACTCGCAATAAACGCACCGATGTAGCCACCCGAGGCGGACAGGTTTCGCGGCGTGAACATAAGGTCGCACGAGTCGCTCGTGCCCGGCACCATCAGCGAAAGAATGGAGACGACGGCGATAAAGACCACGGCGCCGCCCGCAACAGAACGCACGTTGAGCGGCGAGTCCTCGCCTAAAAAGAGCGTGGCGGCAAACAGCAAAATGACGATCGGCAGCACGTAGGCGCCCAGACCAAAGCCCAAGTGGTAGAAACCGGCAACCGCAGCCGTAACGGGTGCGGTCGCCGGCGAAATCACGGCAATGAAGGACGCAATCGCCAAAACGGCAATGACCACGCCGGCGATATCGCGGTTGGCCGAAGGCTCGACCAGGGGCTCAAAATCGTCGAAGTCGGCCTCGTGGCCCTTATTGGCACGAAGATGGGAACCGGCACCCTTAGCAGATGCCGGTTGGTTGTTGGCTTTATTGCCTTTGGCGTTTTGTGCAGATCCGCGCGCCAAACTAAACCTCCATGACGACCGGGATGATCATCGGACGAGTGCGCGTACGGCTCCAGATAAAGTTAGAGAGCGAGTCGCGCACGGCCTTGCGAATGGCATCGGAACCGCTGCTCGTAAAGCTGAACTTGCCCTTCTCGATCGTCTTCATGATGGACGCCGACGCGTCCTCGGAGAACTGGTCGTCGATGGCAAAGGAGACGCCGCGGCCCGAAAACTCGATGGCTTCGATCTTCTTGTGCTTGAGCGAAACGATAGCGACAGCCGTGACCATACCGTCGTTGGCAAGCTTCTGACGATCGCGCAGGACGATGGGGTCGGTGTCGCCGATACGCAGTCCGTCGACGTAGACGACGCCAGACTCGACGGGCGTACCGCGCTTGACGATACCGCCGCGCATCTCGAGCGTATCTCCGTTGTCGAGGATAAAGATATGATCTTCCTTGAGGCCCATCTTGCGTGCAAGTTGAGCATGGGCGCGCAGATGCACGGCCTCGCCGTGGACCGGCATAAAGTACGTAGGCTTGGCCATGGCCATCAGGAGCTTAAGCTCCTCCTGGCTACCGTGACCCGAGACGTGAACGAGGGCACGGTTCTTATCCCACACGTCGCAGCCAAGCTTGGCCAGGCTGTTGACGACCTGCTGAACGGCCTTCTCGTTACCGGGGACCGGCGTTGCCGAGAGGATGACGGTATCGCCCTCGTGGATGGAGAGCGTCTTGTGCTCGCCATTGGCCATGCGGGAGAGGGCCGACAGCGGCTCGCCCTGCGAACCGGTGCACATGACGACGATCTTGTCGTCGGGCAGGTTATCGATATCGAAGGCATCGATGATATCGGCATCATCGATGTTGAGATAACCGAGCTCGCGCGCCACGCGGGTGTTGGTGAGCATGGAACGTCCGGTCACGACGACCTTGCGGCCGCACTTGCGGGCGGCGTCGCAGATCTGCTGCAGACGATGGATGTGGCTCGAGAACGACGCGACAAACACGCGGCCCGGAGCATTCTTGATGGCATGCAGCAGATTGGGGCCAACCTCGGCCTCGGACTTAGTAAAGCCGGGAACCGTGGCGTTGGTGGAGTCGGACAGCAGCAGGTCGATGCCCTGCTTGGCAAAGCGGCTGATAGCGGCATAGTCGGGCGTGACACCGTCGATGGGCGTCTGGTCGAGCTTAAAGTCGCCGGTGTGCATAACGGTACCCTGGTTGGTGCGGATGAACACGCCCAGAGCGCCCGGGATGGAGTGCGTCATCGAGAAGAAATCGAGCGAGATGCCACCCAAATTGACGTGGCTGCCGCCCTTGACCTCACGGAACTTGGGTGCACGAATGCGGAACTCGGAGAGCTTACCCTCGATAAAGCCGAGCGTCAGCTTGCTCGAGAAGATGGGCACCTTGTTGTTGAGGTCCTGCAGCAGATACGGAAGCGAACCGGTGTGGTCCTCGTGGCCGTGAGTGACGATGATGCCGCGGAGCTTCTCCTCGTTCTCCAGAACGTAGGTGTAATCCGGGAGCACCAGATCGATACCGGGCTGCGAGTCGTCGGGGAACATGAGGCCAGCGTCGACGAGCACCATGTCGTCGCCGCACTCGAAGACCGTCATGTTCTTGCCGATGCCATCAAGGCCGCCGAGCGGGATGATCTTCAAGGGAGATGATTTTTTTGCTGCCATAGGTGAGTGTTGTTTCCTTTCTTCGAAACGGGTCTGGAACAACCGACGGGGCGCTTCTGGCAAACCGACCGCCGGGAACGTACAAACATGCATCACAGAGTCGATGCAGCAACTACAACATCATACCCATTTGCCCACCAACAGACCACCCATGCATCAAAGCCCCATCTGAACCGGTCTATCCCGCCGGGAATAGCAAAAGGGCGACCCCCGTCCGGAGTCGCCCTTGTTGAGCTGATTATATGCGGCTGTTACTCGGCGTCGTGGTGACGGCGGGGCTTGCGGCCTCCGTTGTCGCCGGGACGGCGCGGACGGTCGTTGCGCTCGGAGCGCTCGCGACGCGGACGCTCACGACGCTGGAAGTGCTCGCCGTCGCCCTCGGAGGCACCCTCGGCGCGAGCCGGGGCCTCGGGCTTGTCGAGACGATCGAGCGAGATCTTGCCGCGATCGTCGACCTCGATGACGACGACCTTGACCTCGTCGCCCACGTTGAGGACGTCCTCGACCTTCTCCACGCGGCCCTTGGCGACGCGGGAGATGTGCAGCAGGCCGTCCTTACCGGGCAGCAGGTTCACGAAGGCGCCGAAGGGCTGGATGGAGACCACGCGACCGGTGTACTCCTCGCCCGGCTCGGGAACCTTGATGATGAGCTTGATGCGCTCGACGGCCTGATCGACGGACTCGCCGGTGCCGCCGACAAAGACGGTGCCGTCCTCCTGGATGTCGACCGAAGCGCCGGTCTCGTCCTGGATGCCGCGGATGACCTTGCCGCCGGAACCGATGACGTCACGGATCTTATCGGTCGGAACCTGGATGGAGACGATGCGCGGAGCGGTGCTACGCGTGGTATGACGCGGCTCAGGGATCACATCAAGCATCTTCTGCAGAATGAAAGCGCGGCCCTCCTTGGCCTGCTGCAGGGCGCGGGCCAAGATGTCGAAGGTGAGGCCGGTGGCCTTGTTGTCCATCTGCAGGGCGGTGATGCCCTCGGTGGTGCCAGTGACCTTAAAGTCCATGTCGCCCAGGAAATCCTCGAGACCCTGGATGTCGGACAGGACCACGGTCTTGCCCTCCTCCTGGATCAGGCCCATGGCGATACCGGAGACCGGGCGCTTAATGGGCACGCCGCCGTCCATAAGGGCGAGCGTGGAGCCGCAGGTCGAAGCCATCGAAGAGGAGCCGTTGGACTCCATGACCTCGGAGACCACGCGGATGGCGTAGGGGAACTCGTTCTCGTCGGGGAGCACCGGAAGCAGGGCGCGCTCGGCAAGGTTGCCGTGACCGATCTCGCGGCGCTTGGGGCTGCCCATGCGGCCGGTCTCGCCGGTGCAGAACGGCGGGAAGTTGTAGTGGTGCATATAGCGCTTGCCCTCGGTGGGCTCAATGGTATCCAGGCGCTGGCCCTCGTTGAGCATACCGAGCGACAGGACGGAGAGCACCTGGGTCTGGCCACGCTGGAACAGGCCGGAACCATGAACGAGCGGCAGGTAGTTGTCCTTCACCATAATGGGACGAATCTCGTCGGCGGCACGACCGTCGACGCGCTCGCCAGTCTCGACGACCATGGTGCGCATGGCCTTCTTCTCGAGCTTCTTGAGCGCCACGGGGATCTCGCGCTCCCAGGCAGCCTGCTCCTCGTCGGTGAACTCGGCGCGGATGGACTCCTTCAGAGCCTCGACCTTACCGATGCGGGAAAGCTTGTCGGCGTCGCGCAGGGCAGCGGCCATCTCGTCGTAGTGGGCGAAGATGCGGTCCTGGACCTCCTCGACGGGCTGGTCGAGCGGGTACTCCTTCTTGACGATAGCGCCGTTGACCTGCTCCCACTCGGCGACGAACTCATCTTGGGCCTGGCAGAAGGCAGCGAGGGCCTCCTGACCAAACTTCATAGCGGCGAGCATGTCGTCCTCAGAGATTTCCTCGGCGCCGGCCTCGACCATCGAGATGAAGTCGGCAGAGCCGCCCAGCTCCAGGTCCAGGTCGGAGTTCTCGCGCTCCTCATAGGTGGGGTTAACGATAAACTCGCCGGTTTCCACGTTACGGCCGATGCGCACGCAGGCAAGCGGGCCCTCGAAGGGCACGCCGCCGAGCGTCATGGCCAGAGAAGCACCCATGACGTTGATGACGTCGAAGGGGTTGACCTGGTCGGCGACGAGCGAGGTAGCGACGATGTGCACCTCGTTGCGGAAGCCGTCCGGGAAGCTCGGGCGGATCGGGCGGTCGATCATACGGGCCGTGAGCGTGGCCTTCTCGCTGGGACGGCCCTCACGTTTGAGGTAGCCACCCGGGATACGGCCGGCAGCGTACATCTTCTCGTTGAAGTCGACGGTCAGCGGGAAGAAGTCGTAATTCTTGCGCTCCTTGGAGACGACCACGGTATCGAGCATCGTGGTGTCGCCCTGCTTGACCAGACAAGCGCCGGTGGCCTGCTTGGCAAGCTCGCCAGACTCGAAGGTGTAGGTCTTGCCGTACAGCTCAAAGGTCTTGGATACGAGTGTCATTGTTCTCCTTTACCCCGCAGGCCCCTTGCCTGCGGGCTTCTCATGTGACGCGGACCCCCTGCCCCCGCCACGCTTCAGAGCGTGATTGTTCACGCCCTTACACAAAAAGAGCGCCCCGCTGCGCAGGACGCTCTTAGCATGTACAAATCCTTACTGGATGTTGTCGCGGATGCCCAGAGCCTTGATGAGCTCACGGTACTCGACGATGTCGTTCTTCTTGATGTAGGAGAGAAGACGACGACGACGGCCAACGAGCATGAGCAGGCCACGACGGGTATGGAAGTCCTTCTGGTGGGACTTCATGTGCTCGGTCAGCTCCTTGATGCGCTCGGACAGGATGGCGACCTGAACCTTGGGGTTACCGGTATCGACCGGGGAGTTACCGAACTGGGCGGTCAGCTCCGCCTTGCGCTCTTTGGAAACAGTCATTGTTTCACCTTTCGTTTCGCGTCGCCCGCGGGCGACTCTATTCGCCTCGGACTGGGAAGCCGCCGGTGGAGCGAGCATCCAAGGTCGAGGTACCAACAGGTCGGTATGTTACCACAAGCGGCGCGCGCCTGCGCATCATCACCGACCCAACATGAATTCCATCGCGCGGAGCCGCTGATCGGTGTGCGTGGCGGCCCAAACATGCGAAAGCCCCAGCAAAAAAGCAGCCGTATGCGGATCGATCCGCTCGCCCATAAGGGTATCGAACGTCATGAGCATCAAGGCGCGCAGCCATGCGACCTCGCCGGTTGAGACCAACTCGGCGCCCGGAACGCTCGACGCGCATGAGCCGCACATGAGGCCGCCCGCCTGAGGCGAAAAATACGACAGCATGGGGTCGCCGCACAGCACGCAAGCCGAGAAATCGGGACGGTAACCAACGTGCGACAGCAGTTTAAAGACAAAGGCCGCCACGAGCAGGTCCATATGTGCCGAGTCGAGCCCGCTGCCGACAAGCGTGAGCGCCCGCTGCGTGATGGCAAAGGTAAATGGATCCTCGGCATCCTCGAATGAGCACACACGCGCAACTTCGGCAATCGCGCTGGCGGCACAGGTCGTCTCGTAGTCAGGAGCAGCACCGAGCGGCGCCTCCATAAGCTCGGCCTGGGAAACCACGTCGAGCGAGCGACCATGCGCCAACAGCATATCAACGGTGCAGAAGAGCTCGCAGCGGGCCGCAAGGCGACCGCCAGGCTTACGTGCGCCCTTAGCCACGGCACGCACCTGCCGCCCCCGTTCGTCGAGCATCGTCAAGATCAGGTCGGTTTCCTTGAGCTTCGTCTTATCGAGGACGAGCACCTTTGTGCGATATGTGCGAGAGCCTGCCATGAACGCCGAGGCTTAATCTTCGGCGTTATAGCCAAAGCGGCGGATCTGCGCCTCGTCATCGCGCCAGCCGGCCTTAACCTTCACGTCGAGCTCCAAAAAGACCTGAGTGCCAAAGATACGCTCAAGGTCACGACGAGCATCGATGCCGATATGCTTGATCATCTCGCCGCCCTTGCCGATGATGATGCCCTTCTGCCCCTCGCGCTCGACGTAAATCGTGGCATGCACGCGCAGGACCTTCTTAGTCTGCTCGAGCGCGTCACAGATGACGCCCACGGAGTGAGGGATCTCGTCGCGAGTGCGACGTAGGACCTTCTCGCGCACAAACTCGGCCACGAGGGTCTCGTCGGACGCGTCGGTGCCCATGTCCTCGGGGAACCAGCGCGGGCCCTCGGGCAAAAAGTGAGCGACGGTCTCGATGAACGCATCGACGTTGAAGTTCTTGACCGACGACGTCACGATCTCGTCGTCATATTCCATGAGCTCGTGGGCTGCCTTAAGCTGCTCCATGACCTGTGCGGGGTCGGCCTCATCGGCCTTGGTGAGCACCAGGACCTTCTTGGAACGGGCGTTTTTGACGCGCTCGGCAACCCAGGCGTCTCCCCTGCCGATCGGCTTGGTAGCATCGATCAGAAACGCGACGACGTCTACGTCATTGAGCTCAAACAGGGCGCTCTTGTTAAGCTCGGAGCCCAGGCCGTCCTTGGGCTTGTGGATACCCGGCGTGTCAACGAAGACCAGCTGGTAGCCGGGGCGATTGACCACGGCGCGCATACGGCGGCGGGTCGTCTGGGCCACCGGAGAGGTGATAGCAACCTTCTTGCCGTAACAGGCGTTGAGCAGCGTGGACTTGCCGGCGTTGGGGCGGCCGACCAGGGCCACGAAGCCGCTGCGGAATCCGGGTTCCACGTCACCAAAGCCCGCGAGGGTCTCGCCCTCGTCGCACAGGGCATCGAGTTCCTCGTCGCTCATACCCTCAAACGGGTCGAACTCCTCGACCTCGTCAAACGAATCGGCACCTTCAGCCTCGTCCAGGACCTCGTCATCCAAAACCTCATCGGTAGGCTGCATATTGTCGGACATGGGAATCCCTTTCTAAATAAAGTCGAGCGCATGGGCAAAGACAAGCAAGCCCACGATCGCGGCGGTAATGGAAAGAACGTATACAGACGCAGCGGCAATATCCTTCGCGCGCTTGGCCAGCGGATGCAGCTCCTGGGTCGCCAGGTCGACAATCGCCTCCATGGCGGTATTGCACAGCTCGCCGTGAATCACCAGGCCGCAGCAGATGATGACCGTAGCCCACTCGGCAATATCGAGCCCCACGATGCAGCCGGCAATGACGGTGCACACGCCCGCCACGAGCATGACCTTGATATTGCGCTCGGTCTTGACGGCGGTGACGAAGCCCTCCATAGCGTATGAGAACGACTTTAAAAAGGACGGATGGTCCTTGTTCGATCCGGGAATCATAGACGGCTCCTAGTCGTGGGCATGATTGGTTATGGGGCCGACGTGGACTAGCTTGGGGTCCTCGCCGCGCTCGAGCGCCAGATCGCGCAGGATGGCGTCCTCGCGGGCCTCCATGACCTCGGCCTCGTCGTCCTCGATGTGGTCATAGCCCAGCAGGTGCAGCATTCCGTGTACGAGCATCAGACGGCACTCGTCAGCGGGGCTATTGCCAAAACCGGGGGCCTGACGGGCAATAACCTGCGGGGCAAGGATAATATCGCCGAGCTCGAGCGTCTCGTCGGCGGGAATGTCCTCGTCAAAGGCTGAGTCGCATTCAAACGAGAGGACATCGGTGGTGCGGTCGATACCGCGCCACTTGTGGTTGAGCTCGTGCATCTCGTCCTCATCGACATACGAAAGGGAAATCTCGACCTCACGCTCAACGCCCTCGGCGGCAAGCACAAATCCGCAGATGTGCTCCACCTCCTGGGCATCGAGCAGCGTATAGAGCTCGGCATCGTTGCTGATCAATACACTCAACGGGACTCCTTTCGGTCGCGCGAGCGCTGCTCACACACGTCATCATAAGCATCGTAGGCCTCGACGATGCGCCCCACCAGGGCATGGCGCACCACATCGGCGCGCTCCAGGTGAGAAAACGTCACATCGTCGACACGGCCCAAAATCTTCTCAACGTCGGCAAGACCGCCGCGACGACCCACCAGGTCACGCTGGCTCAGGTCGCCGGTAATCACGAACTTGGAGTTGAAGCCCAGGCGCGTCAGGAACATCTTCATCTGCTCGGGCGTGGTATTTTGCGCCTCGTCGAGCACCACGAAGGCATCACTCAGCGTGCGGCCGCGCATGTAGGCAAGCGGGGCAATCTCGATCACGCCGCGCTCCATAAGCTCATCAGTGCGCTCGCGATCCATCATGTCAAAAAGGGCGTCATAGAGCGGACGCATGTAGGGATCGATCTTTTCCTCGAGGGTGCCGGGCAAAAAGCCCAGATTCTCCCCCGCCTCGACAACCGGACGCGTCAAGATCAGACGGCCCACCTCGTGACGCTTGAGCGCGGCAACGGCGAGCGCCATGGCCAGATAGGTTTTACCGGTACCGGCGGGACCCAGGCCAAACGTGATGGTAGAAGAGCGGATGGCATCCACATAGCGCTTTTGGCCGAGCGTCTTGGGGCGGATGACGCGACCACGATACGATAGCAGCACGTCATCGCGCAGCGACGAGGCATCATGCTCGCCGTCGCGCAGAATTGCCAGGCAGCGCGAGACATCATCGGCAGAAAGCGTGCGCCCGGCAGCGGCCTCGCGAAAGGCGTGTTCGAAAAAACGCGCGACCAGCTCGACCTCGTCCGGATCGCCGCTCACGGCAACGCTGTCACCGCGGGCAACCACATGGGCGCGCACCAAGTTCTCGAGTGCACGAAGGACGCCGTCGCCGGCGCCCAAAACGCGCGAGGGGTCGATACCCTCGGGAACGGTAAGTCTAATCTTCGAGGCTTCCATGAACCTCCCTGTGTGCATGGACCAAGCCGGAATCATCGACTCCGATGATAGCAACATCGAGCAGGCACGGGGCTGTGAGTCCACAGGTATCATCGAGACGGGCATGATGGAACGAGCCGAGCGTCAAATTGTCGCCATACTCGAGCACCGCACGCTCGACCGTGCCCACGCGACGACGGGCATCGGCGATCGCAAGCTCCTGTGCGGCGGCACGCATGCGGCGGCTGCGTTCGGCCATGACCTCAGGAGGTACCTGGTCGGGCATGTCGGCGGCGAGGGTGCCGGGGCGCTTGCTATAGCGGAACACATGCATGCGCGAAAAGCCCACGCGACGGCACAGCGCCAGCGACTCCTCGAACTCCTCGTCCGTCTCGCCAGGAAAACCGACGATGACATCACACGAAAGAGACGCTTGTGGCAGGTTAGCGCGAATCATGCGCACCGTATCCTCAAAGGCCTCGGCACTATAGGGACGACCCATGCGATGCAGCGTCGCCGTGCAGCCAGACTGCACGGGAAGGTGCAAAAACGGCGCGATACGCTTCGGATAGCGAGCCATCACCTTGAGCAGGCGCTCGGAAATATCCATGGGTTCCACCGAGGAGATGCGCACGTGGGCGATCTCGGTGCGCTCCATGATGGCCTGGAGCAGCTCATCGATCTCGACATGTTCGTCGGTCGCGCTCTTGCCGTCATAGGCACCTAGGTTCACGCCGGTCAGCACGACCTCGGGCACGCCGGCCTCCTGGGCTTCACGCACCTGTTCGAGCACGGACTCGACGGGCACGGAGCGCTCGGGGCCGCGGGCCTTCCACACAATGCAATATGTGCAGCGGTGGTTGCAGCCATCCTGGATCTTCACGCCCAGCCGCGAACGACCGAGTGCATCGACCACGTCGCCATCGCTGCAGGCGGGCACGCTATCGGATTCGACACCTAGTACCTCACAGACGCGCTCGGCGACGTCAATCTTGGACGGTTCGGCGATCACGCGATCGGAGAGCTCCAGCAGCTCCTCGGGATGCAGGTTGACGACGCAGCCGGTTACGACCACGTAAGGCTCGCCCGGATAGGCCAGGGCGTGACGGACGGCCTTGCGGGTCTTGGCCTCGGCCTCCCCCGTCACAGCACAGGTATTGATAACGATCAGATCGGCGTCCTGGGGCTCCACCATCGCAAAGCCCAGGCGCATAAGATCAGCAGTGATACGGTCGGACTCAACCCGGTTGACACGGCATCCGAGGTTGACGACGGAAATATGGGGTGCGAGCACACGGGCTCCTTAATCGAGGATGTCGTCGAGGGCACTCTTGATACGGTCGGTCACCGACTTCTTACCGGAGGCGACGTCATCGCCCATCTCGTCGGCAAAGGCGCGAAGCAGTTCGCGCTGCTTATTGGAGAGATTGGTGGGGACGACCACGCGCAGCTGCACGACCAGACGACCGCGCGAACCGCCACCGCCGATACGCGGCATGCCGTAATTGTTGACGCTCACGGTGTCACCGTACTGTGTGCCGGCGGGGACGCACAGCTTGACGACCTCGTCAGGCATAATGCCCTCGACCTCAATCTCGCAACCGAGCGCGGCCTGCGCAATCGAGATATCGTTCACCAGATACAGGTCATCGCCATTACGCTTAAAACGCTCGTGGTCGGCGACACGCACGTTGACGATCAGGTCGCCCGACGGCTCGCCACGAAGGCCGGCCTCGCCAAAACCACTCACGCGCAGCTGGCGACCGGTCGAAACACCGGCGGGAATATCGATGTCAATCTTTTCGTGTGAAGGCGTGCGGCCCTGGCCGTCACAGGTCTCGCAGGGATGATCGATGACCGTGCCTTCGCCGTGGCAGTCGGGACAGGGCGAAGAGGACTGAACCTGGCCCAGGAAAGAACGCTGGACCGTCGTCACATAGCCTGTGCCGTGACAGCGGCTGCACTGCTTTTCGGTCGCGCCCTCGGCCTTACCGGTACCATTGCAGTCCTCACAAGGGGCAAGACGGTCGTAGCTAATCGTCTTTTTGCAGCCGAGCGCCGCCTCCTCGAGCGTCACCGAAAGGGAGATGGCCATATCGCGACCGCGACGGCGCTCGCGACGGCTGCGAGCGCCACCACCGGCGCCACCGCCAAAGAACGACGAGAACAGGTCGTCCATGCCCATGCCACCAAAGATATCGTTGATGTCGACATAGCCAGAGCCACCGGGGCCCTCCGCGGTGCCGTAACGGTCGTAGTTAGCACGCTTCTGTTCGTCGGAAAGAACGGAATAGGCCTCGTTGAGCTCTTTGAACTTGGCCTCGGCCTCGGGATCGTCCGAAACATCCGGGTGTACCGTACGGGCTTTCTTTAGAAACGCGCGCTTAATCGTCCGCGCGTCGGCATCCTTGTCAACGCCAAGTACCTCGTAGTAATCCCTATTTTCCGACACGACCGAATCCTTCCAACTTTCATTATTGTCACAGTGCGTCCTATACCCAAGCTGGGCCGGGCGCAAACAGAGGGTTTGATGTTATTGAGCTCCGTAGGGCGAAAGCACGGCCCGCTGTGAGCAGCTCGCGAACCAAACCGACACGAGCGCGAACATAAAACCGTTGGCAAATCCATTGGCAAACTGTATCGCACCGCGCTTCCACCACAGCAGACTGCGATGAAGCACGCCGTCCGACAGCACCATGAACAGGCCCATGGCAAACGGAATAAAGCACATCACGGCAAAGGCCGAGAACACGCCCGAGATGGCCGAGAGTACCAAAAACGGCGCCACGATGCCCATCAGGTAAAAACCGGTACGAGCTTTGCCTTCCAAGCGCTCGGCCTCAACATGGGCGCGGCCGACCAGATCGCCGCCCGCGGCACCGTTGGTGCCAGCATGACCCATGCCGCCAATGCGGACCTCGTCGCCATCGTGCGTGCCGGCAGGAAACTCAATCGTCTGCTCGGAGGTTACGCGAGTACGACCGCTGCCGCCGCAATCAGGGCAGGGGGCGGCCACGACCTTACCGGAACCGCCGCACTCGGGGCAGACCGACTGGAACGTGCCCGCACCAAACAGGAAGGACAGGTCGACGTCGATGTGGCCGCGGCCACCGCAGCTCGGGCAGGTATGGGCATGCTCGGAGGAGACAGAACCCGAGCCGCCGCAATGTCCGCACGTATCGAAGCGCGTGTAGCGGACGGTCTTGCGGGCACCGCCCTTGGCCTCCTTGGCGTCAAGTTTGATATCGACGACCACGTTGGCGCCGTTCTCGGGATTGTAGGCAGCCTGTCCACGACGCTGCTGGCCCCAGGCGCCACCAAAGGGAAAGCCGCCCTCAAAAGGATTGCCATAACCCGTGCTGCCGGCGTAGCTGCCACCATAGGGCGAAGCCGTAGGAGCACCGGCAAAGGGATTGCCAGAACGCATGGCGTCGTAGCGCGCACGTTTTTGCTCATCCGAAAGCACGGCGTAGGCCTCGGAAACCTCTTTAAACTTTTCCTCGGCACCCGGCTCTTTGTTGACGTCCGGATGGAGCTTGCGGGCCTTTTGCTGGAAGGCCTTTTGAATATCACGCGAGGTGGCGTCCTTGGAGACACCCAGAATCTCGTAGTAATCTTTTTCGTTCATCGTCGCC
>ERZ1106954.1260-NODE-1260-length-19561-cov-7.136727_pt1 | contig 19561 bp, 19 predicted proteins | sample MGYA00403678_ERZ1106954 | MGnify/ENA primary metagenome ERZ1106954 (study PRJEB35170, sample SAMEA104062445) | human gut metagenome | biome: human gut; feature: human-associated habitat; material: faeces | place: Denmark | collected 2012-08-20 ... | reverse complement strand
CACGACAGGCGGCGCGCTCAAGTGAGCGCGCCGCCTTTTTGTTTTGTATTGCTTTATTTCGCCTGAATTTTTTTTAGCCTTGCGAAGCGGGGCAGGCCGTTTTCAAGGGGGCGATCTGGGGTTCCCTGAATGAGGGGCAGGGCGTAGTCAATGAATTCCTTGTTCACGTTGTTGCCCTCGCGGTTGATCCATTCAAGGGGAACCTTCTTTTCGGTGTTGGCAACGTCGGTAAGGTCCATGAGCTTTATGCCGCAGACGTAGCTGCCCTTTTCATCGTATTTGCGCTCAAAGCCTACCATCTTGTCGGTGGTGCCGGATATGGCCTCCAGTACGGCGGTCTTACCGGAGAGGAAGGATTCTTGGATATCGGTGAGGGAGGCCAGGTGCGCGCCGCAGCGCTGCATCAGGGAGAACTCTATGCCGCGTACCTTGCAGCCCAGCGTGCCCTTGATGTAGTTGGCGAGGTAGGAGGCCAGGCCGCCCAGCTGTTTGTGGCCGAAGGCGTCCACTGGGGCGTTCTCCGCGCCGTATTCTGCGATGAGCTTGCCGGTGGAATCGTGTATACCCTCGGATACGGCGGCTATGCACTTGCCGCTCCTGGCGTATACGGCCTTTACGTCCTCCACGAACTTATTAAGGTCAAAGTCACGCTCCGGCAGGTAGATGAGGTCGGGACCTTCGCCGCTTATATTGGCAAGGGAGGAGGCTGCGGTGAGCCAGCCGGCGTGGCGGCCCATTATCTCGATGACGCATACCATTCCGGTGTCGTAAACGCGGGCGTCCCTGTATATCTCCATGCAGGTGGTGGCCACATACTTGGCGGCGGAAGCATAGCCGGGGCAGTGGTCGGTGCCGAACAGGTCGTTGTCTATTGTCTTAGGCACGCCCATTATGCGGCACTCGTAGCCCACGGACTGCATGTATTTGGATATCTTGTTGCAGGTGTCCATGGAGTCGTTGCCGCCGTTGTAGAAGAAGTAGCGCACGTCGTACTTCTTGAATATCTCCAGAATGCGCTTGTAATCAGAGTCGTCCTCGGCGCTGTCCTTGAGCTTGTAGCGGCAGGAGCCCAGAGCGGAGGATGGGGTGTAGAGCAGGTATTCGAGTTCCTTTGCGTCCTCCTGGCCCATATCGTAGAGCACGTCGTCCAACACGCCCTTTATGCCGTGGGCCGCGCCGTATACCTTGGTAATGCAGCCGGAATCAAGCGCGGTGCGGATAACGCCGTAAGCGCTGGCGTTTATTACAGAAGTGGGGCCGCCGGACTGGCCTATTATGCATGCGCCTTTAAGCTGTGACATTTATGATACCTCCAGAATTAAAATTCAAAAACTTTTCAGTCAGCATTATACCATAAAAAAAGCCCGGTGAGTATTGTGCTCCGGGCTTTTGACTATGATTTCACATTCGGTGTTTGCCGTGCAGGACAATTGCTTCAAAGCGGGCCTTATGCCCCGGCCTTTTCAGCCCTTTCGGCCTGCTTCTTCTGGAACCAGTCCTTGCCCTCGACGAAGCGGGCTACTATCATGGAGGCCACAGTGTCGCCGGAGGAATTTATGCAGGTAGCCGGAGGATCCACCAGCGCGCCGATGGTGGCGATTACGGGGAAGGCGATGCCCATCTGCTCGGGGAAGAACAGGGATACTATGACCATCTCCCCTACGAAGCCGCCGCCGGCCACGCCGGACATGGCTATTCCGGAGAATATGGCTATCATCAAGGCGGTCACATAGGTGCCTATGCCGTCAAAGGGCATTCCGAAGAAGCCGAAGAGGAAGCTTATCTTGAGTATTGCGGAGAATACCGAGCCGTCCATGTGCATGGTAGCGCCAAGGGGCAGCACTATGTCGCTTACGTCACGGGGTATGCCTATCTCCTCCGCCGCTTCCATATTGGCGGGTATGGTGGCTATGGAGCTGCAGGTGCCCAGGGATGTGACAGCGGGCTTGAGTATGTGCTGGAAAAGCTTTTTGGCGGCGCCCTTACCCCCTGCGAAGCGGGCATATAGGGGGAAGGCTATAAAGAAGTACAGAACGCATAGAGGATAGTAGAGCAGCATGGCGCGGCCGAAGTTGCCTATGAGGGTGGGGCCGAACTCGCCTATGAGGGAGGCAAAGAAGGCGAAGAGACCTATGGGAGCATAGTACATCAGTATGCTTACGACCTTCATTATGATATCGGAAAGGTTGTTGAGCAGCTTTCCGACGGCGCATTCCGGGCCGCCGCAGATGGATACGCCAAAGCCGAAGATTATCGAGGCCACTATAAGGGGCAGCATATTGCTGCGGCTGAAGAGCAGCGGGAAGTCGCTCACGGTGAGGAAGCTGACAATAAGCTCGCCTACGGTCTTGGGCTCGCCTACCTCCTCGGCTGCTACCTCAAAGGGGGTAAGCACGGGAGGAAACAGCTTTACAGCGGCTATCATTATGATGCCGGCGATTATGCCGGTGACGATGAAGGTGACGAGAGTGGAGCCCAGTATTTTGCCCAGCCGCTTCATGTTGGACATATTGCCTACGGCGGAGGCTATGGAGATGAATACCATAGGTACCACCACCGTGAACATCGCGTTTACGAATATATCGCCAAGGGGAGCAAGCACGCCCGCCTTATTGCCCAGCAGCGCGCCTGCTATACAGCCCAGTACTATGGAGCAGAGCAGTATGAGCGGGAAACGGTAACTCTTCCATACGGTAGACTTTTTCAATTCCATTTTAGTTCTCCTTTTATAAAAAATCGATGACAACAGTCTTTATAACATGTTATCACCGAAAAGAAGGGTTTAGTATTGCAATTGCTGCTGTCGGTATTGCGTTTTATACGGTATGCGGATATTCTGCGGCTCTGACGCTTACCTCGCCGCTGTAAAGCTCCTCGGTGCGCCCGTCGTCAAAGCGGACGACCAGGTGTCCCTCGGGGGTGACGTCTATGGCTGTGGCCTCGGGCTCACCCTCCCGCATGAGCACGACCCGTTTTCCGGTAAGCATGCTGCTGGCACGGTATTCGCGGTATATGGAAGGGTCCGATGGGTTTGTCAGCGCCTTATACAGCTGGTCCGCCATGGCTGCCGCCATTTCGTCTATGGATACGGGAGGCTGGGAATCAGGATACAGGCTGCCCGCCTTTGCTGAAAGGCCGCCGGTAAATACAGGGCTCTGGTAGTTAAGCCCCACTCCCACCGCCGCGTACCTCAGCTCATTTTTGCAAAGGGCGCCCTCGGCAAGTATACCGCAGACCTTTTTACCTTCCCAGTATATGTCGTTCACCCACTTTATGGCGGGGTCGAGGTTCAGCTTGTCAACCATGGCCCTACGCACAGCTACCGCCGCCGCCATGGTCAGGCAAACGGGGTCTGTGGGGCGTACCAGCATTGTCATGTATATGCCCCCCTCGGGGCTTTCGAAGCTCCTGCCCATGCGGCCGCGGCCGGAAAGCTGCCGCCTTGCGAATATTACTGTGCCCTCCCTTGCGGTGGCCGCTATACTCTTTGCCTCAAGGTTGGTTGAGGGGGATGCCTCGAAAAATATTACGTCTATGGGAGATTTGATATAGCGCTTTATGCCCTGTTCCGTCAACATATCACAGCCCCATTATGATCTGGTATTCTTCCTCGGTTACGCCGCCCCTTTGCAGCGCCCCTTCGATCAGGTTGTGGCAGGCGCGCACGTCCGGATCCCGGAGGTACTTGTCGTATTTGCGCGTCCAGTCCTCCAGCGCTTCGTGATACTCTGCAAACAGCACGCTGCGCCTTCCGTATTTTTCCATGGTGTTCCACAGGGCATGTATGGCCATATTGCGCTCCTGCCTTGATACGGTGGGCTGTATTCCCTTGTACTGATACTTCTTTATGTCCTCCGGCCCTACGCCGAAGCGATCCACCAGATTTTCGATGATAAGGGCGCAGCCCAGTGCATCGTCCAGGGAATCGTGGTGGTGCTCAAGGGGGAGCTTTAGCCCGGCGCAGAGGTCGTTGAGCTTATGGCTGCCGTAAAGCTCCTTGGGTATGTGCTTTTTGGATTTCTGCAATGAGCAGATATAGGTTATCTCGGGTATGGGCAGGCCGTATACCGCAAGGGACTTGCATATCACCCCAAGGTCGAAGGCAGCGCTGTGCGCCGCCATTATTCCGTGGAAAAACGGCTCGATCTCGGGCCATATTTCGGGGAACAGAGGGGCGTCAGCCACCATGAGGGGGGTTATGCCGTGTATTTTTATGTTGTAGTCGTCAAAGTGCTCCCGGGGATTCACAAGGAACTCCCGCCGGTAGACGGGAGCGCCGTATTCCATGTGTACTATGCCTATGGAGCATATGGAGTCGTTGTTGCGGTTCGGCGTCTCCACGTCTACCGCGGTGTACCTTTCAAGCAAAAGTCAAAGTGCCTTTCAGTTAAGTATGATTATATGCGTATGAGCTCGTATTCGCTGCTGCCCAGGCCTATCTCCTCGCCGTGCTCTATCTGCACCCGCCAGTTGGTGTTGGGGTGGACGTTGATAAAGTGGTCGTGGCAGCGGCATTCCGCCTCGCTGAGCGCGCTCCTGGGGTTGGCGGGCATGGCGTTTACCGCGTCCGCCGCGGCCAGGTCTATCGCAACGGGGTCAAAGGAGGCGAACATACCTATATTGGGGACTATCGGCGCGTCGTTTTCGGGGTGGCAGTCGCAGTTGGGGGAAATATCCGCCGCGATGCTTATGTGGAAATTCGGCTTATCCTTTACCACGGCATAGGCGTATTCCGCGATGCGCCTGTTCAGGCTGGCCGCGCTGGAGCTGTTGTCGGGCTTTATGGCGTCGAAGCTGCATATGGCTATGCAGCGGCCGCAGCCCACGCAGTTGTCGTGGTCTATCACGGCCTTGCTGCTTTCGTAGTGTATGCCGTCGTTGGCGCATATCGTCGCGCACTTGCGGCAGCCGCGGCAGCGGTCGCGATCCACTACCGGCTTGCCGTCGTAGTGCATCTCCATCTTGCCCGCTCTTGAGCCTGAACCCATGCCGAGGTTCTTAAGCGCACCGCCGAAGCCCGCATCCTCGTGGCCCTTAAAGTGGTTGAGGCTTATTATTATATCCGCGTCTGCTATGGCGCGGCCTATCTTTGCGGTCTTGACCTCCTCGCAGCCTATGGGTATATACGCCTCGTCTGTGCCGCGCACGCCGTCTGCTATTATCACCTGGCAGCCGGTAGCGTATGGAGTGTAGCCGTTTATATACGCCGTCTCGATATGCTCGAGCGCGTTCTTGCGGGAGCCGACATAGAGCGTGTTGCAGTCGGTAAGGAAGGGCAGCCCGCCCCGCTCCTTTATGTATGCAGCGAGAGCCCTTGCGTACTGCGGCCTGAGGTATGCAAGGTTCCCCATCTCGCCGAAGTGTATCTTGATGGCGACGAACTTATGGTCGAAATCTATGGTGCCGAGGCCGGCCCTGTCTATAAGGCGGGTCAGCTTCTTTGGCAGGTTTTCCGTGAAGGATGTGCGCATATCCGTAAAGTAGACCTTTGACATATCCGTTTCCCCTTATGTTTATTTTATCAGCTAAAGCAGCAGCTCGCGGAGCGCCGCTACGCTTTCGACTATGTATGCGGCCCCGGCATGCTCCAGCTCCTCACGGCTGCCGTAGCCGTAGAGCACGCCGGCACAGTCCAATCCGAAGGCCCTTGCTCCCTCCGCGTCGTATTTCCGGTCCCCTATCATCAGTGTGTTTTCCGGCGCTGCATCGGGGCAGGAGCGAAGCACATGGGCTATCACGTCCGCCTTTGTGGGTCTGCCCTCGTCCATGGTGTTGCCGCCTACGAAGTCAAAATACCGTGCTATATCGAAGTGATCCAGTATCCTGTGGGTGAAGTCCTCCGGCTTTGACGTAGCTACCATGACCCGCCTGCCTGCGGCCTTGAGGTCACTGAGAAGCTCGGGTATGCCGGGATATATCTCGTTTTCAAATATGCCCTTTTCGGAAAAGTATTCCCGATAGTGCTTCAGCGTCTCCAGCGCCTGAAGGTTGGTCATGCCAAAGCCCTCCTCAAAGGAGCCTATGAGGGGCGGCCCTATCAGCCATGTAAGCGTTGTCCTGTCCGCAACCTCTATGCCCATCTTGCCCAGAGCGTACTGGGCGGCGGAGGTAATGCCCAATGCGGGGTCCGTGAGCGTACCGTCAAGATCGAACAAAAGGTTATTGAATACCGCGTTTTTATCCATTTGCTTCCCGCTCCTGGCGCCTGAGGTATTCCGCCGCCTTGAACAGGCCGAATACCGTCTTGCCGTCGGAAATCCGGTCATTCATTATCATATCTATAAGCTGGCACAGCGGCGTTTCCCGGTAGTCCAGAAACTCGTCCTCATCCGGGTGGGCATTGCCATAGCTCAGGCCTCTGGCAAGGTACACGTATATACGCTCCGAAAGTATGGCGGGGGAGGGTATGTATATGCCCAAAGGGATAAACTCCTTTGCCGTTACGCCTATTTCTTCTTTAAGCTCCCGCTTCGCCGCATCGAGAGGGTCTGTGTCGAAGGCCTCCAGCTTGCCTGCGGGTATCTCGGTCATCACCCTCTGCTGCGGGTAGCGGAACTGGCGCTCTATTATTACGCCGCCATTATCCGTGAGCGGCACCACGGCCACCGCGCCGCGGTGTTTAAGATAATCCCTCCGGGCGGTCTTTTTGTTGCAAAGCTCAACGGTATCGCTGTACACGTCGAATACCGGGCCGGAATACTGTATGGCGGAGGAAACCGTCCTTTCAAAAAGCCTGCTGTCGTCCATGTGACAACCCTCCTGCAATTCTCAGCAAAATCAATTATAGCATATCACGGCGGCGCCATAAAAGCAAATAACGGCACACTTTTTAACCTTTGGACAAAACCGGACAATAATTGTATCCGAGGAGGCAAATGCCTGCAAAAACAGCCAAATTTATTCCCTATCGCCGCGAAAATGGCGGTGCTAAAATCACAGCATACAGAAAACCGCATATACCGCAGGATAACCAAAAAATTACATTATTACGGAGGCACTATATGGCTAAATACCGCATACTTTTGGCAGACAGCAACAACCAGTTCCAGACCACCGTCAGGGATTACCTTACGGCTCAGGAAGGAATAGAAAGGGTGGACGCTGTGAACGACGGTCAATCCGCCCTGGACGCAATGAACAACAACCGGTACGATGTGCTCCTGTGCGATCTCATCATGCCGGGCATGGACGGCTTTGAGCTCCTTGAGAGGCTTAACAGCGGCCTCGTGAAGGACGTGCCTGCCGTCATAGTGATAAGCGCCCTGCGTCAGGAGGAGATGGTACGGCAGGCCTGCACACTTGGCGCAAAGTATTACATGGTCAAGCCCATCGACCCCGATACGCTGTACAAGCGCATAATGGACATGATGGAGAGCACCTACGCACAGCGCTCGCAGGTCTGCGCCATAAGCCCCAAGCCTCAGACTCTGGACGAGAAAATCGCTTCTGTATTCCTCATGATAGGTATACCCGCCCACATAAAGGGCTACCATTACCTGCGGGAGGCGGTGCGCATGGTATACTTTGAGCCCGCCCTCTGCGGCCGCATAACCAAGGAGCTTTACCCCGGCATCGCCAAAAGGTTCCAGACCTCTGCCTCTAAAGTTGAGCGCGCCATACGCCACGCCATAGAGGTGGCCTGGACCCGCGGGAAAATAGAAAACATCAACCAGATATTTGGCTACAATATCTACAGCAAAAACGACAAGCCCACCAACGGTGAATTCATAGCCCTGGTTGCTGACAAGCTCATCATGGAGACTGCCCGGGAGAAAAACGGAAGAAGCGAGATTCAGAACGTCATATAATCAGGCAAAAATTGAGGGTTGAGGGCTTTGCGGTCTGTTCGCTCTCACGCCCACCAACACAGCAAACTCCAACTGAAAATGAGGGATGAATGCGATAAATAATTTTTTCCTGATGCGACCAACTCCTTCTGTTTATTGGGTAAGAATTATACCTACAAACAGGAGGAGTTTTTGCAATGAACATGGAGTTCAACCAACACATTATCGAGTACATGACCCATTGCTATTCGAGACAATTAAGGCCTAAAACAATGCATAGTTATGAAAGTACTCTGAGGTTATTCGAGAGGTGGTGCAAAGAGGAATTGGGTATTGAAACTGTAGATGCGGTTACTGAAAGCACCATTCGCCATTACATTTCAGACATTCAACAAAGAGGAAAGTACACCTTTTATTCAAACGATTTAACCAAGGTCACAAATGCTCCAGAGCACAGGCGCGACTACTGCGAAGCAGTAAGCACAATCACCATCAATAACTACCTTCGCAATTTAAGAGCCTTCTTTAATAGTGAAAGGAGAGGCCGAGCTTCAGGCGGCATAGTGAAAATATGAATAATAAGTATGTAATAGCAATTGAAAAAACTTTGGTTCAAGAATTTGATATATCAGCCAATAATGCAGAAGAAGCTTTTAGAAAGGCAGTTGAATACTATAAAAATGGCACCTCCGTTATAACACAGGGCGAAGTACAGTTTAAGCAAATGGCAATTATAGCACCATATAACGAAGCTACTGACTGGAAGGAGTTTTAGCATGACAAGCAGTTATCTTATAAAGAACATCAAATACCACTTCTTATTATGCAATTGCACAACAGCACCGCTTTATATCAAAAACAAACAATTAGAATTATGAAAGACCTTCCGAGTGGTGGAAGGTCTTTTTTATTTTATCTTTTCTTTAATCTATTAATCAAATTCAAAATTAGCAGCACATCTTCATCATTAAGTTCCTTCAAACCACAAACCGCCTTTTGTATTAATTCCGGATTCTTAAATCCATCATCAAAGAATTCCTCAGGAGTTATTCCAAAATAATCACAAATCACAAAAAACTCGCTCATAGAAGGAAGCGTTTTCCCAGATGTAATATTATTAACATATCCTCTGCTATGGCCTAGATCATAGCTCATTTGATATTCGGATACGCCTTTTCTCATTCTTAATTCAGATATACGTTCTCTAACAAAATTTGCTTTCATCCTACTACCTCCATCCTTTTTAGGATAAGGCAACAATCAATCGTTATATCCGCCTAAGAAATGTTGTTTTTATTGATTTAGCTGTTTATAAATGTTATAATCGTTTTAAAGATGTTTTTAGTAAGTTTTTAAGCTGTATATGCAGTTTTTAAAACGAGCGTATAAATCAGCGTTATTATTTTACAATCTGCAGATAAGTGTACGGAGAGTTGTATGAAAAAACGTGTAATTGCCCTAATGCTCGCCTTTGTTCTGGTACTTAACATGGGTACTGTTGCCTTTGCCAATGGTGAAGCAACTCCTGCCCCTGTTACAGAGACAGAACCCACGCCTACCCAAGAAGTAGAAGCAACGCTCACTCCTGCTCCAATAGCAGAAGCTCCCTCCCCAGTAGCAGAAGTAATACCTACGCCCACTTCAGAAGTTGTGCTGGAGTCAATTAGTGTTACCCAGACGCCTGACAAGCTTGAGTATCTTTGCACTGATACCGTGGTGGATTCCACTGGTGGTTTGTTAACCCTTACTTTCAGTGATAGAACTACACAAACAGTAGATCTCTCCGTAGCAACTCTTTCACTGGTAAAAGAAGCCGTCAATGTTACTTATGAAGATATGACGGACAGCTTTGCTGTAACCGTTACCCACAGCTATGATGAAGGTGTGGTAACTACTGAGGCTACGGCAACCGAACCGGGTGTTATGACCTATACCTGTGCAGACTGCGGCGATGAGCAGATCGGCGAAATACCGATGGCTGTTGCAACAGAGATTGCCAGCGGCACTTGCGGTGCAGAAGGTGATAACCTCACCTGGACGCTGGATAGCGACGGTGTGCTTACAATAAGCGGCACAGGTGATATGGCATATTACAGCGCATCAAATGAGGCACCTTGGGCAGAACATAGGGAAACTATTACGGAGATTGTTCTGCCTGAGGGAATGACGTCCATAGGGGATTATGCTTTTGCCGATTGTTCGAAAGTAAAAGAAGTCATTATTCCCGATAGCGTAATATCCATATATGGAGGAGCGTTTGCTAATTGTACTGAATTAGCTTATTTGCGCATCTCAAAGAGCGTAAAATATATCACAAATACCCGAGTTGATGGTACTAACTGGAATATTTTGGATAACTATCTTCACGGATGCAGTAAATTGATTACTGCAGGTCCCATAGGCAGCAGCTGCAACATTGAGTATGGTTGGAATATAGAAATCCCTCATGAGGCATTCTGGAACTGCGGAAATTTGGAATCTCTCCATATTGCATCAGGTATAACTAAAATAGCAGAGATGGCTATTTATAATAATGTTAACCTTGAAAGCATAACGGTAGATGAAAGCAACACCGAATATGACTCAATAGATGGCGTGCTGTTTACAAAAGATGGGAAAACGCTCATCAAGTATCCAGAAAATAAATCCGGCACACAGTATTCTGTGCCGACCGGAACGATGACAATAGGAGAGAATGCTTTTAACAACTGTGATAACCTAACAAAAGTAACCCTTAACGAGGGATTAACACAGATAAGTCAGACCGCATTTTCCGATTGCAGTGCACTCTCCGAAATGATTATACCCGATGGTGTGACTAATGTAGGAGCATGTTCTTTCTACGGCTGTAGTGCTCTTAAAAGCATTGTTATACCTGCTAGTGTGACAGTTGTAGCGTCGCAAAGCTTCGGTCGTTGTACTGCGCTTGAGGGCATAACCATACCTGCCAGTGTAACGGATATAAGGGAATGTGCGTTTGAATATTGCAGTGCTCTTATAAAAATAACCTTTGAAGGTAATGCACCTACCACGATAGAAACAACTGCATTTAACGGAGTAACGGCTACTGCATACTACGACAAAACCAAGAACTGGGCAGAGGATGACTTTCAGGATTACGGCGGAAACATCACATGGAAACCTGTGGTAGAAGCTATTGCCAGTGGTATCTGCGGCGCAGAAGGTGATAACCTCACCTGGACGCTGGATAGCGACGGCGTGCTGACTATTTCCGGCACGGGTGCAATGAAGGATTATCCCAACGAAATCGGTGCACCGTGGGCGGATTTTGCCGATGATTTAACAAAAGTGGTGATCGAAGAAGGTATTACCACAATAGGCGCTTCCGCATTTATGTATTGTGGCAATCTTACCGAAGTAGTAATTCCCGGCACGGTTACTTCAATTGGCTCAACAGCATTCCTGGGGTGTACTAGCCTTACGAAGTTTGATATTCCCGAAGGTGTGATATCCGTTGGTGGAGAGGCGTTTGGAGAGTGCAACGCGCTTGAAAGGATTAATATTCCCAGCAGCCTGACTTCTTTCGGTGAGAGAATGTTTATGAATGGTGCTGGGAAACTGACAGAAATAAACGTTGACAGCGGAAACACTGTATACTCATCAAAGGAAGGTGTGCTGTATAGTAAGGATGGCAGCACTCTGGTGTGTTATCCCTGCGGCAAGGAAGATAGTTCGTATATTGTTCCAGAAGGCGTAACCGCGATAGGAAACAGTGCATTCGAAGACTGTAATGTTACTCAAGTACAGCTGCCTGATACACTGACCCGTATATGTGCACATGCGTTCATGAACTGTCAGTTCCTTGAAACGGTGAACATTCCCAACGGTGTTTCTACAATCGAGAGCGGCGCATTCAGCTGTGGCATTACTTCTATAAGCATTCCTGCCAGTGTCACTGAAATGGAAAGTGCGTTTACAGAAAGTTATGCCCTCACAGAGATAAACGTTGACAGCAGCAACCCCAACTATATGTCCAAGGATGGCGTGCTGTTTAACAAGGATGGCAAAGAGCTTATCTGTTATCCGGATCAGAAGACCGACATTGAGTATACGGTGTCCGACGGCGTGGTTGCCATTAAGGACGGCGCATTTGCTTACACACGTAACCTGAAAAAAGTGACCATACCCGGAAACGTAAAGACCATTGAAAAGTACGCGTTCTCCACCATGTTCGGCAGCTTGGAGGAAGTGGTTCTTTCCGAGGGCCTGGCAGTTATTGATGATGGCGCTTTCAGCTGGTGCGGCGGGTTGACCTCAATCACCATTCCCGCATCTGTTACTAAGATAGGAGAAAGGGCATTTATCGAAAGCGGCCTTACTGGAATTTCTTTCAAAGGAGATGCGCTCCAAATTGCAGATAATGCATTTACCAATGTTACTGCTACTGTAAAGTATCTCCACACAAAGAACTGGCCCGAGGATAAGCTCCAAGATTACGGTGGAACGCTTACTTGGCAGCTTTGCTGTGAGAACTTTGAAGAATGCGAAGTAATAACGGACGAAGCGATTGAGCCTACTTTCGACAGCACCGGCCTTACCGAGGGCAGCCACTGCTCTGTATGTGAAAAGCCTATCGTAGCGCAGAACGAGCTTTCCAAACTGGCTGTAACCGAACTTGAAATTACCGCACCTGATAAGCTTGTGTATTACAAGGGAGAGAGCCTTGACAGTACCGGTCTGACAGTCACTGCCAAGCTGAACAATGATACGAATATTGATGTTACCGATCAGGTACAGCTTGAAGGCTTCTCCAGTAATGCGGCAGGTACTAAAACTATTACTGTATCGTTTAAAGACGCGCAAGCAACCTTTGATGTGCAGGTGTTCAGTTTCACCAGCGTAAGCCTTAGTCTGGAAGGCCGTGTAATAATCAACTTCTATGCTAACTTCCCCGATTATGCAGAAGCCGGATATACTCCCGGAATACTGTTTTTCCGTAAGCAGCCTGACGGCGATGAAATAGTTGCCGCATATAATGCCGGTGAAGGCATAACATCATATGTCGTTGCCGATAATGGAGCACTGATGTTCAGCTATGACAAGCTTGCGGCAAAGGAACTGAATGACAAAGTATATGCAACGCTGTATGCAGTACAGGACGATGGCAAGGTAGTCTTTGGCACACCTACACCCATCAGCGCAGCAGAGTATGCAATCAGTACTTTCGGCCTTTACGCTAACGATGCGAGACTGCAGACTCTGATGGTGGACATGCTCAACTTTGGTGCAGCGGCTCAAAATGAGTTTGACTACCGTACAAAAGCCCTTGCCAACAGCAACATGAGTGCTACTATGGCAGCAAAGGCAACAAAGGATAATGTCTCATTATCTAACGGAATGAAATTGTATAAAGACGGTCTTAGCTCTGACAAGGTAACCATTAAGAGCGCCAGCCTGTCGTTGGATAATGAAATCAGCATCAACTTCTATGCCGCAATCAAGGGCGACATTAAAAAGGCAGAACTGCTGATCTTCGACGAGTATACCGCCGGCGGCGTTTACGACAAGAATACAGCCTCAAAGCGAACCGATATGGTACCCCATGAAGATATGTATGCGGGCTTTATAACCGGCATTGCCGCAAAGTCCATGCGTGATTTGTACTATGCCCGTGTCTATGTGCAGTTCGAGGACGGTACAGAGGCATACAGCGGCATAGGTCAGTACAGCGTAGAGTCGTATGCATGGCAGGTACGCAATGGCAGCGGTTTCTCCAGTGAGCTTAAACTGCTTATGGAAGAAATGATGAAGTACGGCGATTCTGCAAAGATGTACATGGAAAACAAGAATAATAACGCCAATGGATAAAAGGAGCAAGGAAAATGAGGATTAAAACAGCAATAGCATGGATGATGGTTCTTATGCTGGTTGTAAGCACTGTTGGATGCTCACAGCCCGCTGCTGAGGAAACGGTGGTGACGGATGTAATTCCGGAGATTACCGTCCAGCCGACGGTCGAACCTGAGCCCACACCCGAACCTACTCCCACTCCGTTGCCGGAGCGCAATCAGTTGGAAGGTGCGGATATCCTGGCAGCAGCACTTGCTGAACTGGGATACGATGATATCTACCTGGCCAAGAACTATACCAATGAAGAGTTGATTGCCTTTATTGTGAAAGTTCTGGGCAAGGGCAATCAGGCCGAAAAGAACAATTATCAGCATCCCTTTGGCGATGTATCCGATGAGCTGTCTCCCTATGTGGGATATGCATATGCAACATGGCTGCTGACCAACGTGCCCAACAATGAGCTGGGTGCAAAGGAAGAGGCGGACGATGCATTGCTCACCGCTATGTTGCTGAGGGCACTCGGCTATAAAGATTATGGTGCAAAACCTGACTTTTCAGAGGATAATATTCAGGATTTGGCGAAACAGTTGGGTATATCCGAAGGAGATTCCGAATATCCCGTTCGCGGCGATGATATAGTGGATAAACTTTGGACTGCCTTAAACACAGAAATGAAGAATGATGATGAAACTCTGATGGACAAGCTGGAAGATCAAGATGTATTCTCTTCCCGTGATGTGCGTCATGCATATGAGGTCATAGAAGAGGCAGAGGAAGCAAAGGAACGGGCAGAGAATCCTGAAAAGGAAGAATCTTCTGGCAGCAAGCCTAATGTGAGTGCCCCCTCCACAGAGAAAGATGATTCTTCAGCTGATTCCGGCAGCTCCGGCGGTAGCAACTCTGGCGGCGGCAACTCCGGTGGCGGCAGTTCCGGCGGTGGCAACTCTGGCGGCGGCAGTTCCGGCGGTGGCAACTCCGGCGGTGGCAACTCTGGCGGCGGTGACTCCGGCGGCGGTGACTCCGGTGGCGGTAACTCTGGTGGTGGTAACTCCGGCGGTGGCAACTCCGGTGGCGGTGACTCCGGTGGCGGCAACTCCGGTGGCGGTGACTCCGGTGGCGGCGATTCCGGTGGTGGTAGCACTGGCGGTGCCGGCGGCGAGAATGAGACTCCTACCATCCCCTTTGGATAGAAAAATAGATACTATAAAAGCCTAGGCAAATATGCTTAGGCTTTATTACCATCAGTTGACAAGGACACACAAGGTTTTAGGAGCCAAACAGCACGGCATAACCGCGTCGTCCTCATTTGAAATACATCCAGTATTTCTGCACTCGTCCTCCTTGTTCTGCCATACTCTTTGACTTCTAAAACTCAAAGACCCTAAAGAGTTTGCTTTGAGGGCGATCCAAGGCCGAGGAGCGCAGTACTACTGGAGGTAATTCAAGCGACGAGAACGCAGGAGCGCCCCAAAACAAACCTTTAGGGCTTGTGTGCTCTTGTCAACTGATGGTAGTAAATCGAGATTACTGGATTAGCAATCATTTACAGGCAATTTTATGAAAATGAAATATGGAAAGATAAAAGACCTTCCGGAATAGCGGGAAGGTCTTTTACTATCAGATTATACCTAATTTAAGTGAAATAACATGATATACTATATCTATCAAACTAGAAGGGACATAATTCATGACTCAAGATGCATCATCTAACAAAATTGATTCTCATATCCAGATGCCTAAATGCATTTTAAAGAGGTTTGAAAATCCTAACTTTAATTCTTTCTATTCTTACGATGTGCGTGAAGATTTTATAAAAAAGAATGGGCACGCCAGCTCTACAAATACCGAACTAGGATACTATTCTACCACTGTCGAACAACATCTTAATCAATCTATTGAAACACCTTTCAGCAAGGCTCTGTCAGCTCTTGATGAAATCGACTTTGACCAGCCCACTATTAGTATAGAGACAACTCACCTAGATGCAATAAAAGAATTTGCATATTCGCTCATATCAAGAGACCCCACTGCTCATAAAGCAATGAACAATAATCTGGTTATTTCGAAATTGTTATTTGAAATAACTGCTCAAGATACACATGATATTATGGCCGTATATGGGCCGTCGTTTGCCAAAGAAAAGGGATTGCTCGAGGACTACAGAATATCGTTTCTTATAAATAGAACCGATATTCCATTTGTTTTGCCGATTTGTGGTTTAATCCAAACCAACAAAGGGTATTATTTGCCTATTTCCCCCAGCATGGCAATAATTATGGCACATGATAGTGATATCAATAATAATTCCGATAACGGATTTTCGAGATTCTACATTGCTAACGCTGAGGTTCTAAAAAACCGTAATGACTACGCATTTTTAACTCAAGTAATGCGCCAATGGGGATATGTTGTTTGTAACAATCGTCAAGAACTAGAGCGTTTAAAATTAGCACATCAAGTAAAAATAAATCAGCATAAAAACGATGATAAAAAAGGTATTTAATTAGGAGTAAAACTTGACACCACCCAAAATTCGATTTTTCCCTGAATTTTTGGTATAATATTTATAGAAAGTAAGGGAAATAAGCGTTTTTCGCCTGATGCTTTCTCAACATATCAAATAAATATAATTATCATGCCGCCTCCACCGAAACGAACTTTGCAGAGCCACCGCCAGAGAAGGTCTACATATACGTAGATGAATACGCATTCTAAGTATTATTTCTCCCCAAGCTTGTAGTTCATATAAGGGGTTCAGCAACAAAAGTTGCTGAACCTTTGTTTTGCTGTGTGAGTTCGGCACAAAGGAGGCTTTATGTCCGTTCCAAATCAAAAAGTAGTCTACATTCACAAGCGTAAATACACCGGTAACTTTCTTCAGATCGGCATTGACGAAATGCGCCTTGCACAGCATGAAATGACATACTGCGAGTTTGTATTGTATCTGTACCTTGCCGGAAATGCCAACGGTTTCAAACTGGAACTCAGCCAGCAAGCATTTGAAAATACCACAGGGTATAAAAAGACAGCGTATCATAATGCGGTGAACAAGCTTATCGAACTTGGATACCTTACCCAGAGTTACAACTATCACTATGAGTTCCACACTACCCCTGTTCGCTCCAGCAAACTCAATTTTGAAGTTTTATCTAACGGAAAATCTATGCCGCCCGAAAAAACAAAAAAATCTGTTCCATCAAACTCTCAATTCCGTTCCGGCAATAGAGAAATAGATAAAACAGATAATATAAATAAAAAAGATAAAGAATCTTTTTTTGAAAAAGAAAGCGAAAGCAACGGGCCTTCTGTTGACGAATTGCTTAAAGAACTCAACCTGAAATGCGAAACCGTCGACGGTGTCATGCCGCTTTACGAGTTATATCCAGGCTGGTATGACAAACCCGAAGAAGATGTAGATGTATATTGATTTCGCGGTTCTTATGCAGCAGGATTGTACTTTGATTTTGCAAGGGATTGGGGGGAATCCCATAATGCCGCCCCCTACTATATACAAAAGGAGAAATAAAATATGAACTATGAGAAATGGCGTATGCACTATGAAACTTTACCCAATGGAACAAGAGCGCAAGTTAGAGATGGATACACAATGCGAGATGGTTATTTTACTAGAGATGGACATGGTGGACATGGGTTTGAACATCGTCAGGAAATGCGGCAGATAGCACTGGAAACCATTAAGGAAGTTGTGCCGCCAATGATAAACGATATCTGCATTCAGATATGTACCGCCGCCCTAGAGGATGTTATAGGCGCTATTGAATGGGATATTGAGGAAGTAATCAACGTATCCTTTGACGATATGCACAATGTATTCAACAGCGAAAAGTTCCGTAAAGTGATATCCACAAAGATAATGGATTCCATTCAAAAGAACCTGAACAACAGGCGCAGAAAATAGAGAAAGAGTGACTTTATGTCACTCTTTTTTTCTTTAAAGAACTTCTCCTGTTTCCTTTGATATAAACTGTATTTTCAAATTGCAGTTTAAAGCATTTGCGATTTCCCTCAAATCAGATTCCGTGAAATTGTCTCTTTTCATTTTGTTATGCAAATTCTGAGGACTAATTCCCAATCTGCGTGCTAATTCAGATTCAGATATATTACCACTCTTTACAAGCATAATTCTTATTTGTTCTGTCATTGCCATGATATCACACTCCTTTAGGCAATTATAAACTCATGCGTTTAATTCGTCAATATTTCTTTAAAGAAATAAAGCACAATTTTAAATTGCGTATTGACTTTTTATACTTTTTAGTTTATAATATAGTTAAGAAAGTTGAAAACAGACTTTCAAATAACAATTTAAAGGAGCAACCACAATGTCCAGAAACGAACTTATCGCAAAGATCGAAGCCCTCAACGAATGGGAACGCCTCATCGCCGAAGCACAGGCAGAGGCCGAAGCCATCAAAGACAGCATAAAGGCTGAAATGCTTGAACAGCAGACAGAGGAACTTGAAGCAGGAGCTTACATCATTCGTTGGACTTCAGTCCTCACAAACCGCTTTGACAGCACCGCCTTTAAAAGAGAATACGGCGAACTGTACAAGCGATAGTTCACCTTACTGGTGAAAAGCGGAAAACGTACCTTCAGAAAGCTGCGTACCTCGATACCGGCCTCGCGCATCTCTTCAAAAAAACGGTTGGGAACATGCCAGCAACCCACATCATCATAAATCACACGTACCTCTACCCCGGCACGCGCCTTTTCCATCAGGACATCACGCACCAAGCGCCCAATGGCATCGTCCTCAAAGATATAGAATTCCATGTGGATATGCTTCGTTGCTTTCCCCAGTTCGCGTAGCAGGGATTGCAGCATGGAGAGCCCCAGGGTATAGGCTTCCACCCGGTTTCCATCGAAGGGGAAAGCCTGGTTGGTATTACGGAACAAGGATATGAGACGACTGTAATTGATGGGAAGCGCACATGAGTCCTGCGCCAGATATTCCGCCATAGGTTTCTTCAACAAGCGGCTGTAACTCTTCTTCCCTATCATGCGCACACGGCGCTGACTACGCCCGAAGAAGAAGTAAAACACCAGCCCCACGATGGGAAGGAACATCAGTATCAGTATCCATGCCATGGTTTTCACCGGATTGCGGTTGTCGAGGATAATGACGACAATCGTTCCGATGATGGCACCGAAATAAACAATGTCGAAGGCTATCGTAGCAATCTGGCTGGCAATGAAGTTCCAATCAAGCATGTTCACAGACAATTAAGTGTGAAACAAATGTAGGAAAAACACAGAAACTTTCACCGAAGATTACAGAGATTAACATAAAAGTCCCTCTTCCCCCAACTTGTCTGAAAACTTATACTTGCTATCGCTTTGACGCGGATGACGCAGATGACGCGGATTTTTAATATTCTTAATCTGTATTATCAGCGTCATCTGTGTCTGAAAAATAATCAGACAGAAAGCTGCGAATTTATGCCCCACTTTGTCCTTTTTGAGATAACTTTGCATCAGAATAAATAAGCCAAGCCATGCCTTTATCCCAAGACACCCTCCGCTTCATCCGCGAGCATCGCCGCGACGACGTGCGCAGCCTTGCCTTGCAGGCACGCCGCTACCCTTCGGTAGACATGCCCGCCGCCATCACACAGATTTCCGGCTGGCAAATTGCCAAAGAGAAGATACCCGCATGGGCCGAGAACGAGCATATACTCTACCCCGCCCACCTTTCTCTGGAACAATGCTCCTCCCAAGCAACGGCACAGTATAAAGCGGAGATTATAACTAACCTGCTACATACAGAACAAGAACATCCCGCGCAGAACAGTACCCCCGCATCAGCCGGCACCTTTACCGACCTCACCGGAGGTTTCGGCATCGACTGCGCCTATCTCTCCTCCCGCTTCGGGCATGCCACTTACGTCGAGCGCCAGGAAACCCTCTGCCAGATAGCCGCGCACAACTTCCCTGTCCTCGG
>ERZ1106954.1246-NODE-1246-length-19667-cov-3.976188_pt1 | contig 19667 bp, 15 predicted proteins | sample MGYA00403678_ERZ1106954 | MGnify/ENA primary metagenome ERZ1106954 (study PRJEB35170, sample SAMEA104062445) | human gut metagenome | biome: human gut; feature: human-associated habitat; material: faeces | place: Denmark | collected 2012-08-20 ... | reverse complement strand
ATGTGTTAAGCACGCCGCCAGCGTTCGTCCTGAGCCAGGATCAAACTCTCTATAATATGGTATCTAAACGACCGTAGCCGCTTAAATCAATCATAGAGTCATTTATCATGACTTCATTTACTTCTATTTTATAGTTGCTGCTTTCGGCCGAATTGACTACAGCCTATTCACCCACAACTTCGTCGCGAGCCTCGTGAAAAGCTCGCTCCGCTGGTGCTTTCTTTTCTCACGTTGTTTAATTTACAAGGTGCACGTCCCTCAAGCGGAACAGTCACTATTATATCAGGCTCAGTTTCGTTTGTCAAGTACTTTTTTCAAATCTTTTTCAGATTTTTCTTTCCGATCTTTTCAGATCTTCAAGTTCTCGACTCATTCACTTCATCGCCGTCAAACAGCTTCTTCATTTCAAACCTCCGGGCAGGCGATTCGCGCCGCCACTCAGCGTCAAGCTTGGAAAAATGGGGGAGGCGGCAGGCAGTACCGCCTCCCCCCCAGCGAACCTTACAGCGCCTGAATCCGCTCGATCATCTCCGTCAAGCCGTTGGCTTTACCAAAGGAGGAGAAAACCTCGGCGGTCGCGTCGATGATGGGCTGCTTGTCGATTTCGTAGAGAGATGCGCCATATTCGTTGACCATCTGATCGCGTGCAACCTCGCCCTGCTCCTTTTCATACTGTCGGGCAAGCACGGTCGCCTCGTCGATCGCCTTGAGCAGCGCAGCCTGCAGTTCCTCATCCATGCTGTTAAACACGTCGGCATTCATAAACAGCGGGCGCACGGTGATTTCGTGCTCGGTGAGGGTAATATAGGGCGCAGGCTCATAGAATTTTGCGGAGAGAATGGATGGAAATTCGTTTTCCATGCCGTCGCAGAGACCGGAGGCCAGCGCAGAATATGTCTCGCCGAAAGCAATGGTCACAGGCAGGCAGCCAACCGCCTCCCAGACGGAGAACTTCAGCTCAGAAGCCGCGAGGCGCAGTTTAAAGCCCTGAAGATCGTCAATGCTGAGCACCGGTGCTTTGACAGCCAGCACATTGCGGGTGGAACCGCCCCAGTAGGCCATGATCTTGACTGAGCCGGTCTTTTCCAGAATCAGGTTGGAGAAATCCTGGCCGATTTCGCCATCCAGAACCGCTTCCCAGTGCTCGTAATTGCGGAAAAGGAACGGCAGGGAGAACAGCTCCAGCTCCTTGGCGTAGGTGTTGCCCACCGTCGGATCGACGATGCACATATCCATTGTGCCATGCATCATGCTTTCAAACATCTCGTTCTCGTTGCCAAGCGTCGCGTTCGGGTAGTTGATAATTTCAATGCGGCCGTCAGAATACTCGTCCGCAAGGCGGATCATATCCTCTATCGCGCGGTTCCACGGGTGAGAATCCGCTTGACTGTTGCCCAACATCAGCGTTATTTTTTGATCAGCGAGGGCGAGAGACGCGGCCAGCACAAGCGCGAGAGCCAGAATACAGACGATAGCTTTTTTCATGGTGATTTTCTCCTTTTCCTGTGGTCGATTAGTTGATTTGGAATTTGTCGAGGATCTTTCGATCTATTTCTACGCCGATTCCAGGCGTATCAGGAACTTTGACAAAGCCATCGGTGAACTCGATTCCATCGCGAATTAAATCCAGACGGAACGGATGGCTAGACTGGTCGTACTCCAGCATCGGCTCGACCGGTGTAAGCGAGAGCGGTGCAGTCGGCAGGCTTGCGATATATTGCAGAGACGCGGCAAGGCCGACGCCCGAACCCCAGACATGCGGAATGACCATGGTGTTATATGCCTGCGCAATCGCCGCAATCTTTTTCAATTCGGTAAAACCACCGCTGGAGCAGAGATCTGGCTGGTAAATATCCAGCGCGCCCTTTTCCAGCCATAGCTTGTAAGTCGCTTTGCCAAACAGGTTTTCGCCTGCCGCGATATACGAACCCGTCAGATTGCGGATGGCCGCGTAGCCGTTGATATCCTCCGGCGCAAGCAGCTCTTCAAAGAATTCAAGCTTTTCCTCCTCCAGCTCAAGGATGATCCGACGGGCAACCGCTTGGTTATACGCGCAGTTAAAATCAGCCATCAGGCGTATATTCGGACCGACTGCTTTGCGCAACGCGCGGATATAGGCGATGTCAGTCTCCGGCCCAAAGCCGGTCTTGAGCTTCATACCCGTAAATCCCTTGGCAATATACCCCTCTGCCTCGCGAATAGCGTCCTCAGGATAGACACCGTTTTTCCGGCGATAAAAGCCGGTTGCATAAGCGCGAACCCGGTTACGAAAGTTGCCGCCGATAATCTTGCTGACCGGCTTGCCCAAATGTCGACCAATGCTGTCCCAAATCGCGATGTCTACGCCGCTGAGCGCATTAATCGCTGCGCCCTGCTGGCCGAAGGGGCGGGAGCGGTTGTAACATTCCTCCCAGAGCACTTCCACGTCGTAGATGTCGCGCCCCAAAAGGATAGGCTTGTAACAGTTTTCGATAAACGCAGCCGCAATCTGCGGCGGCTGTTGGCCATGGCACATGCACTCGCCAAAGCCGCTTTCGCCGTCCTGCGTGATAACCTCGACGATAACGGAGCTTCGGCAGGTCACCCAGCCCTGAGAAAAACAGAATTGATCGTTTTCTCCGCCAAGCGGCGCCTGGATGACATGAACAATGACGTTCTGAATCTTCATGAACATTCCTCCCCACCCTGTAAATATATAACTCTTTTGACTTATCGGATATCTGATAAGTTGTGATAAAAAGAAGAGGGATCACTCTTCCTTTTCCAGAACCTGAACATGAACGTTTTCTTCCGTCGCGCTCAGATGGCGCTTGATCGCCTCGCCCGCGCGAACACGGTCATGCGCCACAACCGCTTCTAAAATGTCGCGGTGAAAATGGTATTTTCGCTCGATAACCTCTTCACCTTGAGAAGCCGCCTTGATAGTATCCGTCAGCAATGGTGTATACGCTTCAAAAATCGCAACGAGTACAGGATTACCGGAAGCGCGGATCATCGCCATGTGAAACGCGAAGTCGGATTGGATATAGGCCTCATCCATCTGCCCGGCCGCCTCCATCTCCTCCACAGCTCGACGCATCTGCTCAATATCCGCTCCCGTCGCACGGAAAGCCGCGCGCTTGGCTGCAGAGGTTTCGATGATGTGACGAACCTCGATGATATCCTTGAGCGAGCAACCTCCCATTACCATCAGGTCGGAGAGAGACTGCGCCAAACTGTTTACGCCGTTATCGACGACTTTCACACCTTTGCCATGAATCCGCTGAACAAATCCGCGCACTTCCATACTACGGACAGCCTCGCGCACCGTCGCCCGGCTGACTCCAAAGAGGGCGCTCATCTCGCCCTCGCTGGGTAGATACCCTTCTTCGTCATACCGACCAGCGATAATCATGTTTTTGATTTCCTGCGTTGCCTGTTCGACCAGATTCAAATCCACCAGCTCTCTTTCGCTCACAAGATATCACATATCTGATAAGTTGTCAAGCGAAATTTTCGGCAAAAAACAAAAAATCGCCGATTTCGTTCGGCGACTTCAAAGCTCATTCTCTCGTTCTGGAAATCTTCGCGCCGAGGCTGTTGAGCTTTTCTTCCAGATGCTCATAGCCGCGGTCGATGAAATGCGTGTTATAGATTTCGGTCGTGCCCTGCGCCATCAATCCGGCGATCACCAGCGCCGCGCCCGCGCGCAGGTCGGTGGCCTCGACGGCCGCGCCGTGCAGCTGGGGCACGCCCTCGATCACGGCGGTCTGCTCATAGATGCGCACCCGCGCGCCCATGCGCTCCATCTCCGACAGGTGGCGGAAGCGGGATTCGAAAATGTTTTCCACCACGGTCGATGTGCCCGTCGCGGTGCAGAGCAGCGCGCTCATGGGCTGCTGCAAATCGGTCGGGAAGCCGGGGTAGACCTGCGTTTTGAACGTCACCGCGCGGTGGTCGCCGATCGAACGGACGCGAATCGCGTCGTCCCGCTCCTCCACGCGCGCGCCCATCTCCAGCAGCTTGGCGGTCAGCGCTTCCATGTGCGTGGGGATGCAGCCGCAGATCGTCACGTCGCCGTGCGTCGCGGCGGCGGCGATCATCAGTGTGCCCGTCTCGATCTGATCCGGAATGACGGCATACGGGCGGCGGCTTTGCAGCCGTTGCACGCCGCGGATGCGAATCACATCCGTGCCCGCGCCCTTGACGCGGCAGCCCATCGAGTTGAGGAAGTTCGCCAGATCGACGATGTGCGGCTCCTTGGCGGCGTTGTAGATTGTCGTCGTGCCGCTCGCGCGGGAGGCCGCCAGCATGACGTTGATCGTGCCGCCGACGGTGACCATATCCATGAACACATCCGAGCCGATCAGCCCGTCCGTCTGCGCCACGACGAGGCCGCGCGTCGTCTCCACCTTCGCGCCGAGCGCGCGCATGCCCTTGATGTGCTGGTCAATCGGCCTGCGCCCGATGTCGCATCCGCCCGGCAGGGGCACCTGTGCCCGGCCAAAGCGCGCCAGCAGCGCGCCGATGTAATACGACGACGCGCGCATCCGGCGGCAGAGCTCCAGCGGCACATCCGTGCGGTCGATGGTGCTGGAATCGACCTCCATCACGCCCGCGTCGGGGTCCCAGTTGACCTTCGCGCCCAGATGGCGCAGCGTCTCCACCGAAACGTTGACGTCCTCGATGTTCGGCAGATTTTCGATCACACAGGGCGTTTCGCTGAGGATCGAGGCGGAAATCACCGCGACCGAAGTATTCTTGCCGCCGCTGACGCGCACGGTTCCCTCCAGCCGCTGCCCACCCGTGATGAGCATTCTTTCTTCTGCCATGATGATCCTCCTTATGGTTGCCGGTCGCCCGGGGTTGTATCTTTAACCCCTATATTATACACGGATTGGCGCACTTTGGCAAGTAAGGCGAAAAACGGCGCCGCGCCTTATTCGGACGCGAAAATCTCGTTTTGAATCCGCTCTCTCAGGTCCTTTTTCAGCGCGCCGAGCTGCTCCGTTTCATAGCGCTTTTCTCCGACGACGGCATACCTGCCCTCAAAGCGCAGCGCCGTCTCGCCCTCCGCCGTGACAAACGCGAGCGTCAGCCCGTCGTCGGCCACGCCGATGTTCGTCTCCGCGCCGAGCGACAGCGCGCAGCAGAGCGCGTGAATCTCGGCGATGGCGGCGCTGTCCGTAAAGACGAACCGCCCCGCGCCGCCCTCGGTATAGGTGGCTATCTCAATTTTCTGAATATCGTCGTCCAAAAGCGCCCGGACGCTCTCCAGCTCCGGCCACGCGCCCTCCGCCGACGGCAGGGCGGCGGGCTTCTCCTTTTCGGCCGTCGCAGCCCCGGCGGCAAGCGCAAGCAGCGCGGTCAGCAAAAGCACAGCGATTTTTTTCATGGAACGCACTCCCTTTCAGCCAAAACCATTCTTTTTCCATATTGAGTATAAACGATATCCGAAAATTCCGCAAGAAAAAATTCGTTCAGGGGCAAGGGGTTTCGCTTTTGAGATGATTCGTGTATAATAAGAAGAACCGGCTGCGCGCATCTCGCCGCGCCAACCCAAAGCCGGCTTTAACGAAGGGAATCAAGCGATATGTTTACCCCGAACGAATACGGCCTTTTCTCCATGCCGACGCTGGAAACCCCGCGCCTGATCCTGCGCCGCATGACCATGAAGGACGCGAAGGATGTTTTTGAATACAGCCGCGACGCGGACGTGGCGCGCCATGTGCTCTGGTCGGCGCAGAAGGACATCGGCGAGGCCAAGGATTATTGCCGCTACATGACCCGCCGCTACCGCGCCGACGAGCCGAGCAGCTGGGGCATCGTCGATAAGAAAACCGGCCGCCTGGTCGGCACCATCGGCTACATGAATTACGACATGGACAACGCCAGCGTGGAAATCGGCTATTCGCTGGCCAAGTGGATGTGGAACGGCGGCTACATGACCGAAGCGCTCCGGCGCGTGATTGATTACACGTTTGACGCGATGGATATCAACCGCATCGAGGCGCAGCACGAGCTGGACAACCCCGCCTCCGGCCGCGTCATGGAAAAATGCGGCATGCGCAAAGAGGGCGTTCTGCGCCAGCGGCTCTACAACAAGGGGAAATTTGTCGATGTGGCGCTTTACGCCATTCTCAAGGACGACGCGAGACCCGCGCGGCGCGCCCCCGCACGATGAGCGCCGCGCGCGCCATCAGAAAGGAACACGATATGATAAAACTCATTGCCTGCGATATGGACGGCACCCTGCTGGACAGCGCCAAGCGCCTGCCCGCCGAGCTGCCCGAGGTCATCGCCAAGCTGAAGGAAAAGGGCGTGCTCTTCTGCGTCGCCAGCGGGCGGCAATACGCCTCCCTGCGCCGCGATTTCGACGCATACGCCGACGATATGCTCTTTATCTGCGAAAACGGCGCGTTGGTCATGCAGCGCGACCGGCGCGTGCTCATCGACCCCATCGACCCGAGCTTTATTTCAAGCATCGTGACGGCAACGAAATCGCTTGAGGGCGTTTATCCCGTCGTCTGCCGCGCGGGCGTGGCGCTGATTGAAAAGTCCGCGTCGGATGAATTCATCCGCAACACGCGCATGTATTACCCCAGCGTCGAGGTCGTGGAGGATCTGACCGCGCTGGGCCGCCTGCCGGACGTCTGCAAGGTCGCCTTTTACGACGAGGGCGACGCGCAGACGCACGAGCTGCCCGCGCTGCGGGCAAAGCTGGAAGGGCCGCTGTCGATCACCCTCTCCGGCGAGCACTGGGTCGATGTGATGAAGCCCGGCGTGAACAAGGGCTGCGCGATGCGCGGCATCCAGCAGAAGCTGGGCATTTCGGCCGCCGAGTGCATGGCCTTCGGCGACTATCTCAACGACTGCGAGCTTTTGCAGGCCGTCGGCGAGAGCTACGCCATGGAAAACGCGCATACGGCGCTCAAGGCACTGGCGCGTCACATCGCCCCGAGCAACGACGAAAACGGCGTGATGCGCGTGGTGCGCGCCGCGCTGGGGCTGTGAGGAGGCTGCCATGACCATCACGCTGCCGCGTCTCCGCTTCCTCGCGCCGCTCTTCGCCGCCTCCGTCTTCTGCGCGTCGGCGCTGGGCGGCTATTTTTCCTCCGGCAGCGCGGGCGTTCTGACCGCCTGCTTCCTGCTGTTCCTGCTGACGGCCGCCGTCCGCCCGACGCGCCGCGAATGGGGCGTGGGTGCGATTCCCGCCGCGCTGTTCGCTTTTTTCAGAACCGTCGGCTATTCGTATGATACGACGGATTCCTCCGATCTGCTGCTCAAAAACGCCCAAACGATGCTCCGCGGCGCGGCGGCGATGGCGGCGCTGTTCGCGGCGGCGCTCTGCGCGATCGTTTTGCTCTTTCGCCTGCTCGACGCGCTCCGCGCGCACGCGCAGTCCGGCGCGCCCGCGACGCAAAAAGAGAAGCGTCGGCTCTTCTGGCTCTGCGCGGGGCTGATCTTCGCCGGCTCCATCCCCTATCTGCTGCTCTACGCCCCCGGGCTGAATATCTACGACACGCACGACCAGATTTTGCAGTTTTTCGGCTTCCCCAGCTATATCGGCGACGGCAGCGCGCTCAGCGACCACCATCCCGTGTTTCTGACCCTCATCTATGGCGGATTTATGAAGCTGGGGCTGCTGCTGGGCGACGCAAACATCGGCCAGCTTCTCTACAGCCTGCTGAGCATGGCCGCGCTGGCCGTCTGCTGGGCGTATGCGCTGGTCACGCTGCGGGAGGCGGGGCTGGCGCGCGGCGCGGTGATCGGGCTGGCGCTGTTTGTCGCGCTCTATCCCGTGCTGGCGCTGTATGCGTTCAACATGTGCAAGGATGTGAGCGTCGAGCCGTTTGTGCTGCTCTACGGCACGATGGTGTTCCGGCTCTATGCCTCGCACGGGCGGGCGGCGCAAAGCGGCCGCTTCTGCGCGGGGCTGTTCGCCGTCGCGCTGATGATGATGCTCACCCGAAAACCCGCGATGTATGCGCTGTGCTTTGCGGCGCTGTTTCTGCTGCTCGGCTATCCCGGCGTTCGGGCGCGGCTGGCGGGCGCGCTGCTGGGCGCGGCGGCGGTCTTCGCCGTTTTGTATAACGGGCTGCTCCTGCCCGCGCTCGGCGTGATTCCGGGCGAGACGCGGGAGATGCTCTCCGTGCCGTTTCAGCAGACGGCGCGCTGTCTGCTCGCCTATCCCGACGACGTGACGGAATCGGAGCTGCGCGCCGTTTCGGCGGTGCTCGACGTGGAAAACGGCGTGCCGAATTACGATCCCCGGCTGGCCGACCCCGTGAAGGACACGAGCAGCCCCGATCTTTCCGGCAGGTTCGGCCCGTATATGCAGGCGTGGCTGAGCATGGGGATGCGCCACCCCGGCGTCTATCTGGACGCATGGCTGAACATGATCTACGGCTATTTTTATCCGTCGGACAGCAACACCATCGTCTGCCTGACCCTCAATTCGCCGGATGCGGGCGGCGTTGCGCTGCGGCAGAGCCCGGCGCTTTCCGACGCGCGGCTGGAGCTGCACAACCGGATTTATTTCACGCTGCGGCGGATTCCGGGCGTCGGCTGGCTGTTTTACGTCGATTCCGTCGTCTGGGTCTTTCTGCTGCTGCTCGCGGCGCTGGTTCTGCGCGACGGGCTTCGCGCCGCCGTGCCGTATATGTTCTTTTTCGGCACGCTGGGCATCTGTCTGCTCTCCCCCAAGAGCGGCGAAATCCGCTATCTGATGCCGATTCTCTACATTCTGCCCGTCATGCTGGGCGCGGCGCTGCTGCCCCCGCGCAAGGAGGAAAAGCCATGAAAACCGAAAGGCGATCCGCCGACGTTCTGCTTTCCGCAGCGATGGCGCTTGTGTTCGGCCTGATTTTTTACACCTTCAACACGCCGCTCGGCCCGAGCATCGGCAGCGACAACGCGATGTATCTGACCCTCGGCACGGCGCTGGCCAGGGGCTACGCGCCGTATACGCAGATTTTTGACCACAAGGGGCCGATGCTCTACCTGCTCCAGATGCTGCCCCAGCTCCTTTCGGGCGGCTACAGCACGCTGGCCGTGTTCATCCAGCAGGTGATCGCGCTGTTCCTGTGCCTGCGCGTCGTCAGCCGCATCGCGCGGACGTTGGGCGCGTACAGCGGCGTGACGCAGCTCTTCTATCTGGCGCTGATCGCCTCGCTGGTCGGCGGCGGCAACCTGACGGAGGAATACGCCAGCCTGCCGACGCTTTTGGGCGCGTATGCCGCGCTGCGCGTATTCCTCCGGCCGGATTGGACGAAGCGCCTGTTCGCGCCCGCGCTGCTGATGGGCATCTGCACGATGGCGGCGTTTCTGCTGCGCGCCAACAACGCCCTGCCGCTGGCCGCGCTGACGCTGGCGCTGGCGCTCTGCCTGCTGGCGAAAAAACAATTCGCGCCGCTCGGGCAATGCGCGGCGGGCTTTGCCGCGGGGCTGGCGCTCTGCGCCCTGCCCGTCGTAATCTGGCTGGCGGCGCGCGGCGCGCTCCGTGCCGCGTGGTACGGCGCCATCATCCACAACATGCGCTACACCGAAACGGGCGGCACGGGGCGCGTCGCCATGCTGCTGCACAGCCGATACGGGCTGGCGGCCATGCTGATGGCGGCGCTTGCCTGTCTGGGCGCGCTGGCGCTGCGAAAAAAAAGCCCGATGCTGGCGCTGGGCATGGTCGCGGCGGCGGCGGCAGGCGCGCTGGCAGCCTTCCTTTCCCGCAAGTTTTACGATCACTACCTGATTCTCGGCGCGCCGATGGCGGTGCTGGGGCTGGCGGCGGCGCTCGCTGCGATTCAAAAGCCGCGCGTGCGCGCCGTCAGCGCGATTGCGCTGACCTGCTGCTGCGCACTCTGGCTGGGCATAAACGGCCATGCGGCGAACCAAACGCGCCTTTCCGAGCGCGCGGACTGGGCGCAGTTCACCGCCGACGCGCAGGCGCTGATGGCGCAGGTGCCGCAGGACGAGCGCGACCGCTTCATGGCCTACCGCGTCGAGCCGCGCTGGTATGTCGCGGCCGAGGCGCTGCCGTGCATGCGCTTTTACTTCCTTCAGGAGGTGCTGGCACAGGCCGACCCCGCGGTGATGGACGAAATCATTCAGACGTTTGAAACCGACCCGCCGCGCTGGCTGGTGATCTATTACAACCGCGCCTTTAACCCGCCCTACGACGCGCGCGTCGCGGCCATTTTTGAAACGAATTACGAATTTGTGGACGCCGCCGGACAGTACCAGCTTCTCCGGCTGAAGGAGGGATTGCCTTGCGAACCAAACTCCTGAGAAGCGGTTTGGGCTTTTTCGCTTTCGCTGCGGGGATCAGCTTGGTCAACGTGCTGGTTTTCCCCTACGCGCGGGAAAACTACGGCTACAGCCTGATCGGCCTGTGGCTGGCCTACGCGGCGGCGCTGGCGCTGCTGACGCTGGCCGGGCGCGCCGTCAGCCGGATGCGCGCAGACAAGGCGGAACGCGCCGCGCGGGCGCTCGCCCCGGCGTTCACCATGCTGCTGTTCGCCGTTCACCTGCTGATGGGCTATCTGCTGGAATACACGCCCAGCGGCGACAATTTCATGCTCTACAAGAGCTCGCAAATGCTGGCCACGGACGGCAATTTTGATAACTACCCGTATTTTTACCTCTATCTGAGCCGCTTTTCCAATCAGTGGGGCTTCACGCTGATGCTGACGGCCTTTTACAAGCTGATCTTTGCCCTCGGCGTGACGCAGACGTTCTACCCGCTGGTGCTGGTGCAGGCGGTGCTGTATGTCTTCAGCACGCGCGCGACGCTGCGCATCGCCCGTCGCCTCTCCGGCGCGAAGGGCGAACTGATGACGCTGCTGATGCTGGCCTGCTGCCTGCCGATGTACGTCGCCGCCGCCGTGCTGTATACGGATACGTTCTCCGTGCCGTTCATCATGGTGGCGCTGGATCTGGCGCTTCGCATCAAGGATGCGCAAAGCCGGGGGGCGCAGCTCGCGCTGTCCGCCGCCTGCGGCGCGGTGGTGCTGATCGGCTGCCAGATCAAAATGACGGTGCTCATCGCGCTGATGGCGGCCGTGATCGTCTGGCTGCTGGAGATGAAGCCGGGGCGCGCGATGCTCTGCACGGCGCTCTGCGCGGCGATTGTCGGGGGCGGCACGGCGGCGGTTCAGCATTATATGAAAAACGAGGTGCTCGACCCGGAGATGGTCGCGCAGCACCACACGCCCGCGATTCACTGGGTTATGATGTCCATCCCCTCCGGCAACAACCCCTACGGCGGGGTTTCGGGCGATTACGCCATCACATGGGGCATGATGGAGGAGGGCGCGACGCACGAGGAGGTCATGGCCTCCATCTACTCACGCATGAAGGACAAGATCTATACCCTGCGCTACCCCAACCGGCTGATTTCCGCGGCGCTGCGCAAGGACAGCGCGTTCATGGGCGACGGCACATACGGCATGACCGAAATGCTGGACGACGGCCCCGTTCGGGAAAACGTCGTCTCCTCCTTCGTGCTGGAAGGGCGGAGCCGATACCGCCTGCACATGACGCTCTGCACGGGCGTCTGGCTCGCCCAGTTGACGCTGGCGCTGCTCGCCTGCGTTCGGGATATCCGCCGCTCTGACCCCGCCTCGGGCGCAAAGGCCGGCAGTCTGCGATACATGACGCTGTATGTCGCGTTCTTCGGCGCGGCGCTGTTCCTGATGCTCTGGGAGGCGCGCGGCCGGTATCTCTTCGGCTTTGTCGCGGTGCTGCTGCTGCTCGCGGCGCACGGCGCGCTCCGGACAAAGGAGGGGATGTAAATGCAAGGCGTTCAAACCCCGCCGCCCCGCGCGAAGCGCGGCGTTCTCCGCGCGCTTCTTTTGATCGGCATGGGGCTGATGATCCCGTGCTATCTGTTCACCGTGGGCAACGTGGCGCTTTCCCCGTGGCCGCTCTATGAGCGAAACCGTCTGGCGCTGGCGATTCTGACGCCACTGTGCCTCGCGCTGCTGCTCCTGCTTCGCCGCGCCGCAAAAGCGGCCTGCTTTGAGCGGCACGAGCGCGCGGTGCTGCTCGGCTTCGCCGCGTTCTATTTCGCCGCGCAGATGATTTCAGCCTTTGCGCTCCGCTTCACCCCGATGACGGATCTGGAGCAGTGCGTCTCGGCGGCGCGCCGCCTGCTGGACGCGAATCAGCCCGGCCTCTCCGAGCGTTCGCTGATCTACCTCGGCCGCAACCCGCACAACATGGGCGTCATCTATCTCTTCTGCGCCATCTTCCGCGCGGCCGATCTGCTGGGCGCGGATCAGCTTCTCTGCGCGGCGCTGGTTTGCAGCCTGCTGTTCACGGCCGGCCTGCTCTGCGCCGCGCGGCTTTGCAGGCGTTTGGGCGGCGCGCAGGCGCAGGCGCGGGCGTTGCTGCTGTTTGCCACCTGCCTGCCGTTTCTCTACTGCACCTCTGAGCTGTACACCGACGTGTTCTCCCTCGCGTTTTCGTCGATGATCCTCCTCGCCTATTTCAAGGCGCGGGACGCGGAAACCCTGCCGGCGCGGGCGGGTTACGCCCTGCTGTTCGCGCTGAGCGCATTTTTCGGCGCGCAGCTCCGCTTCACCACGGTGATCGCGGCGATTGCCTGCCTGATTGCGGCGCTCTTTGAAAAGCGCGTGAAGCTGACGGCGATTCTGGCGGTGCCGCTGGCGCTGTGCTTCGTCCTCGGCGGCGCGGCGATACAGGCCGAAAATGAAAAGCACCTCGGCGCGGAGAACATCCGAAACAACAAGCTGCCCGTGCTCCATTTCGTTTTGATGGGTCTGCCGGTGCAGAGCGACGAGGGCTACGGCCAATACGGCGACGGCGGCTGGCTGATTTTCACCACCTCGTTTGACAGCCCGCAGGCGCGCGACGCGGCGCTCCGGCAGAAATTCATCGACCGCGCCTATACGCTGGCGCATCACCCGGATATGCTGCTCAGCTCCCTGAGCCGGAAAAACCTCTCCACTTTCGGCCGGGGCACGTTCGAGCTGAACGAAATCTTCGAGGCCGACGAGCACGAGCCGAACAACGCCCTCAAGCAGATCGTATTCGCTCAGGGGCGCTGGAACCGGGCGTACACGCATCTGGCGACGGCGCTGTTTCTGGCGCAGATGCTGCTGGCCTGCATGGCCTGCGCGCAGGCGGTGCACAGGCGCGACACGAGCGCCGCGCCGCTGTTTCTGACGCTGCTGGGCGCGTTTCTGTTCCTGTGCATCTGGGAAACGCGGGCGCGCTATTTCTTCCAGTTTATGATGGTTCTGCTCTGTGCGGGCGCGATGTTCGCCCCCAAACGCGCCGATTGAATCTTTTAGGCGGCTCGATTTGGCCGCTTATCCACACATTTTCCACAGTTATCCCCCTGTTATCGACAGGCTTATCCACAAACCCCGCCGAATCGTCTGATGTTTTCCCCGAAAAGCCCGAACGTGTCCCGCGCCCTTGCGATGGATAACGTCCGGGCTTTTCTTCTTTTGGGAGGCCGTCCGCGCACGGCTTATGCACAGGTTTTCCACAGGTTTTCCCACATTATCCACAGCGTCGTCCACAAGTTATCCACACGCCGTTCCGGCGGCCTTTGAAGTCATGCCAAAAGGGACTGTCCAGCTTAAACCGAACATTTCAAGAAACATGATCTAAGCATCTCAGGATATGGGGCTTTGCCCCATCGCCCCACCAAAGGGCTTTCCGTTCGCCCTTTGGAAACCTTCGGGCGCAATACCTAGTTTCATTCTTAAAATGTCAGTTTTTTCTTGACAGTCCCTGCGTTTATTCAATCACGGTTTTTGAAGCCGCCGTCAGGAATCGACCTCGATCAGGTTAATCATCACGACCGGGCGGCGCTTGGTGCGCTCATAGAGGAAGGAGCGGAGCTGACCCTGAAGCTGGCCGGAGGAAACCGCCTCCTGCACCTTCTTGCCGCTGGCCGCGATGCGGGCGACCGCGTTGGCCGCGTGCTGGCGGCAGGCTGCCTCGATCTTGACATGCTCGCTGTCGTAGAGGAAGCCCATCGCGCTGACCACGGGCTGCGCCATCATCGCGCCGGTCTTCCGGTTGACGGCCAGCGAAATCGCCACCACGCCGTCGTCGGAGAGCAGCTTGCGCTCGCGGAGCACGCTGTTATCCACCTCGCCGACGGAAGCGCCGTCGATAAGCACCGCGTCGCCGTTGGTGAAGCCGGTCACGCGCGCCGAGCCCTTGGAAATCTCAAAGATATCGCCGTTGGCCAGAATGAAGATGTTTTCAAACGGCACGCCCAGCTTGTGCGCCAGCTCCGCGTGCTGATAGAGCATGCGGGTTTCGCCGTGCGCCGGGATGAAGAACTTCGGGCGGACGAGCGCGTGCACCAGCTTGATCTCCTCCTGAGAGGCGTGGCCGGAAACGTGCACATCCGCCAGCGCGGAATAATACACCTTCGCGCCGCGGCGGTAAAGCTCGTTGATGACCTTATAAATCGGCTTCTCGTTGCCCGGAATCGGGGTCGCGGAGATGATGACGGTATCGCCCGGCTGAATCTCGATTTCGCGGTGGTTGGAGAACGCGATGCGGGTCAGCGCGCTCATCGGCTCACCCTGAGAGCCGGTGGAGATGATCACGACCTGCTCCGGCGGGTAGTTGTCCACCTGAGAGATTTCGATCAGCGTATCCGGCTTTTTCTGGATGTAGCCCAGATTGTTGGCCGCGTTGAACACGTTGAGCATGCTGCGGCCGACCAGCGCGACCTTGCGGCCATGGCGCTCGGCGGCGGTGAAAATCTGCTGCAAACGGGAGACGTTCGAGGAGAACGTCGCCACGAAGATGCGCCCCTTCGCGTCCTTGAACATATCGGCCATGGATTCGCCGACGTGGCGCTCGCTCTTGGAGAAGCCCGGCACCTCGATGTTCGTGGATTCGCAGACGAAGAGCAGCACGCCCTCGCGGCCGATCTGCGCGATGCGCTGGAGATCCATGATCGCGCCGTTGATCGGGGTATAGTCGATCTTGAAGTCGCCGGAGTGCATGATGATGCCGATCGGCGTGCGGATGGCGAACATGAACGCATCCGCGATGGAGTGGTTCACATGGATGAACTCCACAGCGAAGCAGCCCGAGCGGATGGTTTCGCCCGCCTCGACGACGTGCAGCTCGCAGCTCTTGGTCAGCCCCGGCACGCGGTCATCCAGCTTATACTTGAGCAGCTCGATGGTCATGCGGCCGCCGTAGACCGGCGCGCGGAATTCGCGCAGCAGGTAGGGCAGGCCGCCGATGTGATCCTCGTGGCCGTGGGTGATGAAGATGCCGCGCACACGGTCTCGGTTTTGGAGCACGTAGGTGAAATCCGGAATCACCGCGTCCACGCCCGGCATGGTTTCATCCGGGAAGATCTGGCCGCAATCGACGATGATGATGTCGTTGCCGTATTCGTAGGCCGTCATGTTCTTGCCGATTTCGCACATGCCGCCCAGCGGGATCATGCGCAGGGTCGCGCGGCTGGGGTGTTCGCTGGCGCGGGAGCGCATCGTCGGCGGCTTTTTGCCGACCCATTGCAGCGTCTGGGAGATGCAGGGCTTCTCCTCCAGGGTGACCGGCGCGACGATGCGGCGGCGCATGCCCGTCTTCGGGCGCTCGGCCTGGACATTGTTGCTTACGCGCTGGCGCGGCGGATTGCGGCGCGGCTGCGCGGGCTTGGCGGCCTGCTGCGGCGCGGCCGTGTTCGCGCTGGCTGCGTTACCGGCCGCGGCGGCCGCCTGCGGCTTGACGGCGCGGGCGCGGTGATTCGCCCTCGGCGCGCGCGGCGGCTGAGCGGCCTGCGGCTTATCGCCGCCGGTCGTCTGCGCGGCTGTCTGCTGGCCCGCCGGTTTGCGCGGCATGCGCGGGCGGCGCGGCTTGGCGGCCTCCTGCGGCTTGTCCGCCGTCTGTTCGGCGGTCTGCGCCTTCGCGCGCGGCTTGCGCGGCGCAGCGTTCGCCGCCTGCGTCTCGCCCTCGGCGGCCGGCTTGGCGCTTCTGCGCGGCGCCGGACGGCGGCGCGGCGCGCGGTTTCCGTTCTGGCCGTTCTGGGAATTGGAATTGCCGCTCTGGTTCTGATTCGGCTTGTTCAAGTCTTTGTTTTCGTTTTCTGCCACAAAAATTTCCTTTCTTTTTCTGCGCGTGGCTTTGCCCGCGCAGCTTCAAACAGACGCTTTGATGCAAGCGCCTTTTGGGATTTGATTGCATTGCCGTGCCGGCGGAGGTCATCCCGACGAAGCACATCTATCTTGAGCGAGGCCGGTATTCGGCGACGCGCAAAAATCCATAACATTTTTATTATACACGAAAATCTGTCTTACCGCAATAAAAATCGACTGATCCGCTCAATTTCTCGTTTTCCTCGTCCGTTTACTTGATTTTCATCCCCGTTTATGTTATGTTGTGGGATGGATTTTTCATGCACATTCTTTTTTCATATCCATCAGGAGAGCAGGAGTTTATGCAGAGCGTTTCAAAAGTCAAATCGTTTTTTGCCGCGCACAAGGCGGCGCGCATCCTGTTGGTCATCGCGGCCGCGTTGCTCGCGTTCGTGCTGATTTTTCACCCGCACGGCACGAAGACCTACCTCATCACGGGCATCGACAATTACGGCTCGCTCAACGACAACGGCCGCAGCGACGTGATGATGCTCGTTCAGGTCGGCTTTGATTCCGGCAAGATCCACGCCGTCACCTTCGCGCGGGATATTGTCGTACCCAACGAACATAACAAAAACGTCAAGCTCAACACCATCGTCCGCATGCAGGACGAGGACGCGCTGGTCGATACGCTGGAACGTGTCTTCGACCTGAAAATCGACGGCTGGTTCCGCGTCAACTTCTCCTCCGTCATCACCATCATCGACGCGATGGGCAGCGTTCAGCTCGAACTGACCGACGCCGAGGCGCGCTATATCAACGGCCGCGAGGGCGAATATCCCGATTACCCGCTCGCCGAAGGCCTCTGCCGCCTCAACGGCGCGCAATCGCTCTGCTACGCGCGCTGCCGCAAGCTGGATAACGACATCGGCCGCGGCGACCGGCAGACCAAGCTCTTCTCCGCGCTGGTGCGGCAGACGAGGAAAATGACTGCGGCGAACGTCGTCTCCGTCGTCAGAAACATGAACCATGCGTGGCGCTCCTCCCTGAGCGGCGGAGAACAGGTGAAGCTCGTCTTTGACGCGCTGTGGATGCGCGGGGCGAAGGTCGTCCGCTGCGCCGTGCCCTACGAAGGATATTGGCGCTACGGCGACAGCAGCGTGATCCTCAATCTGGAGGAAAATGTCCGCCTGCTGCACGAGTCGCTCGGCCTGCCCGCGCCGAAAGCCGAGTGACGCTCCCCCAACGCTTCCCCTTTAGAAAGGATTGATTGCCTGATGAGTGAATTTCGCACCCCGGAGCCGATGAGCGAACGCCGCCGCACCTACATGCGCCTGATTGCCGAAGTCGGCGTCAGCATCGTCGGCGTCGTCGCGCTCGCGCTGCTCGGCGGCCCGGTCGTCGGTATTCTGATGCCGTTCATCCTCGCGTTTATCATGGCGTGGATGTTCAACCCGGTCATCGCGTGGCTTCAGCGCCACCTGCGGCTGACCCGCCGCCTGTTTTCCTACATCCTCGTGCTGGTGTTTTACGCGCTGCTGTTCGGCCTGTGCCTGTTCTTCGCGGGGCAGCTGATTTCGCAGGCCGTCGATCTGGCACGCAGCGTGCCCGGCTTCATCGCCGATTTGCAGGGGCTGTACAACGAGCTGATCACCTGGCTGCAGGAGGTGCTGGGCCGCCTCCCCGCCGAATACGCCAGCGTGGGCGACGAGATCTTCTCCCTGCTCAACAGCGCGTGGGAATGGCTCAAAACCCTGCTCTCCGGCGCGCTCGGCTATGTGATGAGCATTTCCCGCAACGTTGCGCTCGAAGTGCCCAATTTCGTCATCTTCCTGACGGTGCTGGTGCTCGCCAGCTGCATCATCACGGCGGACTTCCCGAACCTGCGCGAAAACATTTACGGCTATCTCGGCGTTCGCGGCAAGAATTCCGTGCGCCTGATGGGGCACAGCTTCCGCGCGGCGGTGTTCGGCTTCTTCCGCTCCCAGCTGATCTTTGCGCTGCTGGATATGGGTATCATCCTCGTCGCGTTCTTCATCATCGGCGTTCCCTATCCGCTGCCCATCGCGCTGGTGCTCGCGTTTCTGGATTTTATCCCATTCTTCGGCGCGGGCACGGTGCTCGTGCCCTGGGGGCTGATCTGCATGGCCATCGGCCTGTTTGACATGGGCTGGAAGCTGCTGCTGCTCTACGGCATTCTGTACATCATCCGCCGCATCTTTGAGCCGCGTATTCTCGGCGGCGCGACGGGCTTCTCCTCGCTGCAAATGCTGTTCTCGATGTACGCGGGCATGCGCATCGCGGGCGTGACGGGTCTGGTCGTCGCTCCGATCGTGTGGATCACCGGCGTGAACTTCTTCAAGACCGGCGTGCTGGACGGCGTGATGAGCGATATCCGCTTCGTCGCGAACGACATCCGCAAGACCGTCGCGCGCCCCGTGCCGACCAAGACACAGGAGCCGCCGACCGCGCGCCCCGCGGCCAAGAGCGGCGAAAAGAAAAAGCGGTTCTCCTTCGGAAAAAAGAGCGCGGAATAACCCGCCTCGGTACGCCCGTCCTCCCCGCCGCGCCGGGAAGGGCGGGTTTTTTCGCGCTTTGGGATGACAACCGCCCCGGAGGATGCTATAATGGTATGCATCTGAAAACGAACGGTTACAGGTTTTTTCCCGGAGGAATATGAAGATGAAAAACGCAAAGCGCCTGCTTCGCAAGCTGGATTATCTGCCCCGCTGGGCGTGGTACGCCATGTCTCTGGCCATCGGCGGGCCGGTCGGCCCGGTTGTCGTCTACGTCGCGTTCCACGCGCTGCAAAAGGCCGCGGACGACGAGGACGCCGAATACGACGAGTGGAGCACGGACTCCGAGCGGCGCGAAGGCGGCTATGCCGACGCGGATTGCACCGTGAGCGACGACCGCGACATCGAGGACGCATGGCAGAGGACGGAAGCCTCCGCCTCCCGCGCACGCCGCGACGCGCAGCCGCCAAAGGAGACGGCGGACGCCGAAACCGACGAGGCGAGCGAGATCATCCGCGAGGGGCGCGCCGCCATGCGCCGCATCCGCCACGCCAACGACCTGATCCCCGACCCGGCGCTTTCCGCGCAGATTGATTCCATCGAAAACAGCTGCGGCCAGATTCTCTCCGTTCTGGAGCAGCGTCCGCAGCTTCTCTCCCAGCTCCGCACCTTCCTGCGCTATTACCTGCCGACGACGCTGCGCCTGCTCGAAGCGCGCGCCAAGCTCGAAAACGACGCGGGCTCGCCCAAGGCACGCGAGGTTCGCGCGCGGATTTCGCAGGCCGTCGGCGAAATCGACAAGGCCTTCCGCAAGCAGGCCGAGGCGCTGGACGAATACCGCTTCATCGATCTGGAAAGCGAGATGGACGTGATGCGCGACATGCTCAAGGCCGACGGCCTGATCGACGAGGAGACGGGCGACGACCCCTTCGCCGACGTGCTCAAGCCGCGCGGCGGCCAAAAGCCGATGGCCTCTCCGTGATTTTTCAGGCCATGCCGGTTTTCCAAAATTCAACGGATTGAAAAGCGCGCGAGTCATACTAATTCGCAGTTAAAATGCTTAACAGAGCGCATCAGATTTTTTGTTCTG
>ERZ1106954.1240-NODE-1240-length-19732-cov-4.667581_pt1 | contig 19732 bp, 20 predicted proteins | sample MGYA00403678_ERZ1106954 | MGnify/ENA primary metagenome ERZ1106954 (study PRJEB35170, sample SAMEA104062445) | human gut metagenome | biome: human gut; feature: human-associated habitat; material: faeces | place: Denmark | collected 2012-08-20 ... | reverse complement strand
TCCGTTGCGAGATCGACCTGTCCGACGATCGCTTCGGCAAGAAGATCCGCAACGCCTCCAAGTCCAAGGCGCCGTTCATCCTCATCGTCGGCGAAGAGGATATGAACAACAATGCCGTGAGCTTCCGTTTCCGCGACGGCAGCCAGCTCAATGGCGTACCCGTCGACGAGGCCAAGGCCAACATCATGAAGGTCATCAAGAAGCGTGTCCAGGTGAACACGGTCGATGACTTCAAGGCCGCCATCGCCGACTGAATCCTGTGGCGCTAGGCGGCGTTGTCCGCAATGTCTGCTTAGCGCCATACAATCTTTTTCGTTTGTCAGTAATCGTTTATCTGCTAGGAGCATTATGTCCGGTCATTCCAAGTGGGCGACCACCAAGCACAAGAAGGCTGCCATCGACGCCAAGCGCGGCAAGCTGTTCGCCAAGCTCATCAAGAACATCGAAATCGCTGCCCGTCAGGGTGGCGGCGATCCCGACGGCAATCCGTCCCTGTACGACGCGATTTACAAGGCCAAGAAGGCTTCCATGCCGGCCGACAACATCAAGCGCGCCGTCAAGCGCGGCTCCGGTGAGGAAGCCGGCGGCGCCAACTACGAAGACATCGTGTACGAGGGCTATGCACCCGCTGGCGTCGGCCTCATCATCGAATGCCTGACCGACAACCGCAACCGTGCCGCGGCAGAGGTGCGTTCCACCCTGACCAAGGGTAACGGATCTCTGGCTACTAGCGGTTCCGTGTCCTTCAACTTTGAGCGCAAGGGCCAGATTGTGGTTCCCGCCGAAGGCGTGAACTTCGATGATCTGTTCGAGAAGGCCGCTGAAGCTGGCGCTGAGGACGTGAGCGATGACGGCGAGGTGTTCACCGTGGTCACCGGTCCGTCCGACCTGACTGAGGTGCGTAAGGCTCTGCAGGATGCCGGTTTCGATTACGATTCCGCCGATCTGGTCATGGCTCCGAAGAACGAGGTCGAGCTGAGCCTTGAAGACGCTCAGAAGGTCTCCAAGCTCATCGATAACCTCGACGATCTGGACGATGTGCAGAACATCTATTCCAACTGGACCGCTTCCGACGAAGTCATGGCTCAGCTGGATGAGGAGTAATCCTCGATGATTATTCTCGGCGTCGACCCCGGACTTACTCGTTGCGGGGTCGGCGTTATCGAAGCCGGCGCTTACCGCCGGCTTTCCTTTATTCATGTGGATGTGGTTCGTTCCGCGCCGGATGTGTCCCAGGATCTACGACTGCTTGCCATCTACAATGGACTGGTCGAGAAGATGGATCGCTTCGTGCCGGATGTCGTTTCCATCGAGCGTGTGTTCGCGCAATCGAATCACAACACTGTACTCGGTACTGCGCAAGCGGCTGGATTGGCTATGCTCGCCGCTGCACAGCGAGGCATCCCCGTGGCGTTGCACACTCCGACCGAGGCGAAGCTTGCCATCACCGGCGACGGTCGTGCGCAGAAGATTCAAGTGGAACGTATGGTCACCCGTATCTTGAACCTGAACACCATGCCCACTCCGGCCGATGCCGCCGATGCGTTGGCCTTGGCCATATGCCATGCGTTGCGGCCGTCAGGCGCATTGCAAGGAGGGGAGCGCGAACAGCATCTCACTCCGGCACAGCGTCAGTGGGCTCAGGCGGCGCAGAAAACACGCCGACGTTCCTCGACGGATAGGGGAATGTAGCACCCGATACTGCATAATCCGCCAGACTCGTGTACACTGTCGAACAGTTGTTCGAATAGGGAGGCGTGATGATTGGTTCATTGCGAGGTGCCGTCGAGATGGTCGATACCACCCAGGCGGTTATAGAAGTCGGATCTGTGGGCTACGAGGTGCGTATGCCGTCGGCTGATCTGTCGCGTCTGCATACCGGTCAGGAGACTCGTGTCTGGACGTATCTGAACGTTTCTCAGGATGCCATTACCTTGTATGGTTTTCTGGATTCCTCGTCGAAGAAGATGTTCCTGCAGCTCATCAAGGTCAATGGTGTTGGCCCGAAAGTGGCTTTGTCGCTGCTTTCTACGCTTACCGCGAATGATCTGGCCAAAGCGGTGGCCGATAACGACGCGACCGCATTGGCCAAGGCCCCGGGTATCGGCAAGAAGGGCGCGCAGAAGATCATCCTCGAGTTGAAGGGGTCCATTAATTTGGAGGATCTGGGGGAGAAGGCTCCGCAATCGGGTGCCTCGACCGATCCGGGAGCCAAGCAGGTGGTGGAGGGGCTGATGTCTTTGGGCTGGCATCAGCAGGATGCGCAGTATGCGGTACAGGAGGCCTGCGAATCCAATGGCATTGCGATGCCGCTGTCGCAGGAGGATGTGCCTCAGGTGCTCAGACTCGCCTTAACTTCGTTGGATAGGGGACGGTGAAATGGCACAGCCTTATGAACAGGTGAATTCCGACGCCAATGAGGAATCGTTGCGTATGGTTTCCTCGCAGCCCATCGGGAACGAACCGGTCAGTGATGAGGAGTTGCGCCCGCATGTGCTCGATGGGTTCATCGGGCAGCCTCAGCTGAAAGCGCAACTGAGACTGTTCCTTGATGCGGCTCGCAAGCGGGAAACGCCACCGGATCATATTCTGCTGGCTGGCCCTCCGGGTTTAGGCAAAACAACGTTAGCCATGATTGTGGCTAACGAGCTTGAGGTTCCGATTCGTATCACCTCCGGACCGGCCATTCAGCATGCCGGAGACCTGGCGTCCATTCTCAGCTCGCTGGAACCCGGCGAAGTATTGTTCGTTGATGAGGTCCACCGTCTGCCGCGGGCTGCGGAGGAATTGCTGTATATCGCCATGGAGGATTTCCGTGTGGATGTGATGGTGGGCAAAGGGCCGGGCGCATCGTCGATTCCGCTGACGCTTCCACGTTTCACCATGATCGGTGCCACCACACGTGAGGGCATGCTGCCGTCCCCATTACGCGCTCGTTTCGGTTTTACCGCGCATCTGGATTTCTACCCGCATGAGGAACTCGAAAAACTGGTGGAACGTTCCGCCGGCGTGCTCGGCCTTAGGATTGACCGTGAAGCGGCGCATGAGCTTGCACTGCGTTCCCGGGGCACACCTCGTATCGCCAACCGGCTGCTACGTCGCGTGCGAGACTGGGTCATCGTTCACGACCTGCCGCAGGCGTCGGCCGAAGATGTACGTCAGGCGCTTGCCCTGTATCAGATCGATGCCGAGGGGCTCGACCGGCTTGACATCGCCGTGCTGAACGCCATCGTCCGTAATTTCCAGGGTGGCCCGGTGGGGTTGAATACGCTGGCCGCGATGGTGGGGGAGGAATCGGAAACGGTGGAAACCGTATGCGAACCTTACCTGGTGCGCGAGGGGTTCCTCATCCGTACCCCGAAGGGACGCGTGGCGACTCCGAAAGCCTGGCAGCATCTCGGTATGCGGCCGAATGAGGATGATGTCAATAAGAGTTTCTAGTATTGCCTTTTGGATTACCGTTATCTTTAAAGGAGCTTATAGTGCAGTCCTCCCTGTTTCTCGGTGTTGTTATTATTGCCTTTTTCGGCATGATGATCTGGCAGTCCAAAAAAGCCAAGGAGCAACAGCAGGAGCGCAAGGATTTCCGTGCGAACCTTCAGCCCGGCACCGAAGTCATCACCATCGGGCAGGTCATCGGCAAAGTCGTTGAGGTCGACAATCAATACGACGAGATCGTCATCGATACCGAGGGCACCAAGATGCGTTTCGCACTGAATGCCATTGCTCGTGAATATGTTCGCCCGGCCTACGTTTCCGATGATGAAGTCGACGAGTACGGCAATCCGCTTCCCCAGAACGAGCTCGAAACCTCCGAAGAAGCCAAGACCGCTGATGGTGCTTCCGATGATGCGCAGAAGCCTGTCGACGCCGACCAGTCCGTCGAGGCCAAGAACGATTGATGAGTGCGACGATGACCAGAAACAGCGACATCACCATCAAAGCACTGCGGGCAGTCGGTGAGGAAGACGCGGAATATCTCGTCTCGCTCATCGGATCGACGCCCGGGTTCCCCAAAGACGGCATCATCTTCCGTGATTTCATGCCGGTGCTTGCCGACGCCCGCGGATTGGATATTCTTCTGCGCGGCTTCGCGGCAGCGCTTCCCATCGCCCCTAGCGATTTCGATACCGTTGCAGGTCTTGAATCGAGAGGTTTTCTTTTCGGGCCGGCTTTGGCGAGCAGATTCGGCAAAGGCTTCGTAGCCATTCGCAAGGCGGGAAAACTCCCTCCGCCGGTTTTCACGGAATCATATGATCTCGAATATGGTTCGGCCAGTGTCGAGATCGAGCAGAATGCCATTCATCCCGGTGAGCGTGTGCTCATTGTCGATGATCTGATCGCCACTGGCGGCACTGCACGTGCCGGTGCCGATCTCATTGAAAAGGCGGGAGGGCATGTAGCAGGATTCAGCTTCCTTATGGAACTCGATGGGCTTAACGGATACGCCAAGCTGTCCGAGGCTCCCATCAGCACCCTTATCGCAATGCCCGCCTGATAAGGCCGTATTGCATAGCAAAATCAAATACAGTAAGCCAGACACAATCAGGAATCGATCGCATCATGGATCTATACGAATACCAGGCGCGTCAATTGCTTGAGGAGCAGGGCATCCCCACTCCGAAAGGCATCTATGCGCAGAACTCGCACGAAGTAGCGGAAGCCGCGGAGAAACTCGGCTATCCGAATGTCGTTAAGGCTCAGGTCAAAATCGGTCATCGTGGTCAAGCGGGTGGCGTCAAGCTTGCCAAGACCCGCGACGAGGCGATTCTGGCATCTGAAGAGATTCTGCCTATGACCATTCACAATCACAAGGTCAACGGCGTGCTTGTCGCCGAAGGCAAGAACATTCTGCACGAGTATTATGTCTCCATTTCCGTTGATCGATCTTCGCGAGACTTCGATGTGCTGGCGACGGCCAATGGCGGCACCGAGGTCGAGGAGATCGCCAAGGAGCATCCAGAATCCGTGAAGAGACTCCATATCGAGGCCTTGGCTGACTTCGATATGGAAGCCGCCCGCAAGATGGCCGAGAGCATCGGCTTCTACCATGCGGATGTGGATCAGGCTGCGGATATCCTGCTGAAGATGTGGCGCTGTTTCAAAGAGAACGATGCGACGCTCGTCGAAATCAATCCGCTGGCTAAGATCGGCGATCCGGATGACGAATCATCCAAGATGCTGTGCGCGCTGGACGCGAAGATCTCGCTGGATGACAACGCCGCCTTCCGCCATGACGGGTGGAAGCGTTTCGACGATCCAATGGCCAATGACGAGCTCGAACGCCGAGCCAAGGAACATGGCCTGCATTACGTGCACCTTCATGGTCAGGTCGGCGTAATCGGCAATGGCGCCGGATTGGTGATGAGCTCCCTGGACGCCGTGTCCGGAGCCGGCGAGGATCTGGGGTCCAACGTCAAGCCCGCCAACTTCCTGGATATTGGCGGTGGCGCGTCCGCTGAAGTGATGGCGGCCAGCCTCGGAATCGTGCTCAGCGACCCGCAGGTGAAGTCGGTCTTCATCAACGTCTACGGCGGTATCACTTCGTGTGAGCAGGTGGCGCAGGGCATTCTCGAAGCGCTCGAGTCGCTGCCTTCCGTCAAGCCTATAATCGTTCGTTTCGACGGCAATGCCGCTGCGGAGGGACTGTCCATTCTGGGTGCTTCGAATAATCCGAACATTCATGTGGCAAGCACCATGGAAGAGGCGGCCTATGAGGCTGCACGCATCGCTTCATCGGCAAAGGAGGCCAACTGATGGCATTGTTCATCGAAGATGATGCCCCTGTTATCGTTCAAGGCATCACCGGGCATCAGGGTATGGTGCACACCGCACGAATGCTGAAGGCGGGAACCAATATCGTCGGCGGCGTCAATGCACGCAAGGCCGGTCTGGATGTTACCTATCCGGCGGCGCGCAATGGCGAGGACGCCACCATTCACGTTTTTGCGTCCTGTGCCGAAGCCAAGGCCGCTACGGGAGCGGTGGCCTCCGTGGTGTTCGTTCCGCCTCGATTCGCCAAGGATGCGGTGGTGGAAGCCATCGAAGCCGGCATTAAGCTCATCGTGGTCATCACCGAAGGCATTCCGGTGGCGGATTCGGCATATTTCGTAGAACTTGCGTTGCGCAACGGTGTACGCATCGTGGGGCCGAACTGCCCGGGACTTGTCACTTTCGCATCCTCCGAACAGACCCATGGCGTGAATCTCGGCATTATCCCCGATGGCATCGTCAAGCGTGGTCCGCTTGGACTGGTTTCCAAGTCCGGTACTCTCACCTATCAGCTGATGGGCGAATTGAGCGATATCGGTTTCACCGCATGTTTGGGAGCCGGAGGAGATCCGATCGTCGGTACCACGCTGGTCGAGGCATTGCAGGCGTTCGAAGCCGACGAGAACACCAAGGCGGTAATGATGATCGGCGAAATCGGCGGCAATGCCGAACAGGATGCCGCGCAGTGGGCCAGCGAACATATGACCAAGCCTGTGGTCGCTTACATCGCCGGATTCACGGCTCCTGAGGGCAAGCAGATGGGGCATGCCGGCGCCATTGTCTCCGGTGGCAAGGGCACTGCGCAAGATAAGAAGGAAGCCCTGGAAGCCGTAGGCATTAAGGTCGGGCGTACGCCTGCGCAGGCGGCTGACTTCATGCGCAAGGCCATCGCAGCAATCCAGTGATCAAACTGATAAGGGTCCAACGGCATCAATGAAGAAGAAGACATCGGTTACCTCGATTTTCAAAGGAACCCTTGCAGCGGCAGGCGCATTGTTCATCTATGCCATACCGCTTGGCTGCTTCATCGCATTGATGCTGTTGGTCGTTTCCATGGAAGATGGCAGTGATGGTCTTACCGCCCTCACCGTATCGCTGACGGAAGGCATGGTGTTGCTTTCGCAAGGTGTGCCCTTCACTTTCGGTACCATCACAATGGCGATTATGCCGCTGACGCTTAGCGTTCTTCTTATTGCACTGATCGCCCAGTGTCTGAAAAAAGCCGGTCCGAAAGCTGACGTATGGCTTTCCGGGTTGCTGGCATGGGTGTTGCTTAATCAGTTCTGCATCAGATTCACCCACATGCCGATTCATGCCGACAATCTGTCTATTGCCGGCAAATCTGCTGTGATCTGGCTGCTGGGTACTGCACTGGCCATCATCTCATCGACTGCGCAGACAAGGAAGCTTCGCGATATATGGCGCAAGCAGATTCCTCAAGGCGTGCGCTCCGTCTTCGTCGTATCGGTCACGGTATCACTAGCAGTAGTGACATTGATGCTGCTTATCGGGCTGATCGCGGTCATCGCATGGGTGGTGAACGGCAATGCATCCGTGAACAAGCTGTTTGAACTTACCAATATGCATACCGGCTCACGGATCATGACATCCATCTCATACCTGGCATGGTTGCCGAATATGGTGATTTGGGCGATTTCCTGGATTACCGGAGCCGGTTTCGCCATCGGCGATCTGGGTACGTTCACATTATGGGTAGGGCAGTCCACCAATCTGCCGCCGTTGCCATTGTTCGGCATTTTCCCAAGCCCGGTTTCGGATTCGGGAACACGTCTTGCCCTGCAAATGTGCACCCCAATGGCATGCGCTTTGTCGGCCATCACGGCGATGCTGTTCGGCCCGCTGAAGATTCGTCTTCCGCAGCAAACAGAACGCCATGAGACTCGGCATCTTGTCTCGCTCATGATTCGCCATGCACTTATGCTATGCGGCGCGGCCATCATTATCCTGCTGCTGTCATGGGGCATGTTCGCCGTTTCGAACGGTGCGTTGGGGGAGAAGCATCTTGCGACGGTAGGCGTGGATGTCGTGGCTTCGATGCGCATGGTCGGCTGGGCAATTCGTCAGGGATTCATCGCGGCATGGCTGGTTGCAGTCATCGCCGTTGCACTACTGTATGGCATCCGTTGGCTTCTGGCATCCAGACGGAACGCTTCGGATGATTCCATGCCAACACAGATTTCATTGCAAACAACAGCAAGGGAGGAAAACGATGACAGCAAGTCGTCCGATTAAGAGGGCGCTGGTCTCGGTCTTTCACAAGGAAGGCATCGAGACTCTCGCCAAGGCTTTCGTCGAAGCCGGTACCGAAGTGGTTTCCACCGGCTCCACCGCAAAGCGTTTGGCCGAACTAGGCGTAACCGTCACCGAGGTAAGCGAGGTCACCGGTTTCCCCGAGTGCCTGGATGGCCGTGTCAAAACACTCGACCCGCATATCCACGCGGGTATTCTCGCGGATATGACCAACCCGGATCATGCCGCCCAGTTGGAGCAATTCGGCATCAAGCCGTTTGATTTGGTGGTTGTGAACCTGTATCCGTTCGCCGATACGGTGCGTTCCGGCGCCAATGAGGCCGATACGATCGAGAAGATCGATATCGGCGGGCCTACGATGGTTCGTGCCGCCGCCAAGAACAGCGCCACTGTCGCCATCATCACCGATCCGGCCGACTATGCGCTGGTTGCCGGCCGCATCAGCAATGGAGAAGGCTTCACACTCGAAGAACGTCGTTGGCTTGCAGGCAAGGCCTTTGCCCACACCGCTTCCTACGACGCCACCATCAATGAGTGGACCGCCAAGCATTGGCCGAAGCCTTCCACGGTGGAGCCCACGGAGGAGGAGAACGAGACGCCGGTGAATGAAACCGTGTTCCCTGCCACCTTCACTCGTACGTGGGATCGCTCCCATATGCTGCGCTATGGCGAGAACAGCCATCAGCAGGGTGCGTTGTATCTCGACCCGCTCAACCAGACTGGCTTCGCCCATGCCGAACAGCTGGGTGGCAAGCCTATGAGCTACAACAATTATGTGGATGCCGATGCCGCTTGGCGTGCCGCGTGGGACATGGCTCCGGCCATCGCCGTTGCAGTGGTCAAGCATAATAACCCATGCGGTTTGGCCATTGGCGCGACTGCCGCCGAAGCACATAAGAAGGCCCATGCCTGCGATCCGATGAGCGCCTATGGCGGCGTCATCGCGTGCAACACCACCGTCACGCTTGAGATGGCGGAAAGCGTGCGCCCGATTTTCACCGAAGTCATCGTGGCACCGAACTACGAGCCTGAAGCGCTGGAACTGTTGCGTACCAAGAAGAAGAATCTGCGTATTCTCAAGGTCGCCGAACCGGCAAATCCGAAGACGCAGTTCCGTCAGATCGAAGGCGGTCTGCTGGTGCAGCAGCCGGATCTCATCAACGCCCCCGGCGACAACCCCGATGCATGGAAACTCGTGTCCGGCGAACCTGCTGACGAGGCCACGCTGAAGGATCTCGTATTCGCATGGCGCGCCATCCGCTGCGTAAAGTCGAACGCCATTCTTATCGCGCATAATGAGGCCACTGTCGGCATCGGCATGGGTCAGGTCAACCGTGTGGATTCCTGTCATCTTGCCGTAGATCGTGCCAATACGCTGGCCGACGGTAAGGATCGCGTAACTGGTTCCGTTGCGGCATCCGATGCGTTCTTCCCGTTTGCGGACGGCGCCGAAGTGTTGATGAACGCCGGCGTGAAAGCCATTGTGCAGCCCGGCGGCTCCATTCGAGATGAAGAGGTCATCGAAGCGGCCAAGAACGCCGGCGTGACCATGTATCTCACTGGAACGCGCCACTTCCTGCACTGATTCTGCCGATTCGTCCATCCGCGCAAACGGTGGATTACCAGGTATTAGGCTCAGCCCATTTGCCGATATTATGGGCTGAGCCTAATATTGTGCCCACATGACGTATCCAGTCATATCAATAATCATCGAACACCAGCAAGGGGAGCAATGCACGATCATCCGTTCGTCAGTGAAGCCCATGAGGGCAAACCATGGTTTGAATGGTGCGTTGCCATCATCGTTGTTATCTCCGGCATCGTCGCCGCATTTGGATATACAACGGCCGCCACGGTATCGATTTCCGTGACGGCCATCGTATCTGGCTTAGTGCGCTTGATTCTACGCGAAAAAAGCCCTTGGAAAGTGCGTTCAGTCGCGTTCGACTCCATTATCGGAATCTGTCTTGGCGTCGGACTGCTCGTCACGTACTTCAGCTTCTGACTCCTGCGTTGTCTCGGTGTCGATATCCGCAGCTTCCTTCTCCGAGGCTTCCACGGATTCGCCCTGATCGGCATTCGCCTCGTCATAAGCGTTCAGCTGCGCGGGATCGTCGCCCTTCTTGGGCATTTTCACCATCATGGCCAGAGCAACCACTGCGGCGGCCAATACCGGGCACACCCAGAACAGCCACAGCTGAGTCAATGGGTTCTGAGTAAGACCTTGGTTGTAGGCAAACAGCGCGATGCCGGTGGATCGTGCGGGATTGAGGGAAGCCGCGGTGACGGGGAATGCGACAACCGTGCCGAACCCGTACACAATGCCCATGTATGCGGCGTAGTTCTTTGAACCATACTGGGTCATCGCCACTGCGATGATGACAAGTGAAGCCACGATCTCCACTGCGGCGGCCTGGCTGACGGAGAAGTTCAGGCCGTACTGCTGCAACGTGGTGTATGCAATGGAGCCCTTGTCAAAACCGTTGACCGCGGTGGTCAGCCACTGCTTGGCGGTAATGGTGCTGGAAACAGGAAGCAGGGACTTGATCAGCAGGCCGGCCAACGCGCTGCCGAGCACCTGGAAAATGATGTAGAGAATGCCATCCAGGACCTTGGTCTTACCGGTAAGCATAGCGGCCACGGTAATCGCGGGGTTGAACTGGCCGCCGGAAATCCTGCCGAGGAAGAGGATCGCCGCCATATAGGCCAGACCGGTGCCGATGGCGATATAAGCGAGATTGAGACTGAAGACGATGGAGCCGAATGTGCAGAGCACATAAACGGCGAAACACACGATGAACGTGCCCAGCAGCTCCGCGCCGATGCGCAAAGGCAACGAGCTTTCATGCTCGACTGTTTCAGGTAGCACATCCTCCGAAGGGACGGTTATAGGAGATGTCATGTCAATCCTTCGATTAATACTGTAGTAATGCTGTAACGGGCGCAAAGCCCGTCTGAACGGCTGCCAGTTTAGCAGCATCCGTCAGGTACGGTAGCATAGAAAAGTTGGAAAACCCTTATAGGCCACGTTGGGAGAACGATGCCAAACGCATATTCCCGTGCCAGGAAGGCACACGACAATAATCAAGAAGGCATTCGCCTGCAGAAGCTGCTTGCACAGGCCGGATTCGGTTCCCGCCGCAAATGCGAGCAGATGATCACCGATGGACGGGTGGAAGTGGACGGCGAGCTGGTCACCGAACTCGGCACCCGTGTCGATCCGACGCATCAGCAGATCCGTGTCGACGGTTCGCGCGTCCGTATCAGCAACAAGCACATCACCCTCGCCTTGAATAAGCCTCGCAAGGTGTTGTCCGCCATGGACGATCCGAAGGGCCGCTACACGTTGCGCGACATCGTCGGAGACAAGTACGAGCGCATCTTCCACATGGGTCGCTTGGATTACGATTCCGAAGGCCTGATCCTGATGACGAACGACGGCGAGTTGAGCCAGCACGTCATGCATCCCAAGTACGAGGTGGAGAAGACGTATATCGCCACGTTGGAAGGGCGAATCTCCGGCACGGTGTGTCGTCGACTGGTCACCACAGGCGTGCAGCTTGACGACGGTTGGATTAAGCTTGACCGTTGTGCGATCATCGACGCAACGCACGATACGACAATCGTCAAGGTCGTGCTGCATTCGGGCAAGAACCGTATCGTCCGTCGTATCTTCGGATCCATCGGCTTCCCTGTAAAGCGCCTGGTACGTACGCAGATCGGCCCGATTAAGCTTGGCGATCTGAAATCCGGTTCCTACCGTGTATTGAGCCAGACTGAGGTCCGTTCGCTGTCCAAGGAGGTCGGACTGTGATTCGTGTTGCCATTGACGGTCCCGCCGGCGTAGGCAAATCCTCTACGTCCAAAGCGTTGGCCAAGTATTTTGGATTCGCATACCTCGATACTGGCGCCATGTATCGTGCCTGCGCATGGTGGTGCCTGAAGCAGGGTATCGATCTGGACGCCGAGCAGATCGATGAGCGAGTGGTCACCGAAACGGTGGGAGAGTTCTTCACCGGCGACCATTTCGATATCAGCGTCGATCCCGATAAGCCAGCCGTAAGCGCGGACGGTGAGGATATCTCCGAGGCGATTCGTTCCTCCGAGGTGTCCACCCATGTTTCGAAGGTGTCGAACATCATTCCGGTACGAAACGTACTCATCGCCGCGCAGCGAGCCTATATCGCGCGCGAGGAATCGGCCGATTCCTTCTCCGGCGGCCTGGGCGTTGTGGCCGAAGGGCGTGACATCACCACGGTCGTCGCCCCCGATGCGGAGGTCCGCGTTCTTCTGACGGCCCGTGAGGAAGTGCGTCAAGCCCGCCGTTCCGGCCAAAGCACAGCCGGCGTGGGTGCGGAGGATGTTGCCGCACGCGATCGTATGGACTCCAAGGTAACGAGTTTCATGACCGCCGCAGATGGTGTTACCACCGTCGACAATTCGGATATGGACTTCGAGCACACGCTTGACGTACTTATCGATATGGTCGAAAACGCCATCGAAGAACAGGAATACGAGCGTTACGCCGCCAATCTTGAGGACTATGAGCTGGATGAGGGCGATGAGGCGCTGATCTCCAACACCAACCGTGATGACTCTTCCGATAACGGTAAGGGCAAGTCGGTCGGCGTGCTTGCCATCGTCGGCCGCCCGAATGTGGGCAAGTCCTCGCTGGTCAACCGTATTCTCGGCCATCGTGTCGCCGTCGTGGAAGACACCCCGGGTGTGACCCGAGATCGTGTCAGCTACGATGCGGAATGGGCAGGCACCGATTTCAAACTGGTGGATACCGGCGGCTGGGAGGTCGACGTCGAGGGCATCGATTCCGCCATCGCCTCGCAGGCCGAAGTGGCTGTAAACCTTGCCGATGCCGTCGTACTCGTGGTGGACGGGCAAGTCGGTTTGACCAATACCGAGGAACGTATCGTCAAGATGCTGCGTGCTTCCGGTAAGCCGGTCACACTGGCGGTCAATAAGATCGACGATCGTGAAAGCGAATATCTCGCCGCTGAATTCTGGAAGTTGGGGCTTGGCGAGCCGTATGCCGTTTCCGCCATGCATGGCAGAGGAGTAGGCGAGCTGCTTGATGCCGCCATCGATTCATTGAAGAAGGCTGAGAAAACCTCCGGCTATCTCACGCCTTCGCATTTGCGTCGTGTGGCTCTGGTCGGCCGCCCGAATGTGGGCAAGTCCTCGCTGCTTAACCAGCTGGCCAACGAGGAACGCACCGTGGTCAACGATTTGGCAGGTACCACCCGTGATCCGGTCGATGAAATCGTGTCGATGGACGGCGAGGATTGGCTGTTTATCGATACGGCGGGCATCAAACGTCGCCAGCATAAGCTTAAGGGCGCGGAATACTATTCCTCGCTGCGCACGCAGGCCGCGATTGAACGTTGTGAGCTTGCTTTGGTGTTGTTCGATGCGTCCGTGCCGATTTCGGATCAGGATCTGAAGGTGATGAGCTCGGCCGTCGATGCAGGCCGTGCCATCGTTCTGGTGTTCAACAAGTGGGACGCCATGGACGAGTTCGACAAGCAGCGTCTTGAACGTCTGTGGGCCACCGAGTTCGATCGTGTCACCTGGGCGCAGCGTGTGAACATCTCTGCCAAAACCGGATGGCACACCAACCGTCTGACCCGTGCCATGCGTGAAGCCTTGCAGTCGTGGGATACTCGTGTCCCCACCGGTAAGCTCAACGCTTTCCTGGGGCAACTGCAGGCAGCTCACCCGCATCCGCTGCGTGGCGGCAAGCAGCCGCGCATCCTTTTTGCGACGCAGGCTTCCACCAGACCTCCGCGTTTCGTGATTTTCGCCACCGGATTCCTGGAGCACGGCTACCGCCGATTCATCGAGCGTTCTTTGCGTGAGGAGTTCGGTTTTGAAGGTTCGCCGATTCAGATTTCGGTGAATATCCGAGAAAAGAAGAAGCGCAAGTAGCGTTCTTAAGACGGCGTGGCACACATGCTCCAGCACACGCGCCACGCCGTCTTTTTGCAGAACGGAGAGTTTGTGCTAGATTAATTATTCGGTGCTCATGCACCATCGGGCCGTAGCGCAGTTTGGTAGCGCACTTGACTGGGGGTCAAGGGGTCGCGGGTTCAAATCCCGCCGGCCCGACCGAAAACCCCGTCGTTCCAACGATTTCAGGATGTTGGAATGACGGGGTTCTTGCGTTCGGGGGCAGTTCGGGGGCAGTGGACTACGGCAAGCCGCCCTTTTTCAGGCACGTCGCCTCCCATGACAGGACGGCGACGTGCCGCTCGAAGTCGGCCCGCGCATTGCCCAGCGAATGGCCTTTCCCGTTCACCGTCAGACCGTCCGTCAGCGGCAGCGGCCTGACCCTTTTCGCATGCCGGGCGCGCGAGGCCCGTGCCAGACCCCTCGCCGTCGCGTCCCACAGGCGGTCGCGCGCCGCATCGTCCATGTCGGCCGTGACCCCCGCCCGGTAGGGGAGCGCCACGCGCAGCCGGTCCTGCGGGAAGCCCTTCACGTCCTCCAGGAATCGGCTCGGCGACCAGCAGCGCCGCATGCGGAACCGGTCCGCGCCCGTCGGCACGCGCCTTGTGCGCCTGAAATACACCTCGTCGCCGTGCTCCAGGCATTCGGCCGCCATGGCGTCCGACGATTCGGCGAATCCCATCATCCCGAACCACTCGGCCAGACGGCCCAGCGTCCTCTTCGTCTCCTTGTCCATGCGCCGTCCGATGCGTTCCTTTGAAAGGCGGGTGACGCATAGCCGGATGCGTGAAAGACAAACCGACTATGATAAGCCTGTTCTCCGGCTACGGCGGGCTTGACCTGGCCGTCCAGCGGGCGCTCGGCGGCGCGAGGGTCGTCGCCGTGTCCGACATCGATATGGGTCCGAACGCCGTGCTCGCCCACCGCTACCCGGGCGCGCCGAACCTGAAGGACATCACCCGGATAGACTGGCACGCCCTGGGCCACGTGGACATCATGGCGGGCGGCTTCTGCTGCCAGAGCGTGTCCACCGCCGGACGGCGCGCGGGGCTCAAGCGCGGCACCCGCACCGGACTGTGGTTCAACTACGCGGAGGGCATCCGCATCTGCCGCCCGGGGCTCGTCATAGCCGCGAACGTCGGCGGACTCCTCACCGCCACATCCGTCTGCGACGAGGACGACCGGCGCTGGACCCGACGCGCCGGGCTCCTCGAAAAGGCCGGCCTGTGCCACTGCCGCACGCCCATATGTCCGACCCGCTGCCGCCCATGCCGTCGGTACGCAAATGGCTGGAATCATACGGCGGCGCCGGCATGGACGGGGACACGTTCGACCGATGCGAGGCCGACTGGCATGCGCTGATAGAACGGCGTGAAAGGCAGACCGGCGCGTATCTGGCGGGCCTGGCCGCGGGCACGGGCGTATACGCGCTCGGCGTGCTCGCCCTGCTCGCGTTCCTCGGCTGGACGATATGGACGCTCGTGCCCGTGGCTCCGGTGCCGGGCGTTGCCGTGGAGATCGCTTTGATGATGGGACGCATGATGGGGGTGTTTGAAGCCGGGGCGGGCATCCGCCGTTGGGCGGGTGAATCCCCGGGATGAGTGGAAACCGACCGGAATACGACACCTGCCCCATGGGCGCGTTAGACTGTGGGGCGTAGGCGAAGCGGAAAAGACATGTAAGGAGAAGGGGCAATGGGCAAGCCCGTCGTCGATACCACCCCGGAGCCGGACGGCTCCGGGGTTGGCGTCGTGGAGAGGAATGATATGAAAAGGCGTGCCATCGTCATGGGCGCGGCGGCCGTGGCCGTTGTGGCGGTGTGCGCGGGCGGATACGGCGTGTGGCGCGTGCACGAGAACAGACTGGACGAACAGGCGCGAACCGACTGCTCGCAGGCCGCGAAGACACTGGACACGTCGCGCTCCACGTGGGAGCGGCTGCTCAAGGACGCCAAGACGGGCGCGGGCGCAGTGCGGGCAAGCCAGGTGAAGGACGCGAAGACCGTGGACGCTTTGAGGCGGGCCATGGGCGCGAAGACGCCGACCGGCGGCGCGTCATGCACCGCGGGCGGCCGTACTGATGTGGAGGACGCCGCGACCGCGATCCGCAGGGCGGCCGACGCCTACGATACGGACGCGAGGACACTGCGCACGGCCGTGAAGGCCGTCGAGGCGTCGAAGCTCGACAAGGCCGTGGCCGACGCCACGAAGCTGCTCGACGACACCAAGGGCAAGGTGAAGGACGAGAAGACCCGCCAGACCCTTGACAAGGCCATCAGGGCCAGGGACGAACAGGCGATAGCCAAGGCCGTGAAGGCCGTGAACGACTCCAGGACGGCGAAGGAGAAGGCCGACGCGGAGGCCAGGGCCGAACAGGAGGCAGCCGCCGCGCAATCGTCGGGCGCAAACGGCTCATATTCGGGCAGTTTGGGGTATTCGGCCGGCTCGTACTCCGGTAGCCAGGGGTACTCGTATTCGAGCAATGCGGGCTCCTCTGTCGCGGGTGCCGTCGGTGGGACGACATCGTCCAACGGTGGCGGGAGTACATCGAACGGAAACGGTGCCGCATCGGGCGGCGCATCCTCGGGAATGCCGTACATTCCGCCCACATCTAGCTGCTCAGCCTCGATTACAGGCGCATGTTCCACGGACGACGCAGGTGAGCTCTGGTGGTGAAACCGCCATATTCCCCTTGTCTCGATGAGGCAAGGGGAATATTTATCTCCCCAGCCTTCTCGATAGCATGGTCGCCGGGCGCTCCACGAGAAGGTGGAACACCTCCGCTACCAGCAGGCACAGCAGTACCGGGCGCAGCGCGCCTCGCACGGGGATGTATGGCACGAGCCAGTCGCGCACGGGCAGATGAGTCAGATACAGACTGAAGGAGACGCGTCCCAGCCAGCGGACGGGCGCGGTGGAGAGCGCATCCGACACCGCGTTGCGTGCGAGCGCGACCACCACCAGCAGAAGGCATCCGCACACGGCCAGAGGCTGGGCGACGACGCCCGGCAGAACGCCGAGACCGCTCTGGCAGATCAGAACGACACCGCACAGCGCGGCGGGGACGGCGACGATGCCCCGCATCGACTCCCGCCCCCTGTCGACAAGACTCCTCGCCAGGGCCACGCCCAGCGCGAACACGGCCATATGGCGCAACGGCGGCCACTGCGCCCATTCCGCGACCAGTACGCACGCGAGCACGACGGGCGCCACGATCCGCATGTCCGTGGCGATGACGACGTATATGGGGAGCGCGAGACTGAACAGCAGCTCCCAGCACATGCTCCACGACGGCAGATCCACCATCGCCAGCACGCTCCCGTCGACCCTGGAGCCGGCCGTGGTCATCGACAGCATGTCCAATTGGGTGAGCAGGTCGTGCAACCATTCGGACGGCGGGGACGCGGCGAACATGGTAGCATACCCCGGTGCCTCCCGGCCCGTGCGCACGGTGACGGTGGAGACGATGCAGCAGGCCCCGACGGCGGAGCAGGTGGGGACGGCGAGCCTGACAATGCGGCGCAGCTGGTAGCGCGGCCAGTCGTATGAGCCGGTCCCGACGCGCAGCGGGGCGATGGAGAGCACGAGCCCGCTCAGGATGAAGAACAGGGTGACGAACTGCCCGCCCGGCAGCAGCCGGTGCAGGCCGCCGCCAGTGTAGTGGAAGGCGACCACGGCCAGGGCCGCGAGCCCCCTCAGTCCGTCCAGCGAGCATATGCGTTCGTCTTCGTTCTTCTCTTTCACAAGCGGCACCATATCACACATGACCTATCGGATGCGTCCTGCCCGCATAGACACCGACCGACGAACGCCGCCCGAGGGTCGGGCGGTTGTGAGAGTCGAAAGGATAAAACCGCATGGTTCTGCACCATTTCAGCATGAAGCGCTTGGCGCGCGGCCATCGCGACCGCGACGGCCGCGGCGTGTAAGGCATGCCGTTCGGAAACATCCCAGTTGACAGTGTCATCCGTCCACTTGGCGAGGCTACTGACTGGTGCGCCTACTGGCGCAGCTCACCCACAGGTCTACGTAATGATTGCCATGTCAAAGTGATCATGCAACTTGCAAGCCCACCTTGGCATGGAGTAAGGTACGGAACAGATGATCGGCATGTACGGAAAAGACTATTCGGTCAGGGAATAGACAGCGGAAACAGCAGTGCCGACGAAACAGACAAGATAACAGATAATTCAATTTCGCATGGTTTGAGCGCTACATGCCATTTCAATTCATGCACAGATAGGGGAGGAAAGCTTCCATGCCGGATCAGTTCGACCAGTTTGCGGCGAAGATGCGCGAACATGACATGAGCGAGACTGCGATCAGCCAGTTCCATCGTCTTTATGACGTGTGGAAGGCCGACGAGGGTTCCACCTGGATTCGTGAGTCCGATGTGGAGCCGTTGACCGACGTGCCCAGCTTCCATGACGTCTATGAGACCATCGACCATGATGAGGCGGTCAATGCATTCGCCAAGACCGCATTCCTCAAACTCAACGGTGGCCTCGGCACCTCCATGGGTCTTGATTGTGCGAAATCGCTGCTGCCGGTGCGCCGCCATAAGGCTCGTCAGATGCGCTTCATCGACATTATCCTCGGCCAGGTCATCACCACTCGCCAGCGGCTCGGTGTGGAGCTGCCGATGACCTTGATGAACTCTTTCCGCACGTCGAAAGACACCATGAAGGTCATCCACGCCAATAGGAAGTTCCATCAGACCGGCATTCCCACTGAGATCATCCAGCATGTGGAGCCGAAGATCGATCTTGCCACCGGTGCGCCCGTATCGTTCCCCTCCAACCCCGACCTGGAATGGTGCCCGCCTGGTCATGGCGATCTGTTCTCCACCATCTGGGAATCCGGTCTGCTCGATACCCTTCAGGAGCATGGTTTCAAATACCTGTTCATTTCCAACTCCGACAATCTCGGTGCGCGCCCGTCACGCACGCTGGCTCAGCATTTCGAAAACACCGGCGCACCATTCATGGTCGAAGTGGCCACTCGCACCTATGCCGATCGCAAAGGCGGCCACATCGTCCGTGACAAGGCGACGGGGCGTCTGCTGCTGCGCGAGATGAGCCAGGTGCATGATGACGACAAGGCCGATGCGCAGAACATCGATAAGCACCCGTATTTCAACACGAACTCGATTTGGGTGCGTATCGACGCGCTGAAGGAAAAGCTCGCCGAATACAACGGCGTGCTTCCGTTGCCAGTCATTCGCAATATGAAGACGGTGGATCCCACCGATTCTTCCAGCACGCCGGTGGTTCAGCTGGAAACCGCCATGGGTGCGGCGATCAGCCTATTCGAAGGCGCAATCTGCGTTCAGGTCGATCGCATGCGTTTCCTACCGGTCAAAACCACCGACGATCTGTTCATCATGAGGTCCGATCGCTTCCATCTGACGGATTCATATGAGATGGAGGACGGCAACTATATTTTCCCGAGTGTCAAACTCGACCCGCGTTACTACAAGAACATCCATGATTTCGACGAACGATTCCCGTATTCGGTGCCTTCGCTGGCCGCAGCCAATTCCGTCACCATCGAGGGGGATTGGACGTTCGGTAGGGATGTCGCCATGTTCGCTGATGCAAAACTCAGCGATGAGGGGGTGCCTTGTTATGTGCCGAACGGCGAATATGTCGGCCCTCAGGGGGTGGAACCCGATAATTGGATATGAGCGGAATAAAAAGTCACCCTTTTTTAGGGAAAAGACAACCATT
>ERZ1106954.1236-NODE-1236-length-19760-cov-23.251865_pt1 | contig 19760 bp, 9 predicted proteins | sample MGYA00403678_ERZ1106954 | MGnify/ENA primary metagenome ERZ1106954 (study PRJEB35170, sample SAMEA104062445) | human gut metagenome | biome: human gut; feature: human-associated habitat; material: faeces | place: Denmark | collected 2012-08-20 ... | reverse complement strand
TGCGGTTGCGTGGTAGCCAGCACGGGTAGCAGTTGCGGTATCACCTATCTGATGGGTGGTGATTTTACCCGTATCTGCAACTCAGTCAAGAATATGGTGGCAAACCTTACCGGTATGATCTGCGACGGAGCCAAGCCAAGCTGTGCCCTGAAGATTTCGTCAGGTGTGAGCACCGCCTTGCTTTCTGCTCTTCTTTCCATGGAGGGTAAGTGCGTAACTTCTGCCGAGGGTATCGTGGATGATGATGTGGATAAGTGTATCCACAACCTCACCTCTATCGGTGCCGATGCGATGAAGACCACCGATGATATGGTGCTTGATATCATGACACATAAATAATTAGGTATCATGACGCATAAAGAAATAAAAGTGTAGATTTTACATTATTTATAACTAGAAGATAAAAAAGGCTCGCAAGAATTACTCTTGTGAGCTTTTTTTAGAATGTTTTCTTACTTTTTGCTTAAAAAGTATTAAAATGATGAATTTTGTTTCATAAAAAACCGGTTCGTATTAAAAAATAGTATATCTTTGCAGCGTCAAACTTAAATAATTGAATTAAATAACATTGGCTAACTTAAACAAGTAAGCCGAATAACATCGGCTGAATTAAATTATTGGACCAAATAACATTTTTTAAACTATATCTTATGATTAGACAACTATTCACAGTAAGTACTATGATTATGGCTCTTGGTATGACTCCTACCCAAGCGTATGGGGGAACTCGTATCCAGGAAACTAATCAGTCCAAGAACGGACAATGCACTGGTACCATTATTGACCCTACAGGTGAGCCAGTAATTGGTGCTACAGTTACAGTTAAGGGAAAGCAGGGTGGAACCATCACCGATTTGGATGGTAAGTTCGTGCTTTCTGATGTTCAGCATGGTGCAACCGTTTGTATCAGCTACATTGGTTTCGAGCCGGTGGAGATGGTATGGAAGGGTGGTGACATCAATGTAACCATGCAGGAAGACAACAAGACTCTGAATGAGGTCGTTGTTGTCGGTTTCGGTACTCAGAAGAAGGTAAACCTCACTGGTGCCGTTTCTACCGTTGATTCCAAGACCCTCGGTGCTCGCCCAGTCAACTCTGTAGTTGACGCTCTTCAGGGTGCAGTAGCCGGTATGAACTTCTCTACACCAAGCAGTGGTGGTACTCTTAATTCAACCAAGTCTTTTAATATCCGTGGTACAGGTACTATCGGTGCCGGTTCTTCTGTATCTCCACTCGTGCTCATCGACGGCATGGAGGGCGATATGAACGCACTCAACCCACAGGACATCGAGAACATTTCTGTATTGAAGGATGCATCTGCTTCTTCAATCTACGGTTCGCGTGCTGCCGGTGGTGTAATCCTTATTACTACCAAGAGTGGTAAGAAGGGTAAGGCTTCCATTAACTACAACAACTCATTCCGTTTTGATTCTCCACTCAACATGCCGGAGATGATGGACTCTTACACATGGGCTAAGTACATGAATGATGCTTCTGTTGCTAGTGGTGCAGGTATCTGGTTTACAGATGAAAAACTCGAGCAGATCAAGAAGGCTCAGAGTGATCCAACCATGCAGAAGATGTTCAAGAACAGCAACAACCGTTGGGAGGTTTGGGACAATATGCCACTCTTGCCTCTTGGTAATACCGACTGGCTCAAGGAGCAGTTTGGTACCAGCTTCTCTCAGGAGCATACCTTGAGTATCAATGGTGGTGATGATCGTTTGCAGTACTATGTGTCTGGTAACTATCTCAACCGTGGTGGTCTTCTCCGTCATGGTGATGATAGCATGCAGCGCTATACTATGACAGGTAAGATCAATGCACAGATAACCAAATGGTTGCGCATGACCTACAATACCCGTTTCTCACGTCAGGACTTCGATTCTCCTGGTGATTTGATCAATGGTACAGATGTGTTCTTCCACGATATGTGCCGTTATTGGCCTATTTTGCCAACTACCGATCCTAATGGTAACTGGTTGCCAGAGTCTTATATCGGACGTCTTCAGGATGGTGGCCGTGCCAAGAACCAGGCAGACCGTCTCGCACAGCAGCTTTCTTTTGTTGCAACACCTGTAAAGGGCCTGACTCTCAATGCTGAGTTGAACTATCGTATTGTTACACAGTTCAATCACCGAGACTGGCAGACCACATACGGCTACGACTGCGACAACAATCCATACGTAGATAGCAACGCCACATCAAGCGTGTATGAGTATTCATTCAAGTCGAACTATTTCAACCCTAACCTCTTTGCAGAGTACAGCCATTCGTTTGGCGATCACAATATGAAGGTAATGGGTGGTTTCCAGAGTGAGTGGTTCCGTCAGCGCAATATCACAGCGCGTCAGGACGGTATCATGTCTGGTCTTCCTACTCTCGATACAACAACCACCAAGCCAAGTGTAGGTGGTGCATATAACTCATGGACTACAGCCGGTTTCTTCGGTCGTATCAACTACGATTATGCAGGCCGTTACCTCTTCGAGGCTAACCTCCGTTATGATGGATCTTCACGTTTCCTCCGCGAGAACCGCTGGAACTTCTTCCCATCATTCTCTGCAGGTTGGAACATTGCCCGTGAGAAGTTCTGGGAGCCATTGACTGATTACGTAAACACATTGAAGCTCCGAGCTTCTTGGGGTCAGTTGGGTAACCAGAATACTGATAACTGGTATCCTTTCTATCCAACCATCGGCTTCTCTTCTCAGGGTGGCAACTGGTTGATCAATGGCGCTAAGCCAAATACCGCTTCACAGCCAGGTCTCATATCTTCTACTCTTACATGGGAGAAGAGCCGTACATGGGAAATCGGTCTCGACTGGGGTGCTTTCAATAACCGCCTCACCGGATCGTTCGGCTACTATCAGCGCAAGACATTCGACATGGTAGGTCCTGCTCCTGAGTTGCCTGTTATCCTCGGTGCCAATCCTCCAAAGGTGAACAACCTTGGTATGACATCTAAGGGTTGGGATCTCCAGATTGGCTGGCGTGACGTAATCGGTGAGGTAAGCTATGGTGCATCTCTCGTATTGAGTGATAACCAGGTGGTCATCGATAAGTATCCTAACCCATCTAAGAACCTCGGTTCATATTACGAAGGTGCTAAGCTCGGAGACATCTGGGGCTTTACCACAATCGGTATTGCACAGAGCCAGGAAGAAATGGATGCACACCTCGCAAAGGTTGACCAGAGCGCACTCGGAAGCGGCTGGACAGCAGGTGATATCATGTATGCCGACCTTGACGGTGATGGTAAGGTAAATACAGGCGAGAATACAGCCGGCAAGCCTGGTGATAGAAGAATTATCGGTAACTCTACTCCTCGCTATAACTTTGGTTTGAACCTCGATGCAGCTTGGAAGGGCTTTGATATCAAGGTGTTCTTCCAGGGAACCCTCAAGCGTGACTACGCTGCAGGTGGTGCTGTATTCTGGGGTGCTATCGGTCAGGGTAAGTGGCAGGCTACCGGCTTCAAGTTCCACGAGGATTACTGGCGTGAGGATAACAAGGGTGCATACTACCCACGTGCTGACTGGGGTGGTGGCCGCAACATCCAGACTCAGACCCGTTATCTGCAGAATGCAGCTTATGGTCGTTTGAAGAACCTCACCATCGGTTATACCTTGCCAAAGTCAATCACAAGCAAGGCTTATATTGAGAATCTTCGCTTCTTCGTATCTGGAGAGAACCTCTTCACCATCACTAACTTCACAGAGGCTGGTGATCCAGAGCTGATTGGAGCAGGTTATGATGGCGGTAAGATTGGTGAGACCTATCCATTGTCAAAGACATTCTCATTCGGTCTTAGTGTAACATTCTAACTTATCATTTAGATTATAGAAAGGAAACAATTTATGAAAATTAAATATATTTCAATGCTCTTATTGGGCGTGACGCTCGGTCTGACAAGTTGCGATGACTATCTTGACAAGGAGCCTGAAAGCAACGTGACACCTGCGTCTTTCTTTACTAGCGCAGACGACCTGGCAGCCTACACCGTGAATCTCTATGGTGTATTGACAAGTATTGCTCCTGGTAGCTATGGTATGAGTACCTTTGCTTACGATAACGATACCGATAACCAGGCTGGAACCGGTTATTCTAGCCGTTGGGTTCCTGGAAACTGGAAAGTAGGTCAGAGTGGTGGTGCTTGGGATTTCGGTAATATCCGCTCGGTGAACTATTTCCTGGATCAGGTATTGCCAAAGTTCGAGGCTAAGCAGATTAGTGGTGCTGAGGCTCAGGTACGCCACTACATTGGTGAGGCATACTTCCTCCGTGCTTACCTTTATTTGGACAAGTTGCAGTCTCTTGGCGATTTCCCTATCGTGCTCACTGCGCTTCCTGATGACAAGGAAACTCTTGTTGAGGCTTCAAAGCGCCAGCCACGTTATAAGGTAGCTCAGCAGATTCTCGACGACCTTGATAAGGCACTCGGTCTGTTGATGGAGTCTGCCCCTGGTGGCAAGAACCGCATCTCTCGCGATGCTGCCCTCCTGCTCCGTTCTCGTGCAGCTCTCTTTGAGGCTACATGGGAGAAGTATCACAAGGGTACTGCGTTTGTGCCAGGTGGTCCAGGATGGCCAGGCAAGGCTGAGGATATCCAGGGATTTGACATCGATTCTTCCATCAATCACTTCCTCGATGAGGCTATGAAGTCTTCTAAGGAATTGGGTGATAAGCTCGTTGATAACCTTGTAGAGAATACGGATACTCCAGAGGGACAGAATGCTAGTTTGGCAAGTATCAATCCTTACTACACCATGTTCTGTGACAAGGATATGAGTGGCTATAGCGAGGTTTTGATGTACCGTGCTTTCGATAAGGACAAGGCTAACGTAACTCACAACATCCAGATGCAGCTCCAGCGTAATGGTGGTGGTACTGGTTGGACACGTGGATTGGTTAACTCATTCCTCATGCGCAACGGTCTTCCTATCTATGCAGCAGGTTCAGGTTACAACCCTGAGTGGGAGAACCAGGGCATCAAGGCTACTCTCCAGGATCGTGACTCTCGTATCCAGATATTCACCAAGATGGATGGTTCTGTAGAGAACTATACAAGTGATGGTGCTAATACCGTTGATCTCTCTTGGACAGTAAAGGGTAACAATGAGACTCGTATCGTTACCGGTTATGCTGTGAAGAAGGGTAAGAACTATGATGTTCTGCAGCAGCTCAACCACGACTATGGTCAGAGTGGTAGCATTGTATTCCGTGGCACAGAGGCTCTCCTCAACTACATGGAGGCTTCCTGGTTGAAGAACAATACTATCGACGCCACAGCTGATAAGTACTGGCGTGCTCTCCGCACCCGTGCCAAGGTAGATCCTGATTACAACAAGACCATCGCAGCTACCAACATGCAGGAGGAGGCTAAGTGGGACTTCGGTGCTTACTCTCATGGTCAGTTGGTTGATGCTACTACTTACAACATCCGTCGTGAGCGTCGTGACGAGTTCATCGGTGAGGCTTCCCGCTGGGAGGACTTGATCCGCTGGCGTGCTTGCGACCAGGTAAACGGTTACCAGATTGAAGGTATGAAGTACTGGGGTACTGTTTACGAGGGCACATGGCTCGATGGTGAAACCAACCTCGCTATCGTAGATGTTGAAGGAGGTAAGGGTAATATGAGTGATAAGACCATTAGTGGCGACTATATCCGTCCATACCAGATTTCCAAGATTAACAACCAGGTATTTGATGGTTATCACTTTACTCCTGCTCACTATCTGTCTCCTATCGCACAGAGCGTATTCCGTCAGACAGCAGCGGGTGACCAGACCGATCTTACCACATCTGTAGTTTACCAGAACCCAGGTTGGCCATTGGTTGCCGGACAGGGTGCAACTGCAGTAGAGTAAAGCGTGTGCACATATTCATTCGGCTTATGTCTTGAAATAAAAAGCTCAAGGCATAAGATACTAAAAAGGCTCGCAAGAAGTTTCGATTTCTTGCGAGCCTTTTAAGATTAAGAAATATTAAAAAACTGGCTTTTCCTTGGAGATAATCGCGGATATGTGTATATTTGCACCATCCGATAATCGCGGATATGTGTGTATTTGTGCTATCCGATAATCGCGGATATGTGTGTATTTGTGCTATCCGATAATCGCGGATAGGTGTAAGAAACGGAAAATATTAATCGCGGATAGGTGTATTTATCCGATATAATTAATCTAGGATAGGTGTAAATTATGAGAAGAAAAGTATATGATCAACTCAAGAAATGGAAGGAAGAACAGAACGGAGAAAGTGCTGTTCTCATCAATGGTGCCCGCCGAGTAGGAAAGAGCTATATCGTAAAGGAATTCGCTCAAGAAGAATACAAGAGTTATATTTTGCTTGACTTCAATAAGATAGGAAAGAACATAAAATCCTTGTTCGAAACCTACCTGGATGACTTGGATACATTCTTTATGTATTTGAGCAGTTTCACCAATACACCTCTATATCCAAGAGAATCGGTTATTATCTTTGATGAAGTGCAATTGTATCCTCGGGCTCGTACTGCTATCAAGTATCTGGTTGAAGATGGACGCTACGATTATATCGAGACTGGTTCGCTTGTTTCTATCAAAAAGAACGTTGAGGATATCATGATTCCTTCTGAGGAGGAAGAAATATTGATGTATCCTATGGATTTCGAGGAGTTCTTGTGGGCATTGAACAATGAAACCTTGATGCCTCTTATACGAATGAACTTTCAGAAAAAGCATGAGATGGGACAGATGATGCATCGCATGGCAATGGACTATTTCAGACAGTATCTTATTGTTGGAGGAATGCCACAGGCTGTAGCTAAATTTGTAGAAACTCGAGATTTCAATAAGGTGGATCGTGTGAAGCGACAAATTCTTACCTTATATCGTAATGATATTCAAAAGTATGCTTCAACTTATGTATTTAAAGTTACCCAGATTTTTGATACAATTCCTTCTCAACTTCAAAAACATGAGAAGAAATTTATGTTGAAAGCACTTACAGAAGGGGCGAGAATGCGGGATTATGAAACGGCTTTCTTTTGGCTGGCAGATGCCATGATAGTCAATATGGCCTATAATACGACAGAGCCAAGCATCGGTCTTGGAATGAATACCGATGATACGACATTGAAATGCTATATGGCTGATACGGGTTTGCTCATCAGTCATGCTTTCAATGAAAATACGATAGTATCTGAAAACTTATATAACAAGCTTCTGGTAGATAAACTGGAGTTCAATGGCGGAATGATAGTTGAGAATATTGTGGCTCAGATGTTACGTTCGGCAGGGCATAAGCTGTATTTCTTTTCCAAATATAGTAAGGATGATGCCAAAGAAAGGATGGAACTGGATTTCCTGATAGCCAAAGATACAATAACGTCAAAGCATAATATTTCACCGATAGAAGTGAAGTCAACTAATAGATACACGCTCACTTCTCTCAAAAAGTGCATCGCTAAATATGATAGTTATCTGGCCACTCCGTATGTTTTGCATACGGCTGATTTGAAAGTAGAGGAGGGGATTACTTATTTGCCATTGTATATGACAGGGTTATTATAAGTGGTTTTAGTTGAATGGAAAAGGCTCGCAGGAAATCGAAATTTCTTGCGAGCCTTTATTATTTGCTAAACTTTGAATCTGAACCAGTTAAACTAATCATAAAGTTCAATGTTCAAACCTCAAAGTTCAAAGTCTTATACGAGTGTTGCAACGACTTCCTCACGGGTACCTGGCAACATGTCGATGACAGGAATCTCTGGCATGGTGTAGCAACCTGGCTGCAGACGGAATGAAGCACGAGCCACGTTAACCAATACCTGAGCGGTGAGGGCTGGATTATTGATGCTCATATTGAACTCGAAACGCTGGTTCTGGGTCTTGCCAGATACACCCTTGCGAACGAGGTTCACACCATGCCCCATATCCTTTACATCATCTACAGATGCTACGGCAAATACGTGGGTCTCATCATGAGCGAAGTATGGATCTGCCTTGATTTCGGCTGTTACATCCTCAAGCTTGGCACCTTCTTCCAACTCTACGTATACCATACGACGGTGGATACCCTCACCCAATGGGATAGTTACAGAGAGCGCTTCCTTTACGCCCTTCTTGCCACGAACACAAACTGAGTGACCCATACTCATACCAGGACCGAAGTTGGTGTATGTCAATCCCTTAGGTGCAAGGCTCTCCATCAGAACACGTACGATAGAATCAGAACCTGGATCCCAACCAGCAGAGATAACGCTTATCTTGCCAGCCTTCTTACAGTTCTCCATCTGCTTGGTACGGTAGTCGAGGATGCTGGTGTGGATATCGAAGCTGTCTACGGTGTTGATACCGAGGGCAACGATCTTCTCTGCATACTCTGGGCAAGAGCGGGTAGGGGTTGCGAGGATAGCAACATCTACATCCTTCAACTTGGTGATGTCATCTACTACTTCATAGTTTGCCAACTCAGCTGGTTTGTCCTTGGCACCCTGGCGACGTACAATACCTGCAATCTCAAAGTCAGGAGCTGCTTCGAGTGCCTCAACAGTAAACTTACCGATGTTGCCGTATCCTACTACGGCTGCTCTAAATTTCTTCATTGTCTTATTTCTTTTATTTTGTTGTTTTAATTTCTTTTATTTGTTGCGGTTTAGTCATCCAACGGATATGTTTTCCGCTCTTCATTCTATTTCCGGTTGCAAAAGTATAGCTTTTTCTTGAAATACGTGACGTTTTAATAGAATTTTAACTCATAAAAGTTGCAAAAAGTAGTAAAATCATAGTTTTTAGGTATGAATAAGCGGAGATTTGTAAGGTTTCTGCTGCAAGAGCCTTACAGTTTCGTTATTTTGTTGCGAAACATCATACATCCCCTTTCCGATACCTCCCGATGTGCTTTGAATTACGTCGGGACGTAGCTTTTGCTGCGTCCCGACGTCTCTGGCTCTGCGTCGGGACGTATGACATGCTACGTCGGGACGTAATTTTATGGAATTCTATTACAATAATCCCGCCCTTCGCACGTTATTAATATATTAATTTAATTAGGAGAAAAAGAAAATGATAGAATATATTCATGGCGATCTGACAGAGCTGACACCTGCACTGGCTATTGTTGAGACTGCGGGGGTGGGCTACGGACTCAATATATCGCTCAATACATATACTGCCATTCAGGGCAAACAGGAAGTGAAACTCTATGTTCACGAAGTGCTGGTGGCTGGTGGAAGAGATGACTCTTTCACCCTTTTCGGCTTTGCTACCAAACAGGAACGTGAACTCTACCGCCTCCTCATCACCGTTTCAGGAGTAGGCGGAAATACAGCCCGTATGATTCTCTCTTCACTCTCGCCACGCGAACTCTGCGAAATCATCTCTACTGGTAACGACAAGATGCTGAAAACCGTGAAGGGTATCGGACTGAAGACTGCACAGCGAATCATCATCGACTTGAAAGATAAAATCGTGAGCCTCGGCATTGCTGACGAACTGCCAGCCAGCGGAGGCAATGTGGTGATGGTGAACAATGACGTAAAGGATGAGGCGGTAAGCGCCCTCACCATGCTCGGCTTCTCGCCGGCACCATCTGCCAAGGTAGTAGTAGATATCCTCAAGGCACAGCCTGATCTCCCGGTAGAACAGGTTGTGAAACTGGCATTGAAGCAAATCAAATAAGTTAGGAGTTTTTTGTCGATGAAACAGAAGCAAAGATTCATATCTTTTCTATTGGCTTGGCTGATGGTGGCAACCTTCGGCTATGCGATAGCTTTGCCTCAACTTCAGGACGATAAAAAGAAAAACCATATCAGCACAGCCCAGCCCGTGCAGCTCGATGAAGATACCATTCCCGATTCGCTGCTGCATACCCGCTGGCAGATTCAGCGCACCCAACCTTACTCCCTGAGCGACCTCTATCAGAGTCCGCTCGACCTGAAACGTCCTGATAATCTGCAATATCAGGTAGTCTACAACGATACCCTCGACCGCTATATCATCGGCAACTGCATGGGCTCAACCTGGCTTTCGGCTCCTATCATGCTCACTCCGAAAGAGTATCTTGCATGGACCGAACAGCAGCAGCGCAACAGCTACTTCCGCAAGCAGAACGATGAAATCTTCCAGGCAAAAGGCAAGGAGAAGTTCGATTTCTCAGATATGCACTTCGACTTGGGACCTGCAGAGAAAATCTTCGGTCCTGGTGGCATCAGAGTGAAGACACAGGGTTCTGCCGAACTTAAGTTCGGTATCAACAAGAAGAGCATCGACAATCCTTCGTTGCCTATCCGAAACCGAAAGACGACGATGATGGATTTTGATGAGAAAATCAATCTCAACGTCAACGGAAAGGTGGGCGATAAGGTGAACATGAACCTGAATTACAACACCGATGCCACCTTCGATTTCGATGCACAGAACATGAAACTGAAGTACGACGGCAAGGAAGATGAAATCATCAAACTCGTTGAGGCGGGCAATGTCTCCTTCCCTTCCAACTCTTCGCTCATCAAAGGCGCCAGCAGTCTGTTTGGTGTTAGAACCGATATGCAGTTTGGCAAACTCAAGCTGCAGATGGTGGCTTCGCAGAAGAAAAGTGCATCGAAGAGCGTATCTACCAGGGGCGGTGTACAGCTCACTCCTTTCGAGTTGAATGTAGCCGATTATGAGGAGAACCGCCACTTCTTCCTCTCCCAGTATTTCAGAAATCATTATGATGCCTGGATGCAGAAACTTCCTAATCTCACCACGGGCATCACCATCAACCGTGTGGAGGTGTGGGTTACCAACAAAACCGGCAATACCACCAATACCCGAAACATCGTAGCCCTGACCGACCTGGGCGAGAACCAGAAACTGAGCAACCCGATGTGGACGGCGAGCGGACAGGTGCCTTCTAACCAGGCGAATACTGAGTATGCTGCGATGAACAGCCAATATGCTGCTGCCCGTGACATCGACCAGGCTGCAACCACTCTCGATGGAGGCGGACTGGTTGGTGGAGCCGATTATGAGAAACTGGAGAGTGCCCGTCTGCTCAATTCTTCTGAGTATACGGTCAATACCGCTTTGGGTTATATCTCATTGAAAACCAGTCTGCAGACCGACCAGGTACTTGCTGTAGCCTATGAGTATACATCGGGAGGTGTTACCTATCAGGTGGGCGAGTTTGCATCCGATCTCAGCGATACCAAGCAGGCACTCTTCGTGAAATCGCTCAAAAATACCAGTAACAATCCGCGACAGGGCAACTGGGGGCTGATGATGAAGAACGTTTATTATCTGGCTTCTACCGTAGAGAAGGAGAAGTTCCGCCTGGATGTGAAATACCAGAGCGATACCACCGGCGTATATCTCAGTTATATCCCTGAGCAGCAGGTGAAGAAGCAGCCTATCATCCGTGTGCTGGGCGCCGACCGTCTGGATAACAACAACAAGGCACACAGTAATGGATATTTCGATTATGTAGAAGGCTATACCATCTCTAACGGACGCGTGTTCATTCCGAAGGTAGAGCCTTTCGGCAGTTATATGCGTGATTATCTGGTCAAGCGGGGCGTGGCTGCCGACAAGGCTGAAAAGTATGCCTTTACCGAACTTTATGACAGTACGAAGACCGTAGCCAAGCAGATAGCCGAAAAGAACAAGTATCAGATTGTGGGACAGTTCAAGGGCTCTGCAGCCAATGTCATCTCGCTCGATGCCTACAATGTGCCACAGGGCTCGGTGGTCGTTACGGCAGGCGGTATCACCCTGAAAGAGGGCACCGACTATTCGGTAGATTACAGTGCCGGCGAGGTGACCATCCTGAACCAGAGCATCATTGATGCCGGTACGGCTGTCAACGTTTCTCTGGAGAGTAATACCGATTTCGGACAAACGCGAAAAACGATGTTCGGACTGAACTGGGAGTATGATTTTACCAAGAACTTCCAGTTGAGCGGTACTATCCAGCACCTCTCCGAACAGGCGCTTACCACCAAGGTATCCATGGGCTCCGAACCGCTGAAGAACACCCTTTGGGGCATCAATCTCAACTGGCGCAAGGAGAGTCAGTGGCTCACCAATGTGCTTGACAAGATACCATTCCTGCACCTCACCCAGCCATCGCAGATATCCTTTACAGGAGAATTTGCCCAGCTCATTGCCGGTGAGGCAGGTGGCACACAGGACAATGCATCTTATATCGATGACTTCGAGGGTACGAAGACCACCATCGATGTAACGACTCCTACCTCCTGGTTTATATCCAGTGTGCCTTCGCTCAATTTCAAGGACGATTACAGCGATAAGACCGGTCTGAGCAGCGGTTTCCACCGTTCGCGCCTAGCCTGGTATACCATCGATCCGCTGTTCACCCGCCGTGGAAGTTCGCTCACTCCGGGACATATCAAGGGCGACCTCAAGCAGTTGAGTAACCATTATGTCCGCGAGGTCTATACCAAGGAGCTCTTCCCATTGCGCGACCAGAGCAGTTATCAGGGCGCTACCAATACCCTGAATGTACTCAATCTGGCTTACTATCCAAGTGAGCCGGGATCATACAACTTCAATGTAACAGATTTGCAGGCTGACGGAACCCTGCAGAATCCGCAGCGCAACTGGGGCGGAATGATGCGTAAACTGGATACCAACGATTTCGAGCAGGCAAACATCGAATACATCGAGTTCTGGATGCTCGATCCGTTCATCTATTCCCGCGAAGAGGCTGATGCTGCCGATTATGGTGGCGATTTCTACATCAACCTGGGCGAGGTGAGCGAGGATATCCTGCGTGATGGCAAGAAATTCTATGAGAGTGGCATGCCGGTAGATGGCAGCAAGAGCTACACCTATACCCAGTGGGGTAAGATTCCTACCCAGAGCACCGTGACCTATGCCTTTGCTACCACCAGTGGCAGCAGAGCCTTGCAGGATGTGGGTTTCAACGGACTGACTGATGCCGAGGAGCAGGAATTCTACAAGAGTGCTTATCTCGACCAGATTCAGGGCAAGGTGAACCAGGCGGTGTTCGACAGCATCTTTGCCGATCCGGCACGTGATGACTACCACTATTTCCGCGGTTCCGACTGGGATGAGATGCGTGCTCCTATCTTGCAGCGATATAAGTATATCAACAATCCTCAGGGCAACTCGCCTGACAGCGACAGCCGTTCTGAGAGCTATGATACTTCTTATAAGTCAACGCCGGATGTCGAGGATATCAACCAGGATTATACGCTCAACGAATATGAGAAATACTTCCAGTACCGTGTCAGCATCCGTCCGGAAGATCTCGTGGTGGGTAATAATCATATTGTAGATAAGCGTGAATACAGCCAGACCTGGCGTGATAATACCAAGTCTACCGTTACCTGGTATCAGTTCCGCATACCTATCGATGAGTTTGAGAGCCGTCAGGGCAACATCAACGATTTCTCCAGCATCCGCTTCATGCGTATGTTCCTCACCGGTTTCAAGAAACCTATCGTGCTGCGTTTCGGTACCTTCGACCTCGTGATGGGCAAGTGGCGTACTTATGATCAGCCGCTTAGTGCAGCCAGTGGCGGAACCCTCGACGCAAGCAGCGTGAGTCTGGAAGAGAACGGCGAGAAGACACCGGTCAACTATGTCTTGCCTCCGGGTATCAAGCGCGAACAGGATCCTAGTCAGCCTCAGTTGGTTGAGGCGAACGAGCAGGCGTTGAGTCTGGTGGTCAAGAATATGAGCACAGGCGAGGCGAAGGCGGTTTATAAGAATTCTACCCTTGATCTGCGCCAGTACAAGCGCATCCAGATGTTTGCCCATGCCAATGCATTGGAGCAGAATACCACCCGTCTGCAGGATGGTGATCTCTCAGTCTTCATCCGTCTGGGTAGCGATTACAAGAATAATTACTACGAGTATGAAATCCCGCTGAAGCTCACCGAGCCACGCTCCAACTACAACCGCTATGTGCTAGCCGACTGTAAGGCGGTATGGCCTGAGGAGAATATGCTCGATGTGCCGCTGAGCGTCTTTACGGCATTGAAGAAAAAACGTAACAAGGCGAAGGCACAGGGTGTGGCTTCTTATCTTGCTCCTTATTCCATGATGGATGCAGAACATCCGCAGAACAAGATTACCATCGTGGGTAATCCGAGTCTCGGCGAGGTGAAGACCATGATGCTGGGTGTGAGAAACAATTCTGCCGACATCAAGAGTGGTGAGGTATGGATAAACGAACTCCGACTCAAGGAACATAATAATTCGGGTGGTTGGGCTGCCAATGCCAACCTCAACGTACAACTCTCCGATCTGGGTAGCGTAAATGCCACCGGCAGATACATCAGCGAGGGATTCGGCGGTCTGGAAGATGGCGTGGCAAGTCGCACTACCGATAATTACGGTACCTACAGTGTGACCACATCGCTCGAAATGGGTAAGTTCTTCCCTGACAAGGCGAAGGTGAGCATACCTTTATATTATAGTGTCACCAAGGAGAAGACCACTCCTAAGTATAATCCGCTGGATACCGATATGGAATTGAAGGATGCCCTCGATGCCGCCGGCTCCAAGCATGAGCGCGATTCTATCGAGAACATCGCTGCCACCAAGATTACGCAGACCAACTTCTCCATCTCGAATGCCCGGGTGGGTATAGCTACCAAGCGCCATCCGATGCCATACGATCCAGCCAACTTCTCATTCACCTACAGTCATCAGCATCAGTATACTACGGGTGAAACGACGATGTATGAGCGTAAGGACAACTGGCGAGGAGCCCTGGATTATTCGTGGAGCCCGGTTTATAAGGCTTGGGAACCATTCAAGGGACTGAAGAACAAGAGTAAGTGGCTCGACATACTGAAACGTTTCGGACTGAACTGGCTGCCGCAGAACATAGCCTTCAATACCGAGATGACGCGCGACTACTACGAATTGCAGGAGCGCGATATGGAAACCCTGATGAGTGGAACTGCCGGAGTAGACTCCAAGTTGCCGCTCACTTTCAGTGAACAGTTCCTTTGGAACCGTGAGTTCTCCATCAACTGGGATCTGACAAAGAACCTGCACATGAACTTCCAGAGTGCTACCCATGCACAGATAGAGGAACCATATACACCGGTCAACAAGGATCTTTATGCCGACCAGTATCATGCCTGGAAGGATTCTGTATGGACCAGCATCCGCCACTGGGGTGCACCGCTCGACTACAGTCAGAATTTCCAGGCATCCTACAAGGTGCCTCTCAATCTGCTGCCTGTCTTCGACTGGGTGAACAGCGATGCCTCTTACAATGCCAACTATTCTTGGGAGCGCGGTACAGAGGATGAGGAGGGCAACTCGTATGGAAATACCATCAATACCCAGCGCGAACTGACATTGAACGGAAACTTCAACCTGGTGAAACTCTACAACCATGTGCCTTTCCTGAAGAAGGTAAACGATAAGTTTGACCGTACCCAGAGTAGGGCACAGATGCAGCGCAAGAAGCAGGAAAAAAAGAAAAAGAAGCAGGAAGCAAAGGAACAGGCGGCTGATCCGAAGAAGGCGCTGCCTAAGAACAAGCGTGCCTTCGAACGGGAAATCACCCTCCTGCCTGATACCACATTCAAGATACGCCACGGCAAGAATACCAAGCGACTGATTGTGAATGCCAAGACGGAAGACGGAAAGGTGTTCCCGCTTAAATATAAAAAGGTGGATAATAACCAGATCAGAATCATCTCAAAGGTAGATACCGCCATGAAGGTGAAACTCTCCGTGCTGGCTAAGGAACCGCTTGATGATAAGAAATGGTATAAGGGATTGCAGTTGGCTAGTCGCCTGGCAATGATGGTGCGCAATGTGAGCATCAACTATCGCAGCAGCTATCAGCTCACCCTGCCGGGCTTCTTGCCTAGTGTGGGTGATGCTTTCGGACAGAAGAAGGTGGGACAGATGGCACCGGGTCTTGACTTCGCCTTCGGTATGGTTGGCGACGATTATATCAAGAAGGCTAGAAACAACGACTGGCTGCTCTGCAACGACAGTATCGCAACACCTGCTACTACCAGCAGAACGGATAATCTTACGTTGCGTGCCACCCTGGAGCCTATCAAGGATTTCAAGATTGATCTCTCAGCCACACGTACCAGGACCACGCAGAAGAGCATACAGTATATGTATGAAGGAACGCCAACTACCCAGAGTGGAGCCTTCCAGATGACTACCATCTCGCTGGGGGCGGCTTTCGAGGGAATGGGCAATGCCAATTCGGGTTATCGCAGCAAGACCTTCGAGAAGTTTGTCAACTCGCTGGCTGGTTTCAGAGATAGGGTAGAGGCGCAGTATGCAGGTACCGTTTATCCGACAGGTTCGGCTCTGGCTGGCGGCAAGTTTGATGCTTCCCGCACGCCGGTCAACCAGTATAGCAGCGATGTCATGATTCCTGCCTTCCTCAAGGCTTATACCTCGATGGGTGGCAATTCGCTTTCGGTATTCCCAGCATTGAGCCGGATGTTGCCAAACTGGACCATCCGTTACAGCGGACTGGGACGTCTGCCTTGGTTCAACGAGCACTTCAAGAGTGTCAACATCAACCACTCTTACAAAAGCGTCTTTGCGGTTGGCAGCTACAACAGTTACAGCACCTTCCAGGAGTATATGAACGGTCTCGGCTTCGTGAGTGATGCCACTACGGGCAATCCATCTCCAAGTAGCATGTTCAACATTTCGCAGGTAAGTATCAACGAGTCGTTCTCGCCATTATTGGGTATGGATGTCACATTCAACAATAATATGACGGTGAAGGCAGAATATCGCCAGACCCGTGTATTGAACCTCAGTATGACGAGTGTGCAGCTGAACGAGGCATTGAGTAAGGACTGGGTAATCGGTATGGGTTACCGCATCAACAACTTCGATGTTTTCGGTTGGGGCGCCAAGGCCTCCCGTTCCAAGTCGAAGGGCGGCAACAAGAATGCAGCCAATAAGAATGCGTCGACCACCAAGACGGTTCAGAATGGTACCAACCATGATCTGAATCTACGTCTTGACTTCAGTTTCCGCAAGCAGGCAGCCATCGTTCGTGATATAGCCTCAATGGTAAGCAGTGCCAGCAGCGGCAACAATGCTCTGAAACTGAGTTTCTCTGCCGATTATACCTTCAGCAAACTCCTTACCATGAGTTTCTATTATGACCGTCAGACCAACACCCCGCTCCTGTCGAGCAGCAGTTATCCTACCACCACACAGGATTTCGGCCTGAGCATCAAGTTCTCGCTGACGAGATAAAAAGAAAATTCACTAGAACCAATAGGTAGAAAGAAAAATTCTCTAATTCTCAAATTCTTGAAAATAAAAAAAAGCTCGGATGCATCACAAGCATCCGAGCTTTTTAATATTCTGATAATTCTTGATTACTTCTTGTCGTAAGCATGAACAGGATAGTCGATGGTATAGTGGAGACCACGGCTCTCCTTGCGTTCTATCGCCATGCGGGTGATGAGATAACCCACGTTAATCATGTTGCGGAGCTCGCAGAGTTCCTTGCTTACCTTTACACGCTTGAAGAGGTTTTCTGTCTCTTCGTAGAGAAGATCGAGACGGTCCCATGCTCGTTTCAGACGGAGGTCACTGCGCACGATACCTACATAGTTGCTCATGCATTCGCCAACCTCTTTCACGCTCTGTGTAATCAGCACCTTCTCTTCGTTGGTCAAAGTACCTTCATCGTTCCATGCTGGTACCTTCTCGTTGAAGTCGTACTCATCTACATGTTCAATACTGTGCTTGGCAGCAGTCTCGGCATAAACCACAGCCTCGATGAGCGAGTTGCTGGCAAGACGGTTGCCGCCATGCAGACCGGTGCATGAACACTCGCCCAGAGCATAGAGACGGTTGATGCTTGAACAGCCGTTCAAATCAACCTTGATACCACCACACATATAGTGAGCGGCAGGACGAACAGGGATATACTCCTTGGTGATGTCGATGCCGATGCTCAGACACTTGGCGTAGATATTAGGGAAGTGACGCTTGGTCTCCTCTGGATTCTTATGGGTTACATCGAGACAGACATGATCCAATCCGTGAATCTTCATCTCCTTATCGATGGCACGAGCCACGATGTCACGAGGAGCCAGACTCAATCGCTTATCATATTTCTCCATGAAACTTTCGCCGTTAGGCAGACGCAAGATGCCGCCATAACCACGCATAGCCTCGGTGATGAGGAAGGCAGGATGGGTTTCGCCCGGATGATAAAGAGCGGTTGGGTGGAACTGGACAAACTCCATGTCGGCTACAGTTCCCTTGGCACGGTATACCATCGCCTCACCATCGCCAGTGGCAATCACAGGGTTGGTGGTAGTCTGATAAACGGCACCACATCCACCGGTACACATCACGGTAACCTTACTCAGATAGGTATCTACCTTCTGGGTATCAGGATTCAATACGTATGCACCGTAACAGTTGATATAAGGAGTGCGGCGGGTAACACGGGCACCCAAGTGGTGCTGAGTGATAATCTCCACGGCGAAATGATTTTCCTTGATATCGATATCCGGACAGTTGCGCACAGCCTCCATCAGACCGCGCTGGATTTCTGCACCCGTATCATCTGCATGATGAAGGATGCGGAACTCGCTGTGACCGCCCTCACGGTGTAGGTCGAACTTACCGTCCTGCTGCTTATCGAAGTTGACGCCCCACTGCACGAGCTCCTTGATCTGCTCCGGTGCCATGGTGACAACCTGCTTCACTGCTTTATAATCGCTGATATAATCACCAGCAATCATAGTATCCTGTATGTGCTTGTCGAAGTTATCCACTTCCAAGTTGGTAACTGACGCCACACCACCTTGTGCGAATGACGTGTTAGCCTCGTCGAGCGAGGTCTTGCAAATCATACACACCTTACCTTTATGCGCTCTGGCTACTTTCAGGGCGTAACTCATACCGGCAACTCCTGAGCCGATAATCAGAAAATCATACTTATAAACCATTGAGTTTATTCTTATCTAATTTCAATATTAAGAACAGGTGTTTTTATCTATAAAACAACCCCATTCTCTCAGAATTAATTCTTAATTCGTTGCAAAAGTAATAATTAATCTTTAAAATGAGTAATAAGAGAGGGATTTTTTGTAATTTTGCAGCGAAATTTAAGGTTATATAGTCTTTTAGACTATCAAAAGGTCGTAAAAACGACAATAATATAAGGTAATAAATCAAAGTTATGGCAGATAGAACTTTTCATAAGCGCTTTACGCTGACGGCACGTATCGGTGTGGCGGTGTTCGCAATTCTGGCTCTCTACTTCTTCTGGGTCAAACTGGCTATCATCGGCATCTTTGTGGCTATCATCATCGTGGGCATGATTGAGCGCATACTGAATACAACCTATACCTTCAAGATGGTAAAACCGATAGACCTGGATGAGGAGATGGAATATCTCATCATCAATGAGGGCAGGTTCTCTTCCAACAGAAATGTGCCGCTATGTGATGTCATTGATGTACACATAGCCAAGACTTTCTTCGGATTAGACCATTGTGTGGTCATCGAATACGGACATAAGAATATTGTGACCGTTCAGCCGGATAATGAAGAGGCGTTTATGGAGAGAATCAAAAATAAATAATTTCTTTTATGTTCCGGTGAACTGATTGTGATGAAAAAGATAATATATATGCTGTTGGGTCTGATGATGGTATGGATCTCTGTACCGGTGCAGGCCCAGAATGTGATTGAAGATGAGGGAATAGAAACGGTTGATGAGAAGGATGTTTCCGATTCTACACTCGTTGATTCCCTGACAGCGGATAC
>ERZ1106954.1230-NODE-1230-length-19849-cov-7.251642_pt1 | contig 19849 bp, 11 predicted proteins | sample MGYA00403678_ERZ1106954 | MGnify/ENA primary metagenome ERZ1106954 (study PRJEB35170, sample SAMEA104062445) | human gut metagenome | biome: human gut; feature: human-associated habitat; material: faeces | place: Denmark | collected 2012-08-20 ... | reverse complement strand
GCACCCATTGAAATGGGTGCAGCCCTCAATTCGACTGTGCATGCTCTACGCCACAGTGAACCCCTGGGAGCGCGCACATTCCGGCAACATGGATGCCCACTGTTCGATGACATCGACGGAATTACCGCCAGAAACCAGTGACGGCACAAGCGAATCACGATAGGCAGTGCCGAGCTGTGTGGCGAACGGCAGTGTGATTGCAATATGATCGGAAGCGCCTCCAACCCGGAACGGTGCGGCTCCAAAGGGTTGTCGAATACTTGAGGTGCGTCCACCCATGCCCTCCTCGATTACACGCCATTCCGGTCCTAGAAGCTTGGCTAAACGTCCCGTCCAGCGTATGTTGAAGGGGTGCCCTTGTTCCAGGTTTCGCCGGGTTGGTACCGAACGTATTGGAATCACCGAAGCACAGTACATTGTTCATGGCATGGCCCTTTCGAATCGACTGATGGGCAGTGATTGCCACTGTAATATCGACGAAACCGTCTTCCTGATGGATTGCCATGGATTGCCCTGACATTACCGGCAGGGGCGGTGTTCGTGATGCGGACGTTCATCGGCGCGGAAATGCCGAATCGTTACAATTAGGCGACAAATCACACAACAGGCGTATTGGAGCGCCAAGGAGGGCATTATGGCCGAAATCACATGGAAGTCGATTCTCGCCAAGCTGGTCGGAGGGGACCACCTGAGCGCGGAGGAATCCGAGTGGTTCGTCGATGACCTCATGAACGGTAACGCCAATCCGGCTGCCGTGGGCGCGGTGCTTGCCACCCAGCAGCAGTTGGGATTGACCGCCGACGAAGTGCGTGGCGCGGCCAAGGCCATGGTCTCGCATGCGGTGCCGCTGAATATCGAAGGGGAGACCACCGATATCGTGGGCACTGGTGGCGACGGCGCCTCCACGGTGAATCTGTCATCCATGGGAGCGGTGATTGCCGCGGCGACCGGCGTCAAGGTGGTTAAGCATGGCAATCGTGCCGCGTCCTCCGAATGCGGCACCGCCGACTGCTTCGAGGAGCTTGGTCTGCCACTTGATCTCACCGCGGAACAGGTGGCTCGGGTCGGCAACGAATGCGGCATCGCTTTCGCCTTCGCACGTGTGTTCCACCCCGCCATGCGCTTCGTCGGACCGATTCGCGCGGCATTGGGTGTGCCTTGCGTGTTCAACGTGCTCGGTCCGCTCACCAATCCGGCCAATCCGAAGCATATGGCCATCGGTTGCGCCAATCGTGCCATGAGCCCCATCATGGCCGCAGTCTACGCGGCGAACGGGCAGACCGGCATGGTCTACACCTCCAGCGAAGGATTGGACGAGATGGCACCGACCGGGCCGATCTCCGTATGGGAGTTTGGAAACGGCAAGGTCAGCGAAACCGAATTCGATCCGACTGTGGAACTCGGCCTTGCCAAGATCACCATAGAGGATCTGAAGGGCGGCAAGCCGGCGGTCAACGCCCAGGCCATGCGCGATCTTCTTGCAGGCAAGGACGTTCCGTTCCGTTCCACGGCATTGCTCAATGCCGCATCCGCCATTGTGGCGGACGGTCATCAGGTGCCCGCTGATGGCACGCTTGCTGAACGGTTCAAGGCGGCTTACGCCATTGCCGAGGAGTCCGTGGATTCGGGCAAGGCCGAGGCGCTGCTGAACAAGTGGATCGCAACGGCGCAGTCGGTTAAGGGCTGAGCGCCGCATCCGCCACGCCGGTATCGCGTAAGCATGCGGTATGGTGCGACAAACCGCGGATGACCAATAGCAATGATGGGGTTGTCTCCAACTGGAGGCAACCCCATCATTCGTTCCGGTGCAATTCAGGTGCTGCTCTGTATACCGCCATGGAAGTGGACGGAGGAGCGGCCGACGTTATACGCGCGCACCGTCATCGAAATAATCGGTTCTCGTCTGGGAAAAGCCCTTATGCTGCGCAAGCAGTCCCGCACCACCCACGATTACGCAAATGCCGGCGATGACGCCCAGAACACCGGTATATGCGGGAAGGAACACGGAGGCGATGGCGCCAAGAATGCCGGCGACCAGCAGAATCCAGAACACAAGTTTTGAGAAACGCACTCGACCGATCTTCGGATTCGGCGGCACGAAATCGTCACCATACCGATCCATTACGTCATCGGCATCCAGCCAGCTGGAACCGGTGAAGTCGCGCGGGCCGTGAGAGGCGCCGGTCTTTGCGAACGAATCCGCGGTCAGATCGTCGACGCTCAGCAGCGCCTCCTTCTCCTTGCGCTGCGCATGCTTTTCGAAACGCTTCGCGTTACGGGATTCGGCCACATCGTTCAGATCATCCTGATGCTCGGCTTCGAATGCCGCCCAAGCGGCGTCCAGATCGTTCGGCTGGTTCTCGCCATCCGGCGTGTGTTGTGGCCGCTCGTCACCCGCATTGGTATTGTTAAGGTCAGTCATATGTACCACTGTAAACCACGGTGAGCATCGAATGGAAGGAACGCCAAGTGCTGTATTGGTTTTTTGTGAACGGATTCGGTTTCATCGCCCGGCATCGCCTTGGCCCGGCCGTTACCGGTTTGGAGAACGTCCCTCGTGAAGGCGGAGCGATTATCGCGGCGAATCATCTGGCCGTCATCGACGACGCGCTGATTCCGATCACGTGCCCGCGTATGGTGCATTTTATGGGTAAGGCCGAATACTTTGAGGGCAAGGGGCTCAAGGGCAAGTTCAAGAAGTGGTGGTTCACTTCGGTAGGCGTGTTTCCTGTGGACCGTTCCGGTGGCAACAAATCGCTGGGCGCGTTGGAGCATGCGCGGGAGATCATCGAAGACGGGCATCTGTTCGGTATCCATATCGAGGGCACGCGCAGCCCTGACGGACGCTTGTACAAGGGGCACACCGGTGCCGCGCGACTGGCGTTGGAAACCGGTTGCCCGATTATTCCCGTGGCGATTATCGGCTCGGACAAGCTGCAGCCCGTGGGTACGGTCATTCCGAAGAAGGGCAAGACCCAGGTGCTGTATGGCAAGCCGATTACGGTGGAGAAAAAATCCGCCGATGAGATCACGCATGATGATCTGCGTTCGTTGACCGATGCCGTCAGCGAGGCGATTCGGAAGATGAGCGGACAGGAATATGTTCCCGAATACGCGCAGAAGGTCAAGGCGCGGTTGAAGGAAGAGGCCGCTAAAGCCGAGAGCCAGCAGCCGCAGGAATAATTCCGCGGCCATGGCGCGGGGCTGAAACTGTCGGTTGACCCAAGGGAATACGAGCGAAGAAAGGCTCGTATCCCCTTGACTATATGTGGAGACTATATGTGGAGACGTTGCAAAAGCCGTCGCATCAGACGACGGTCAGCGTCACCACGGTTTTGTTGCCGTCGCTGTCGCGCACGCGCACCTGATCGCCTGCACTGGGGCTTTGCAGACGAACGACATGCGTCAGATCGCCCAACGGCGCTGATTTCTTCACATCCAAGCCAAGCGCCTTCAGCATTGCGCTGGCCTCATCGTACGTTTTGCCAACCACATTCGGCAGTGTCACGGTTTCCGGGCCCTTGGAGACCGTGACCTCCACGGCATCGCCCCAGTGCAGTTGCGTGTCCTTGGGCACGGATGTCGAGATTACTTCGCCGGCGGCAACGGTATCGCTGAATTCCTCGGTGAATGTCACCTTCAATTTCAGATCGTCAAGTGCCCGCGACGCTTCGTCCTTCGCGCGGCCTGCAATATCCGGCATGGTCACCGGCATGGGCCCCTTGCTCAACGAGACGGTAACCTTTGCGTTGTGCTTGATCGTGGTGCCTGGCTCCGGGGTGATGGACAATGCCGTGCCTTCGGGGGCGGTCAGTGAATACTCGTCTTTGCCGGTGTCATGTTTGATATTGGTGAATCCGGCATGTTTCAGCGCTTCCAGCGGGCTTTTGCCGTTGGCGCTGGCGGTATCGAGAATATCGTCGGGAATCGTCGACATGCGCATGCCTTTGGAAACCACGACATTCACCTTCTGCTGCTGTCGCATGCTCACATGGCTGTCGACCGCGACGGGAGAGCCTGCCACCGTGGCCGAAATCACATGCCCCTCATCGACGGTATCGCTGTAGTCCTTGGTGGCGCTGTAGGGGATGCCGGCATTCTTCAACACGCGCTCATACTGCTTCCAGGAGGCGCCTTCCAAGGAGCATGCCGAGTCCGCATTGCAGGTCACATCGGCCGGCTTGGGGATCTTCCAGTAGCTTCCCGGCCCCAGGAAATACCACCATGCGCCGCCCGCGCACGCTACGGCTACGACCAGTGAGATGACGGCGATGATCAGCGCTTTCCTCCCGCGCTTCGAGGAAGCGGCGGGGGTTCCCTTCGATGCGCCGTTGCCGTTGGCGGGCATGGCGGTTGTGGCGGTTGCCGTGCCATCGCTTCGATCCGGTGCGTTCAGCACCTGCGTGGACCCCTCGCTAATGGGCGTGGTGGCGTTTGGACGCATCGGTGAGGTCGTCGCGTCAGGCATGGACTCCTCGGATCGCGCCTGTACGGGAGGTGCCGGTGGAGCGGGCACGGGTGTCGTGCCGGTCTGTGCCGTATCGGTGGTCGAAGATGGCTTGCGATACATCCATGCGTTCGGCTCAAGCGAATTGCACAACTGTTTGAGCTCGAGCAGCGCAGCACCCGCATCCGCCGGGCGGGCCTGCACGGATCGCTGGGTGAGATGCCCGATGAACCGGGCGACCGCCGGATCGATGTCGGGGCATTGTAACGCCACGGACGGCACATCCTCATGCACATGCTTGAACACCAGCGTCACCGGATTGTCGGAAATGAACGGCACCGAGCCGGTCAGCATCTCCCATGCCATGATCCCCACGGCATACAGGTCGCCCTGAGGCGTCGCCTCATTGTGCTCGATGGTCTCCGGAGGCAGATAGGCGGCGGTGCCCAGCAGCATGCCGGTGGACGAGAGCGTGGCCGCCGACACCACTTTGGCCAGACCGAAATCGGTGATCTGCACACGGCCGCGATCGTTCAGCATGATGTTCTCGGGTTTGATGTCGCGATGCACCACATGGACCTGATGCGCCGCGGCAAGCCCCTCGAGGGTCTCGCCGATGATGCGCAGCGTCTCGCGCACGGTGAAGGTCCCCTGCTGATTCATTTCATAGCGCAGATTCACGCCATGCACGTATTCCATCACCAGATAGGCAAGACCATTGAATTCGCCGGTGTCATACACCTGCACGATATGAGGATTGGCGATCTGTGCCGCCGACTGCGCCTCCCTGCGGAACCGTTCGATGAACTGTTCGCGATGCACGCCCTGCGCCAACTGCGTATGCATCACTTTCAACGCAACCGTGCGGTTCAGTCGTTCGTCGATCGCCTCGTATACCGTCGCCATGCCCCCCTGTGCGATTTCGCGCACAACATGGTAGCGGCCGTCGATCAGCTGGCCCTGGGGTGATGCATCTTCGCTCATGTCTTATCGTCAAATCCTTGATATGAGAAGAGTCCGTACGTCAATTCTGACAGACATTCTAGCTTTTGGCGATGTCCGGGACGAAGCGCGCGCACGTTTCGAGAAGAGCCGTCTCGTGGCTTTGCTCCAGTTTGCACTCGCGAATGGCCTGTACCGACTCATCCCATAGATCCCTGATGCGTTGGCGGGAACGTTCGACGGCACCGGTGGACTGGAACAGACCGATGGCGCGGCTCACATCCGATTCGCTGCGCGACGAGGCCTCGAACATGGCGATCAGCTCGTCCCGCGCCGCGCAGTCGGCATGCGCAATGGCATCGGCCAGCAGCACGGTGCGTTTGCCTTCACGAATATCGCCGCCCACCGGCTTGCCGGTGGCACGGCTTGAACCAATCACATCGATAAGATCGTCTTCAAGCTGGAACGCAAGGCCGAGCGGTTTGCCGATGGCCAGCGCGCGCTCGCGAGCCTGCCCGGGGGCGGCGCCGCTGCCCAACAGCGCCAGCTCGATGGGTGCGATGGTGGTGTAGCTGGCGGTTTTCCAGCGGAACACATTCAGCGAGGCATTCGCCAGCGCTTCGGCGTCCTGCAATGGTGCCTGTTCCACGGCCAGATCGAGAATCTGACCGATTTCGACTTCGCGCTGCATATTCAGAAACGCCGACGTCAATGCAGTGGCATGGGGGAGCAGGGCAGCGGCCTCGTTGACGATGTCGATGCACACCGTGGCCAACAGATCGCCGAGCATAAGCCCAAGTCCACGGCCGATGGCAGGGCTTCCCGTATCGGTCTCCAACGCGCGGTGAGCACTCGGCTTGCCACGGCGCAGGTCGGAATCGTCGATGATGTCGTCATGCACCAGGGCGGCGGTCTGGAACACCTCAAGCGCGCAGGCGACGTCGAGCATGGCGTTGCGCGTATCGGCATGGCCGTCGAACGCATCGTAGGCGGCGAGCATCAGCAGTGCGCGCAGTCTTTTGCCACCTTCGCTGCTGGATATCGCCTGCCGTGAGACAGCATCCACGACATGACGGCAGGCCTCGGGCATCTCGGCTTCCATGGGCATGGCGGACCATTTGTCCACCAGGGAGACGATGCGGGATTCGATGTTCGAACGATCGGCGTCAGTTTTGCACATGCCATCTACGGTATCCTCATCGCACTACGAATGGCGTTCTTCACCGTATTTCCCGTATTTCCAATGGCTCATGGCGTGTCGACCACAGCCTCCTGTCCGGCGTGCGCTCCATGCACGGGCGGGCCATACTGTATGCACGCCGCTATGGAAGACGGCGGCGGCAACGGCATCGAGGAGGATGACATGACAACGAACCGTATGGAATCGGCAGCTGGACAAACGAATGATCGCGCAGACGGGCACAGTGATGCGGATAGTGCAGGACGTGTGCTCGAGGAGCGCAACGTGGAAAATCGTTGCCGGCATGGCGAAGGCGAGGGCAGTGTGCCATCGGCGGACAGGGCTGCCTGCGAGGAATTCTTCGACGCCTTGGAACCCGTCTGCGAGCATGTGGCCGATGAGACGCGTAAGCGATTGCAGCAGGGACGTCGCCAGTATGGGCCGAGCCGTGCGGACGGCGATTGGATGAGGGAACCGCTGCAGGTATGGCTGTGCAGACTCGACCAGGGCATGATCGACCTTGACGAGGTGATGCTTCCGTTGGCGGTCGGCATCAACGAGGTCCTTGCGATGCGTGATGCGTTGATTCTTTCGGTTGTCGGCGACTCCACCATGCGTGACCCGCAGATGCTGATGGATATTGTCCGAACGCCCCATGCCGGGCATGTGGTGATGGCCGTGCATAAGGCGCTGTCCGCCGAGTTCGACGATCGCGACGGCCCCGACCGCGACCGATGCCGCACCGCGGTGCTTATGCTCGCCGCCATGGCCAAGGTGATGCCCGAGCCCATGAAGGTTCAGCCACTGGCGATCATCTCATATATATTGTGGTGGACCGGGGATAGCAGAGCGGAGGATTATGCGCTCAGCTGCCTTGCCATAGACGAGGAATGCTCGCTTGCCGCGATTGTTCTGAAGTCGGTGAGCAATGGGCTGTACCCGGCTTGCTGTGGTGGATGATGGGATTACGCAGCTGCGGATTCGTCTGAAATCGCGGTTTCTTGCGCGTGTTCGGGGAATAATCGTCCCTATCAGGTGGTTTACTCACATAGTTGACGATTTGCCCTTGCCAGAAGTGTGTCTATATGGTATACGAGGCGGGGCGGGTATTCCGCGAGGAGGGATAGTTTGGCTACCAAGAGCACAGCGGCCGCTGAGAACACCGAACAGGTACAGGACGAGGCCAAGGCCGTTTCCGCCAAAAAAGCCAGTGCCACGCGCAAGACTGCCGCGGCTAAGAAGACCACGGCTAAGAAGACCGCCAAGTCTGGCGAAGGAACGGGCAGTGTCAGGAAGAAGTCCGCTGCCACCAAGAGCACGAAGAACTCCAAGACCAAGAAGAGGTCCGAGGAGGATCTTGACGAAGTCGACGAGTTCGATGAGGACGCCGATCTGGACGATGCCAAGGACGAGGACCTTGACGTCGATGATGTGGACGATCTCGACGGCATCAACGGCGAGTCGGACGATGACGATGACGACTACGACGATGATGACGACGACGATGAGGAGGAGGACGATAAGTCCGATGCCCCGGACATCAGCAAGCAGAAGGGCGCGTTCGTCGTCAGCGATGACGATGACGACGACGAGGACGTGAAGCCTCGCCGTCGCCGCGGCAAGATCGGCAACCCGAAGCGCCGCGTCGTCACCGCCGGTGCCACCGCCGACCCGGTGAAGGATTACCTCAAGCAGATCGGCCGTGTCAGCCTGCTGAACGCCGAACAGGAAGTCGACCTATCCGAGCGCATCGAGGCCGGCCTGTACGCCCAGCATCTGCTGGATACCGAAGGCGACACGATGGACTTCAAGCGTAAGCGCGAGCTCAAGTGGGCGGCCAACGATGGCAAGAAGGCCAAGGACCACCTGCTGGAGGCCAATCTTCGACTGGTGGTGTCGCTGGCCAAGCGCTACACCGGCCGTGGCATGCTGTTCCTCGATCTGATCCAGGAAGGCAACCTGGGCCTGATTCGCGCCGTCGAGAAGTTCGACTGGAAGAAGGGCTTCAAGTTCTCCACCTATGCCACATGGTGGATCCGTCAGGCCATCACCCGAGCCATGGCCGATCAGGCTCGCACCATTCGTGTGCCTGTGCACATGGTCGAGGTCATCAACAAGCTGTCGCGTGTGCAGCGTCAGATGCTGCAGGATCTTGGCCGCGAACCCACGCCTGATGAGCTGGCGCGTGAGCTGGATATGCCGGTCGAGAAGGTGCAGGAGGTGCAGAAGTACGGTCGTGAGCCGATTTCGCTGCACACCCCGCTTGGCGAGGACGGCGATTCCGAATTCGGCGATCTGATCGAAGACACCGACGCCATCGCGCCGTCCGACGCCGTGGCCTTCTCGCTGCTGCAGGATCAGTTCAAGCAGGTGCTTGAGACGCTGTCTCCCCGCGAGTCCGGTGTGATCAAGATGCGTTACGGTCTGGAGGACGGCCAGCCGAAGACGCTGGACGATATCGGTCGCGTGTACGGTGTGACCCGTGAACGTATCCGTCAGATCGAGTCGAAGACCATGTCGAAGCTGCGCCACCCGTCTCGTTCGCAGACGCTGCGCGACTTCCTCGATCAGTGACGATGCCGCTTCCCCGAGGCTTCAGCCTTGGGGAAGCTTTTTGTCGTGGTATGGATTGACAACTAGTGGAAGAGGCACATGGCTAAAGAGGATTACGGCGCAAAGGATCTTACCGTTCTCGAAGGGCTCGACGCGGTACGCAAGCGTCCGGGCATGTACATCGGTACCACGGATTCCCAGGGGCTTATGCATTGCCTGTGGGAGATCATCGACAATGCCGTGGATGAGGCGTTGGCAGGATTCTGCAATGCCATCGTCGTCACATTGCATACGGACGGCTCCATCACCGTGGCCGACAACGGTCGAGGCATCCCCGTCGACAAGGAACCGAAGACGAAGCTTTCCGGTGTCGAGGTCGTACTGACCAAGCTGCATGCCGGTGCAAAATTCGGCAATTCCTCATATAATGCGGTCGGTGGTCTGCATGGCGTCGGTTCGTCGGTGGTCAATGCTTTGAGCTCCCGACTCGACATAGAGGTCGACCGTGATGGCAAAACCTATCATATGGCGTTCCATCAGGGTCATCCCGGTGTCTATACCGATGCCGACCCGGAACACCCTTCGCCGGATGCCCCGTTCAAGCGCACACGCAAGAACAAGCCCACCGAGCTGGATATTATCGGCAAGGTGCCGCCGAAGAGAACCGGCACACGCATCCGGTACTGGGCGGATCCTGAAATTTTCAACAAAACCGCCGAATTTTCGTATGAGCAGCTTGTCGACCGTGTCCGCCAGACCAGTTTTCTGGTGCCGGGGCTGAAGATCACCGTTATCGATGAGAATATTGCGCAGGAGCCGGCTCCCGGCGAACCGGATCATGAGATGACTTCGGTGCCGGAAGGAGCCGGCGCCGGCGAGACCGTGACGGCCGATGCCGCTTCGGCCGTCGGCGAATCCGATTCCGCGCAGACTCAGGGCGATGAGGATCTTGCCTTGAACGAGGCCGAAACCATTGCAGACGGCGCGTTCGGCACACAGGTCGATCACCCGCGTGTGGCCGAGTTCCTCCACAATGGCGGTGTCAAGGATTTCGTCGATTATCTGTCCAAAGGCGAGCCTGTCAGCGACATCTGGCGTATTCAGGGTGAAGGCACCTACGAGGAGGAGACCCAGGCGGTCGGCGCGAACGGCGAACTGCATGCGGAGAAGATCACGCGTACCTGCGGTGTGGATATCGCACTGCGATGGGTGAATGGCTACGACACGGTGATGCGCAGCTTCGTCAACATCATCGAGACTCCGGGCGGCGGCACGCATGTGGACGGTCTGATGAACTCCGTTACCAGGCAGATCCGCAAGGCGGTCGAAGCGAACGCACGCAAGCTCAAGGTGAATCTCAAGGATTCCAATATGAAGGTTGAGCGCGACGACATCATGGCCGGTCTGGTGGCCGTGGTCACCGTGCGTATTGCGGAACCGCAGTTCCAGGGGCAGACGAAGGATGTGCTCGGCACCGCGCAGGTCAAGCCGATTGTCACGCGCATGAGCGATAAGCAGTTCGGCGAGATGATCACCGGATCCAAGCGCGGGTATAAGGAGCAATCCAACCGTGTGCTGGAGAAGATCGTCGGCGAAATGCATGCCCGCGTGCAGTCCCGTAAGGCCAAAGAGGTCACACGTCGCAAGAACGCATTGGAATCGGCGTCCATGCCGGCCAAGCTTTCCGACTGCCAGCCGGGCAATGATGATGTGGCCGAACTGTTCATCGTGGAGGGCGATTCCGCGCTTGGCACCGCCAAAGCCGCCCGCAATGCGGGATTCCAGGCGCTTTTGCCGATTCGAGGCAAGATTCTGAATGTGCAGAAGGCCTCGATCACGCAGATGCTGTCGAATAAGGAATGCGCGGCCATCATTCAAGTGGTGGGTGCCGGTTCGGGGCAAAGCTTCGATATCGAACAGTCGCGCTACCACAAGGTCATCATGATGACCGATGCCGATGTGGATGGCGCCCATATCCGTATTCTGCTGCTTACGCTGTTCTATCGGTACATGCGACCGCTGATCGAGAACGGGTATGTGTATGCCGCAGTGCCGCCGCTGCATCGTATCGCGTTGACGGGTACGCATAAGGGCGAGTACATCTACACGTATTCCGATGATGAGTTGGCAGGCAAACTCGCCGAGCTTGATAAAAAGCACATCGGCTACAACGAGGACATCCAGCGTTACAAGGGTTTGGGTGAGATGGACGCCGACCAGCTGGCCGATACCACCATGGATCCGCGCACCCGCATGCTGCGCCGTATCCGCATGGAGGACGCCGAACAGGCCAGCCACATCTTCAGCCTGCTCATGGGTGATGACGTGCCGCCGCGCAAGGCGTTCATCGTGGAGAACGCCGACGATTTCGACCGTTCCAAGATCGACACCTGATATTGCATGGCGATTGCGATTGGCGGGTCTTGCGTTACGGCGGAGACCCGCTTTTCGTGTATGCACGATAATGCAAAAACGTCGGTCGATAGCGCAAGATACAAAATACCGTTTGGTAGGTAACTTTGGATAAAATAGCGGAGTATTTTCGTGATTTTATTGCCGCAAACATAAAACATACAAGGAGCTGACTGTGGCCAATCTGCTGCTCGCCGTGATTTACATCGCCTTCATCAGTCTGGGTCTGCCGGACGCGGTGCTCGGCGCCGCATGGCCGACGATGAGCGGCGACCTGCATGCGCCGATTTCCTGGGCGGGTGGCATTTCCATGACGATTTCCGCCGGCACCATCGTGTCCGCGCTGCTATCAGACCGCATGACCTTGCGGTTCGGTGCAGGCAAGGTCACGGCAGTGTCCGTTGCGTTAACGGCGTTCGCATTGTTCGGCTTCTCCATCTCGCCGAATTACTGGATGCTGCTGCTCTTCGCCATTCCGTACGGCTTGGGCGCGGGCGGCGTCGATGCGGCGCTCAACAACTATGTGGCAATCCACTACGAAAGCCGTCACATGAGCTGGCTGCACGCCATGTGGGGCTTGGGCACGCTGCTTGGCCCGTACATCATGGCAAGCGCATTGGGTGCCGGCCATGGCTGGGCGTGGGGCTACCGGACCATCTCCATTCTGCAGGTCGTGCTCACCGCGGTGCTGGTGCTGAGCCTGCCGTTGTGGAAGGCGCGTAAGACCGTCGAACCGCAGCGGACGAGTGAAATCTCTTCCGTGCAATCCGCGCAGTCCGAGCAATCGGAAGGGGAAACAGCTGACCGGCGCAAGCCGCTTGGTATTCGCGGTGTGCTCGCCATCCGTGGCGCCCGCGAGATCCTCGTGATGTTCTTCTGCTATAGCGCACTCGAATCGACCGCCATGTTGTGGGCCAGCAGCTATATGGCGCTTGGCAAGGGCATCGACAAGACCACGGCGGCCATGTGGGGAAGCCTGTTTTGCATCGGCATCACCGTCGGACGTCTCGCCAGCGGTTTCCTGACCATGAAACTGAACGATCCGGCCATGATTCGTCTTGGCCAGGCGTTGGTGCTGACCGGCATCGTCATCATGCTCCTGCCGTTGCCGCACAATATCGGCACCATCGCGGGACTAATGGTCATCGGTTTGGGCTGCGCGCCGATCTATCCGTGCGTCATCCATTCCACTCCTGCTTATTTCGGCGAGGACAAATCGCAGGCCATCGTCGGCATGCAGATGGCCTGCGCCTATGTGGGATCGATGTGCATGCCGCCGCTGTTCGGGCTGATCGCGCAACATGTTTCGGTCAACCTGTTCCCGTTCTATCTGGTGGTGTTCCTGGCGCTGATGGTCGCCATGCATGAGACTTTGCGCCGCAAGTGCGGCGACCGTGCGGCCGCCTGACGACGCCATATGTGAGACGCTCGAATGCGTCAGCCGGGCGGTGTGCTCGAATGAGCCGACGACGGTGGATGACGAGCTTTCCGCCGGTTGTGGATGATGTCTGAAGGCGATGCCATAATCGAACGTATGTACGAATGCATGGACTTGTTCTCGGAGGCTACCAATGCCTGGTTCAAGCATGCGTTCAATGCTCCGACGGAGGCGCAACGTTTGGCATGGCCGGCCATCCGCTCCGGCGAGAACGTGTTGGTGGTGGCGCCCACCGGCTCCGGCAAGACATTGTGCGCCTTCCTTTCCGCAATCGACCGTCTGATGACGAAGGAGGGCGATGACTTATTGCGGACGTCCGGCGGTGGGGACGGCACGGCTGAATCCGATTGCAATGCCAAGAAACGTAAACCCGTCCGCGGCGTCAAGGTCCTGTATATTTCGCCATTGAAGGCTCTGGGCGTGGATGTGGCCAAGAACCTCCAAGCGCCATTGGCTGGCATCGCCGGACAGTGCGAGGCGATGGGATTGCCATCGCCGAAAGTCAGCGTGGGCATACGAAGCGGCGACACCACGCCGCAGGAACGGCGCAGAATCGTCAGCCATCCGCCGGATATCCTCGTAACCACGCCAGAATCGCTGTTCCTGCTGCTCACCTCCAAGGCGCGACGGATACTTTCCGCCGTTGATACCGTTATCGTGGATGAAGTGCACGCCATCGCGGGCTCCAAACGTGGCGCGCACCTGGCGCTGAGCTTGGAACGATTGGAAAGCCTTGCCGGCCGGTCTGTCCAACGCATCGGGCTTTCCGCCACTGTGGAACCGCCGGCCGAAGCCGCACGTTTCCTTGGCGGCACGCGGCCGGTACGCGTCATCAGACCCGAATCGCACCCCGACATGGATCTGAAAGTGGTGGAACCGCTTTCGGCCATGCGCGATCCCGTCTCCGACGACGCCGGGCGGCGGGCAGGCGCCGTGAAACTTCCGAACCGCCATACCACGCATATTTCCGGGGTGAGCCCTGCCATGGAGGCATTGGCGGAACGTAAAGGACTGACTTCGGGCGGGGGAGACGAACATACCTCACGGGTTTCGACCGGAGGTTCGGTATGGCCGGCCATCGAACGCAGCGTGCTTGACGAAGTGCTGAAACACCACACCACCCTCGTGTTCGTCAACTCCCGTGGCCTTGCGGAAAAACTCACCGCACGGCTCAACGACCTGTATGCGCAATTGCGCACATCCCGGAAAACTGGGTCTGAAACCGCCGTCAAAGCGGACGCAGGGTGGGATGCGCTGTCCGACCGTAGGCTTGGCCGAACGGCCTTGAGTGTGTCGGACAACGCATCCCAGCCGGAGTCCACAGCCAGTGATTCCACCCAGCCGTATCCGGATCTGGGCTCCCCGGAAGGCCGTGAAGGCTTCGCCAAACACTACGATTCCGTGGTCGGCTCCACCACCATGCTGGTCTCCTCGCATGCGGACGCCGACGCGATCGCCATGGCGCATCATGGTTCCGTTTCCAAAGACCGGCGCAAACAGATCGAAGAGCAGCTCAAACGCGGCCAATTGCGTTGCGTGGTCGCCACATCGAGCCTTGAACTCGGCATCGACATGGGGTCGGTGGATCTGGTCATTCAGATCGCACCGCCATTGTCCGTGTCCTCGGGATTGCAGCGGGTGGGGCGCGCCGACCACAAGGTCGGGGGAGTCTCGCATGCACTGTTCTACCCGATTACACGAGAGCAAATCATCGGCACGGCCGCAAGCATCGAATGCATGCGCTCCGGAGACATCGAAACACTGACCATTCCATGCAACCCCTTGGACGTGCTTGCCCAGCAAACCGTCGCCGCCGCGGCGATGGATGATCTGAAACCAGACGACTGGTACGTGACCGTGCGCAAGGCCGCGCCATTCGAAGATATCGACAGAACCATGTTCGATGCTGTGATGGGCATGATGACCGGTGCCTACAACGGCGAGGATTTCTCCGCCTTCCGGCCACCACTGCAATACAACGAAGAGGCGGGTCTCATCTCCGCGCGCCCTGGCGCTCAACGACTGGCCGTGACCAGCGGAGGCACCATACCCGACCGAGGAACCTACACCGTGGTGCTTCCCGAAGAAGGCTCCGGACCGGGCCCACGCAAAGTGGGGGAGCTGGATGAGGAAATGGTGTACGAATCCCGGGTCGGAGACGTCATCACCCTCGGCACATCGACCTGGCAGATCCAGGAAATCACCCGGGACCGTGTGGTGGTGGTTCCTGCTCCAGGGCGTACCGCCCGACTGCCGTTCTGGCATGGCGAAGGCGACGGGCGGGACGCGGCATTCGGACGGTCCCAAGGCCGATTCATACGCGATATGGCGCAAGGACTACGCGCGGAAGTCTCGGACGGCATCGCAGGAGACAAGACCAGCCGATTCGACACGACAACAATCGCACGTCTACGTCGTGACGGATTGGACGACAACGCCATCGGCAATCTTGCCGACCTGCTTGCCGAACAGCGCGCCGCCACGGGAACGATTCCCAACGACCGTGAGCTGGTCGTCGAACGCTGCCAGGATGAAGAAGGCGATTGGCGTGTGATCGTCCACTCGCCATACGGCAGACGCGTGCACGAACCATGGGCCATGGCCATCACCACACGTATCAAACAACGATACGGGTTCGATGGGCAGGTATACGCGGCCGACGACGGCATCATCATCCGCCTCCCGGACGGCGACGGCAACCTGCCGATCCGCGAGTTGCTGCTGTTCGACATGGACGAGCTGCAACGCATCATCGAAACGCAAGTCGGCGAAAGCGTGCTGTATGCCGCACGATTCCGAGAATGCGCGGCGCGATCGCTGTTCCTGCCACGCGCCAACCCCGGCAGACGCGTCCCCTTATGGCAGCAGCGGCTGCGCGCGGCGCAACTGCTCAACGCCGCCCGAACTCGGAAGAACTTCCCGCTGCTGTTGGAAACCGCACGCGAATGCCTACAGGACGTGTACGATCTGCCCGCGCTGAAACATGTGATGTCCGGATTACGCTCCGGCGTCATCTCTTTGAGCGAGACCGTCACGGAAACGCCGTCGCCGTTCGCGGAAAACATGCTGTTCGGATACGTGGGTGCGGTCATGTACCAATACGACGTGCCGCAAGCCGAACGCAGCACGCAACTGCTGTCCATGGACCCGGAAGTGCTGGAACGTCTTCTGGGCGCCACGGACATGGCTTCGCTGTTGGATGCCGACGTCATCGCGCAGGTTGGGAAGGAGCTTGCCGGACGGACGTTCTGGAACGATTTGGACGAGACCGACATTGCCGGCCGTGTGGCGCGATATGCCAAAACGCATGGCCCATTCACCACGGATCAGATGATCGCCGAACTGGGATTGGACGCTGTCCAAGGCGTACGCATGTTGGATGAATTACATGCCAAAGGCGAACTGCTGAAAGGCCATTTCGTCGATGATGCGGCCGGAGCGGACGCCAATGGTTCCGATGATTCAGCATCGGAACGGTCACCTCGGCAAACGCCCCAGCAATGGCTCCACAAAGACGTGTTTCGGCGTATCCGCGCGCTTTCGCTTGCCAAGGCACGCAAAGCCATCAAGCCGGTGGAACCGGCCGTCTATCAGGCGTTCCTGTTGGACAGACAAGGCGTCGGACCTGTGGGTGGCGCCCGATATGAAGGCGTCGACGGGCTGATGCGTGTGATCGAACAGCTTGAAGGCATATACCTCAACGCCTCCGTTTGGGAATCCTCGGTCTTCCCCGCACGCGTTCGCGATTACCAACCGAGTATGTTGGACGAATTGCTCGCATCCGGAGACGTGGTATGGGTCGGCTCCAAAATCAATGGTTCCAACGCCAAGGAAGCCGGCGGCATCGCATTCCATCCAGCTGATTCACGGCTGCTGACGAAACCCGGCGAACAATCGCAGAACAATGCCTATAGTGCCGGAACCATGACCGTGCCGGAGACGATACTTGCCGCATTATCGAATGGGGGAGCCTTCCATGCGCGGCAGCTTTCCACGGCCGCCAAAGCCATCTGGCAGGAACATGCGGAAGTCAACGTGAATCCTGAAACAGGGGAAATCATCCTTCCCGCATGGGGCGAAAGCCAGTTCGAGGAAGCCTTGTGGTCCTTGGTATGGCAAGGCAAAGTGACGAACAGTTCATTCGCTCCCGTTCGGGCCTTGGCTCAAGGCACGGTTTTAGTGCGCGCGCCACGCACTGCCGCACGCAGACGCGTACGGATCCACGTCTCGACACCGGCGACGCTCGGTGGATTATGGTCCGCGGTCGACTCGTCCCGGACCAGTCCAATGGCGATACCGGATCAAACGGACGATACCGCCGGCAAACCAACAGCCGGCATCGAGGAATACGACATCGCATTGATCGAATCGCTGCTCGACCGATGTGGCGTGATCGCCGCTCCGCTAATCGACAAGGAGCAGGTCGCAGGCGGATTCTCCGGACTATACCCGGTACTCAAACGCATGGAGGAACACGGCAATCTGGTCAGAGGCATGTTCGTCAAAGGATTCGGAGCGGCCCAATTCGCCGGACGTGACACAGTGGACGCCTTGCGCGGCGACGACGAAGCGCGCAGCCAATCCTGCGTGGCGCTCGACGTGACCGACCCGGCCAACCTGACAGGCTCCGCGATCACATGGCCCGAACAACACCATATGAAACCGGCACGCAGAGCGGAATCGGTCATCGTGCTCGACCACGGCATGCCGGTGCTGTTCGCCGTGCCGAAAAGCCACAGAATCGTCAGCTTCACCGATGACGAGCGAATATTGCAGCCGGCATGTACGGAACTTGCCTATGCATTGCAGCATCAGTCCAAGGGCAGCGTCAGCTTCGCCGAAATGAACGGTGAATCATTGAAGGAACGCAACGAATACAGACGTTTGCTGCATGCTGCCGGGTTCGTGGACAGCCCACAAGGCATGAAGCTATATGGCTGAACCAAGCCGGAGGCACTTTCACCCAGCCTGCTCATTCAACCTGGCGGCCCAAGTGCGCAAAACGGGAAGGCCCTGAACCGGAAGAAGAACCAGTCCAGAGCCCCGCCAATCGATTTCGTCGAATCAGCCGACCACCGCAATCGGCGCCGACAGATCCGTACCGGAACCATCGCGTCGCATATCAGGCTTCGGCAATTCCACAGGAGCGCCACTTTGCGTGGAAGCATGCAACGGATACGCGCCCACGAACGCGAGAATCAGCGTATCCTGCCCCTTGAGGAATCGTTGTGAACGGACACCACCCGTACCACGGCCCTTCGTCGGATACATCTCCAACGGCGTGACCTTCGCCGAACCGTTCTCGGTGCCGGGCAGTGCCTTGGAATCGCCCGCCACAGTCAATACCACAGCTCCGGAAGCGGAGAACAGGCCATTCTCGCCTTCCTCGTAATTCCAAGTCACCTTATCTGCCGGAATGACGGCGAACGCGGCCACTGAGCAGCCTTCCGCCAGCCGGATGCCAGCCATACCGCCGGCGGTTCGGCCTTGCGGACGCACATTCTTCGCTTCGAATGTCAACAGAGAAGAATCCGTGGACACGAAGACCAGCCGGTCATCGTCACGCGCCTCGGCCGCGGCGAGCACAGCGTCGCCATCCTTCAAATCGATGACACTCCACGAATCCATGGTGGTTGGCGACTCACGGTTCCAACGTTTGACCACGCCATTGCGCGTACCCAAAGCCAGGGGAGTGGGTTGCCCGTCTTCCGGGGAAGGCATGGCAATCGCCGCGATAACCCGTTCTCCACGGACCGGATCGGTGTTTTCCGTCATTCCCAGCAGTTCCTCGGCCCTCACGCCGCCGGTGACGCTGAGCGGGCCTTCCAGGGAGACCTTCGGCAACTCAACCACATGGGCCAACACCAAACGGCCTGCAGACGTAATCAAACCGTATGAGGACCGGGTCGAAGTGCGGAACACCGAAATGATCTGATCATCCTTGGCACGGTCGTCGGAAACGGAACGATTCTCCCAACGTTCTACCGCGTCCTCGGCAGTGCGTGCAATCAAACCGGTGGCGGACAGCACCACCGCGCAAGGCTCGTTGTCGATTTGCAGGGCCGCCGCCGTGGCATTGTCCTCGCCGGCTTTCTTCGCCGCCTTCGCCGCCGCGGCGACATCCGCTGCAGTGGAGGAAACGGTCGCCGCCGCCCGCGCCGCCGCAGCAGCACTTGCGGAAACACCGTCATCGCCATGCGCCACAACCGGCGAAAGATTGCCGTCAGCGTCTTCGTCAAGCAGCACGGTACGGCGTGGAGTGCCGTATTTGGCCACGGCATCATCCATCTCTTCAATGACCACGCCATCAAGCGCCTCATCGGAAGCGAGAATACGTTCGAGCTCTTCGATACGACGTTTCAGATCATTACGCTCCGCTTCCAATTCGATGCGGCTCATCTTGGTCAGACGGCGCAGTCGCAGATCGAGGATGTACTGCGCCTGAATCTCGTCCAGATCGAATACGGCGATGAGCTTCGTCTTCGCGGCTTCGGCGTCGTCGGACGAACGGATCACCTGAATGACCTCGTCGATGTCGACCATGGCCAGCAGCAGACCCTCCACCAGATGCAGGCGCTCCAACGCCTTCTTCCTGCGGAACTCGCTGCGTCGGCGAATCACCACACGACGATGATCCACCCATACCTGAAGCATCTCCTTGAGGCCCATGGTATGCGGGCGGCCGTTGACCAACGCCACATTGTTGATGGTGAAATTATCTTGCAACGGCGTGTGCTTGAACAGCTGGACCAGCACGGCGTTCGGATCGAACCCGGTCTTGATCTCAATGACCAATCGAGTGCCGTTATGCCGGTCAGTCAAATCGATGGCACCGGAAATGCCGTCCAGCTTACGGTTCTTCACACCTTCGGAAATA
>ERZ1106954.1229-NODE-1229-length-19868-cov-3.840963_pt1 | contig 19868 bp, 16 predicted proteins | sample MGYA00403678_ERZ1106954 | MGnify/ENA primary metagenome ERZ1106954 (study PRJEB35170, sample SAMEA104062445) | human gut metagenome | biome: human gut; feature: human-associated habitat; material: faeces | place: Denmark | collected 2012-08-20 ... | reverse complement strand
CACATAGGAAGAGGGCGGCACGCTATCGGTCATACCCGACACCGTGTCGCCCTCACTTTTCATTTTCTCTGCTGCAATCAGCGCGTGTTTTACAAGCAGCATTTCAAGCCAAGTACGCTCGTCGTATTCCGACGGACGCCCATTTTGGAGGAAGTCTTTCATAACTTTTCCCAAGATACCGTACTTTTCTCCCGCACCTTCTCCGCGGTACAATTCTTCTAAACTCATCTGTGCCATATCCGCACCTCCTTTGCAGTACACAACAGTACCACAGGACGGCACGGAAGTCCAGAGAAAATAGAGAAAAATTCCTTGTTTTTTGCTATCAAGTAACGGACAGTTCAACCTTCTCTTTGGCTTTTTTAAGTGTTAGTTTCTTCCGGTTTGAAAGAGGCCACTCAATACTTTCAGAATCAATAATTAAATCCTCTTTCACACCTTCGCAGACTGTCACATTATCCTCTAATTCACCTAAGACTCGATTCAACTCATCTAGTGAAATAATCCAACAATAATCTCTTCTATTTGGCTTGTCCGGTACTGGCACACATCGAATTGACATAAATACACCGGATTCTGTCCGATTGAAAACGACCGGGAGAGTAACTTCTTCTTGACGAATTAAGTTAATCGTTTGAAAAGGTTGTCGGCCTCGATATTCCAAAAACAGTTTGTAAAGGTAGTAGACATAACTATGAGTCAATCTGCACACACGCCTCAAGTTAAAAAATGCAACATCTGCATCTATAGTATAGTCCCCAACGGAAAGCAATCTAGGGGCGTATTCGTTTGAAATTACGGTCTCAAATGCGTCATTAACTTGTTCTTTTAAAACCTTAACAGATGAAAAATACTTCTGCAACTCCGTGTAGTATGTAATCATATAACCAGGCATAAGTTGCACTTGCTCTTTACTTGGGGGGTCAATTAAAGGAATTCGGCATTGACCGTCTGTGTTAAATGCGCAAAGGTTAATAATTTCATTAGCTATGAATTTTCTCTGTTGATAATTCACTTGAAGAATTTCGCTCTCAGCTTCTTGGCTTTTTCTAAAACTGTAGATTGAAGCGGTTTCCAAATCATTTGCCCATTTTTTACAAGATGTTTGTCTCCGTGTGTTCGCCGGTAATAATTCTGCCAACGCATTCCGTGGCGGCGTGTTTGGCCTGCGCGCCATATCGCAATCTTGACCAATTAAGACAAACCACTCGCCTTGATCATTCGTAAACACATCACCAGCCGCTACAGGCAAATAATAATCGTTTATCGAATAATCAAATGCTTCTAATGTGTTCAATCGTTGTAACGAGTCATCTGGCAAATCATCCTCATCCAAAATATTAATGACTCTCGATAGTCCGATTAAGCGTTTTATTGTATCTGAATCTTCGGGTGCTGTAATCGACAACAACTTAACCCAATCGTTAATGATTTCATATTCCGACATGCCTTCCTTTTGTGCTTTTCTCGAAAGGAAGAAAGCAATTCCTTTATTTTTTATCGCGGTTTCAAAAGCTTTGTTTAGCCCATCTATCGTTTTCTCTTGTAGAACCGAAATGAAATAGTTGTAAGCACTTTTAGCCAAGCACACTTTAAGGCGGTCGGGGGTTTCTTTAGAAGCGTACTCAAAATAAAGTTTGTCACTTATTTCCTCGAAAAGTTCTTTTGAAGAAAATACACCACCTATAATATTTTTTCTTTTGGGCGTATTCTTCGCACTTATTAGATTAATGATTTCTTGTGCTCGATTCGTACCCGCCAAGTAATTATCGACAATGCAAACTACACTCTTGTCTTCAGTTGCACGATCAATGTCTGATACAAAAAGCATTTGTGTTTCTGCCGAAAAATCCGTATAAATTCTAATTGATTTAGCTCTATTCTCAAAAAGAATATAGTCATCATAAAGCTCATCAAAATACGAAGGATGATCTACACCTATACCGTATTTAGCTCCGGCTTCATATGCCGTTAACATCAGCTCATCATTAATAAGATTGTACTGTTCTTCTATCCTAATTTTAAGTTGATCATCGATATCTTCCAAAAGAGGAAATGCACATCTAATATCCCATCTAGGGATAACCTCTTCCCATCTCCCGAGTTGATCAATACACTGATCAAAAAGAGCCAAAAATGAAGATAATAAATCAGCAGATTCGGCAAATATAGACTTTATTTCCTGTATATATGATTCACGGTCACTTAAAGCCATACGAACTATGTCATATAACACTCGCTCTTTTTTATATTCACCTTGTTTGAAATCATCTTCGATTATTATTATGGATTCACAATCTACCGAAGAAAATAATTGTCTATAACTCATTATAATTCCTCCGACGTGCTACGCATAATCAAAAACTTAAACCTATTACCGTACTCATTGCGTTCTTCAAGAAGTTCAATATCACCACCAAAAGAATTAAGCAACTTTCTGACAATATACAAGCCCATACCGCGGCCTTCAGACAGCGGTTTACCAGACTGTAATGGCTCAAAAAGAATGTCCTCCATGCTCTTTGATACACCTGTTCCAGTATCATATATTATAACTCCATCCACGCCATGTTCCTCAACAATAATTTTATCACCGCTAGAAAATGCATAGCTAGGATCACTCTGCGCTCTTTTCCTACGAATATCAATCCAATACAAAGAATTGTTGATTAAGTTGTAAAATACATGTAGAAGGACACCTTTAGGTACAAACCAAATAAGTTCTTCAAAGTTACAAGAAATTTGAATTTTTTCTTTTTTGATTGTTGCAATAAGGTTGTTTGTAATATCTTTAATTACTTCAGCTATATCTTGATAAATGAATTCATCATACGTACCTTTTTTGATAAACGTTGTTTCCAAAAAAGAGTATAGATCTCCTACTTGGTCAAGTTTTCCAGCAATATTACTATAACTGTTTTGTATAGGCACCACATGTTGATTGTAAGTGGGAACACTACGATTTTGCACAAAATAATCCCTCAAGTAATCAAAATGACCACTAGCGTCTGGAATAATACCTGTTTTACTTAAAGAATGCAGTTCGTGCGTGATTGTTTCAGTAATTAATCCGTTTGCCATCAATTTATAGTTGTTGTATGATTCAACCTCTATTGCCTTTAACTGTGCATCTGCTTCGGATAGCAAGACGGCCGTAGTCTCTTGGACGGATGAATCTGCTTTAATATCATCATCAATCTTTTTAATTGTGTCAGATAAAAATATAAAACTACTTTCTGATAAAGCGATTTCATCCGTTTCACTTATTTTTCGGCCTTGGTCCAAATGTTGCGATACGTCTATTAGGGCTTTTTGCATGCGCATATTACGCTTCATCATTTCCCTTAAAGCTTCATCATTTTTCTTAACCCTTTTCGATAAATTCTCTTCCAAAAGTCCTTCTTCTGCTAGAAGAACTTTGATAAGATCATTTGCTTTGCGATTAAGATCGTAAAATAGATAGTTGAAAACAACATTGATCAACAATTTAAATGCTTCAGATGTTTTGTTTTCACTAATATCTAGTCTCGAACTAATTTCTTGAATATTTTTCTGTGCATCATCGGATAATGAAACAAAGCCAACGGTATTTCCTAAATCAAAACGATACCATTGTTGACCTTTTGTTCTAAACTGTTGTAGCTTGATCCAGTCGCTTTCTTTATTGCCTAAAAAACCGATACGATAGGTTCCTCTATACAATTTGATCCCATTGTAATCTTCCAAGAAATATTTTAATTCTTGTAGAGAGTATCGTCTATCCGTATGTTTTAACTCATAAGCAGAATCGATGATAATTTTATCTCCTATTGCTGCACCTTGTTTAAAGCTATATATCGAACCGGAAATAGGCGCAATTTTTACAAGTTCAGATATAACTAATGTCGCTTTGTTTTTTATAAAAGAATCAAATGATTCTTGTTTGTTCTTATCATCTGTAACCGCGTAAAATTCAAGTAGTATACGGTAAAACCATTTTGTCAGTTCTTCGGCAGACAATGTTGCATTCAGTACATTGGAAATGCGTTGGGAACTTTTATTTAGCAATTCAGAATAATAGGCATGCGGTTTTTTAAGTCTTTTAAACGCTTCAGCCTTTACTAACGCTCTGTGAACACGTTCAATAAACCATGGTTTTATACTTAAACCATAGTTTAACAGTTGCTCTTCATTTGGCGAAAACTTAAACTCGTGAATTGATTCTGCCAAAGCCAGCATATCATAAGGGAAAGTTATATCAATTTGTTGGTCGTTGAAATAAAAGTTGATCTGGGGTGTACGGGGAACATTGGGTGTATTTTCAAAAGGTGAAATCAAAAAGTTTAATGCAGATTTTAAATCTCTGTTTATTTGAACAACTGCGCCAGTGTCAATGAAACTCATCTGGGAGAATTGCATTGCATTATCAATGTAGTCCTCTAAGTTAACGCCAAATATCCATAAACGTGTATGTGGTTTGGTCGCTAGGCCATCAAAACTTGGCACTTCCTCTGCACCGTTAATAATATCATCCCAATTGATAAAAACGAAAGAAGTATGGTCTTCTTTTGCGGAACAAGTTTCAACAAGCAAAGTAGCACCAAGACGTTGAGTAGCTAAGCGTCCAATTCCTTTTTCACCTAAAGTGTCTTCTTGGTTAGATTTAATATTAGTTGCGATCCGCAAAAAACCACTATCAATGACTTCATCAGTCATACCATAGCCATCATCTTCTACAATTAAGAGAGGCATATGAAAATACTGTTGAGGAATAACAGAGGCTACGGGACTATTCTGTAACACATCCGGAATGCCATTGTTGAATAATTTTAGATTGATATTTGTGGCACGCGCATCAATGGAGTTCTTCACTAATTCAATAATAGCCACTTCAGGCGAAGTAATAAGATCACGACCGAGATGTTTTACGACTCGTGGATCAATAACGATTCGTCTCATTGATTTTCCTCCTGTAATTCATCTAATATTTCTCTTAATGTGGTGGCGATCGATTCAGCCATTAAATAAGGCACGCCATTGCCGATGACCTTAAATTTGTTAGATAATGTCATCGTTGGCGGCAAAGAAAACCATGCAGGTAGCGATTGTATAGCCATAGTTTCTGCAACGCTAAGTCTTCGTATTTTGTATGGGTGCAAATGCACTTCATTATTTCCATATGCCGCAGTTGGTGAGTAGCGCCATCTGTGCAACCTTTTGAATGATTTACGGCTCACATCACCTTCAGCAATCGTTTGCATTTTGTTTAATCCCGCCTTAACTCTAAATACATCATTACCATTTGGATGATGTATAACATCATTTCTTCTAAACCAAGTTTCTACTGCCAACTCCTTGTATTGCTCTGGTAATCTACGCGGCCAGTGTCTAATATTATTTTCAGTAAATTCTTGTTGTCCTATCCACACTAGATTTTTAATCTCATTAATATTATCGAAAACAGCATTGTTAAGCCACGGAAAATCAATGTTGTTGTTTTCATCTAACCATGCATTAATATGGGGAATATTGTTCCGAATGCCAATTAAAATGATTCTTTCTCTATCTTGCGGAACGCCAAAATTTAATGCATTTAATGTTTTGTCACAAATATAATATCCGGCATCGCAAAGAGCCGCCTTTAACTCCTCATAATATTCTCGATGTTTTGCTGTTTTTACCAAACCTTTAACATTCTCAAACACAAAAAAATCCGGAACACAATCAATAATTAAATCCACATAACTCTTTGCTAAAACTCCGTTTTCTCCATTTCGTCCTTTGTTCTTTCCTCCAACAGAGAAATCCGGACAAGGAGGCCCTCCTATGAAACCGACAAGATTCCCATGTTCATGCTCATCATTAATTTGTTGATGAAGCGTAATATTGGATTCCCCAGTTAAGAAATTTCTAATATCACACTGATGATATCCATACTGAGGTATAAAATTTTGATTTCTGCGAGCATATTGATAAGCTTGTAAAAATTGCGAATTAAACTCATTAACAAAAGCAATATTATAATTCGCATTTTCAAAGCCTAAATCTAATAAACCAGCTCCAGAAAAAAATGAAAAAATGGTTTTTGGCATTGTTACACCTCAATAATAGATAATACTGTTGATAAAATTTTATATTAATATCCCATTACAATGGTCTATTTCATGTTGAATAATCTGCGCTGTCCAATCGGTGTAAGTCTTTATACGAGTCTGCATCTCCGGGCAATTTTGAAATGCTTCACGCTGGAGTTTTTTAGTCTCCAACCGGTCCTCACGCTTTTCTTTACGCCGTTCTAATGCCAGCGTGGTGAGCAAAGTGACAATGCCACCTGTCACCGCACTGATGATGGCGATAATTATTTCATTTGTCATCTTTGCACACCTCTATCCCTATACTTCCATATTATCCGTCCAAAGTTCACACTGTGTCATAACGGTTTGAACTGCATTATCCATCCCCTCGGGCGGATACTTGTATTTCTTCAACAAACGCTTAACCATCTTTCGCATACCGGCACGGGCGGTTTCTTTTTTCTGCCAGTCAATCGTGCGGTTTTTTCGCAGCATTTCAGTAAGTTCTCGCGTCATTGCAATCAAGGTTTCATTTTCATAAAAATCCTTGATGTTTTCCGGTTTTGTTAACGCATCATAGAAAGCTAATTCCTCAGTTGTTAGACCGAGTTTTTCGCCTTCTTTATGAAGATTAGCGATTTCCTGAGCCGCTTCTAAAAGTTCTTTAATAACTTCTTCATTGGTAATGAGTCCGTTATAGTAAGCATTCATCAGTTTTGCAATCTTTTCGGAAAATTTCTCAGATTTAACAACATTGGTTCTTTTGTAAAGAGAAATTTGCTCTGCCATTAACTTTCTCAAAATCTCAACGGCAATGTTCTTTTCCTTCATCTTGGCGATTTCTTCTAAGATGTTAGGATCAAACAGTGAGAAGTTTTCGCCGACAGTTTTGCTGTCAAACAAGTTGATAACGCCTTCGCTTTGTATACTGGCCTTGAGCAGTTCATTGATCTGTTTATTGATTTCATTGAGAGATAACGGTTTACCGCCCTGACCTCCCATGGTAATCTTCATAATCATTGCACGAACCGCTTCAAAATAAGCAGCATCGTGACGTTCCTGTTCAGTGGTCATACTGGAGCAAAGAGAATGAGATTGTTTTAAAAGGAGTGCTTCTTTCAAAAATAGATCCTTTTTATCAGCACTATCCAAAATAAAGTTTGTGCCGCCGGTAATCAGATTTGCCATCACAAGCGGTGTATCGGCGACAAAACCACTAAAGTCAAAACCATACATCAAGTCTTTGCAGACCTGAAGTTTTTCCTTAAATTTCGGATAAGCAATCTTAGCAATGTTCATATCACCGTACTTTGCACGGTCACGGGCGGTATACTCGTTCATAGCTGCTTTGAGCGCAGAAGCAATACCTACATAGTCAACAATAAGGCCTCCTTCTTTATCTTTAAATACACGGTTTACTCGTGCAATAGCCTGCATCAAATTATAGCCGTGCATCGGTTTGTAAATATACATTGTAGCAAGAGAAGGTACATCGAAACCAGTGAGCCACATATCGACAACAATGGCAATTTTCAATGGATCATTGTTATCCTTAAACTTGCGAGCCATATCTTCTTTGTGCTTTTTTGTTCCGATAATTTCTTTCCAATCCTCAGGATCGTTGTTGCCGCTTGTCATAACAACTCCGACTTTTTCTTGCCAGTTCGGGCGCATCTCAAGAATCTTGCGATAAATCTTCATTGCAATAGGACGGGAATAAGCAACGATCATCGCTTTACCGGTCAGAAGATTTGCACGGTTCTTTTCGTAGTGGTCGATAATGTCCGTACACAAAGATTCTATAGTTGAGTCTGCGCCGAGCACGCTCTCCATCTGTCCGAGCATTTTCTTACTCTTTTCGATTGTAACGGAGTCTGCCTGCTGCTCTAAAATATCGTAAGTAGAGTCAATCAACGCAAGTGTGTTCTGATCTAGTTTCAGGTGAATAACACGGCTTTCGTAGTAAACAGGGCGTGTTGCACCGTCCTCTACCGCCTGAGTCATATCGTAAATATCAATATAATCACCAAACACTTCACGGGTGTTGCGATCTTTGGAAGATACAGGCGTTCCTGTAAATCCAATAAATGTTGCATTCGGGAGCGCATCACGAATAATGCGGGCATTACCAACAACAATACGAGCCTCAGTTTCGCCCTCGTCGTTTTCGGACATAATGATCCTCTCGTCCATACCGTACTGTCCACGATGAGCTTCGTCTGCCATAACAACAATATTGAGACGGTTGGAGAGGGGCTCCTCTCCACGCTCAAACTTGAACATTGTAGTAAAGATAATACCGTTGGCGTTCCTGCCTTCTAAAAGGGATTTTAAGTGTTCCTTACTTTCTGCCTGTACAGGTGTCTGACGCAAAAATTCCGAGCACTTTGAGAATTGAGAATACAACTGATCATCAAGATCAATCCGATCTGTCATTACAACAATAGTCGGGCTATCCAATACCTCTTGCAACAAATGAGCATAGAACACCATAGAAAGTGATTTACCGCTTCCCTGAGTATGCCAAAATACACCGCCCTTACCGTCAGTGGTAGTTGCAACCTTTGCTTTTTCAATCGCTTTTCTAACAGCAAAGTACTGATGATATCCCGCAAGAATCTTAATGGGATTCTGACTGTCACCGGCAAAGAGAATAAAGTTCTTGATAATATCAAGTAGTCGTTCTCTTTGGAACATCCCCTCATAAAAGGTATCAAATTGTGCATATGCGGTGTTTTCGTAATTGCCGTCCTTAGTTTTCCATTCCATAAAACGGTCAAAACCTGATGTAATGGTTCCGGCTTTGTTGGTCGAAAGGTCACTGATAACGCAAATAGCGTTGTATATGAACATTGAAGGAATATCCTGAATATAATTGCGAATCTGATTATAAGCGTTCTCTGCGCCTACTTCGTCTTTTGAAGGACTCTTCAGCTCCATTAAGACAAGGGGCAAGCCATTGATAAAGAGAATTACATCAGGACGGCGGTTGTTTGAATTTTCAATGTATGTATATTGGTTGACCGCATAGAAGGTATTGTTATCGACTTCGTTATAGTCAATCAAATAAACGATAGAGTTACGCTCCTCGCCATTGTATACATACTTCACCTCGACACCGTTTTGCAAATAGCCCATAAAGGTCTTATTCTTTTGAACCAGGCTTCCGCTTTCAAAGTTATTTAGTTTATATACTGCTTCGTTGATTGCTTCAATGGGCAATTTCTTGTTGATACGAACAAGACTGTCAATAAGAGCAGACTCCATCAAAGGACTGGAAAAATCAGTCCTACCCATATTCGGTGCATAGATATGAGAGTAACCCATGTTTTGTAACAGCTCTATAACCGCTTGTTCAAATGTGTTTTCAGTGAACAACATTTTTCTCCTCCTAAAACTCGGCACTTTCCATAAGTGCTGAATTGTAAACAGTTAGTGGTATGTCTATATGTTTCAAATCATATATTACGGCTTGCGGTAAATTAAGGTGGCTCACATCTTCAACTGCATAGGCAGTACAGTGTTTGTAGGGAGTATACCATATTAGATAATCGATTTCTGAATCAGAAAAAGTTTTGACAAATTCCTCATCTTCAAACCATAGATGAGGAGTGCCTTCAAAAGCCTCGCCAACCTGTAATTGTCTCTCTTTTGAATCGATTTCAAAATAAAGTGAGGATTCATCAAATACAAAAAAGATAGTTTTAAAATTGGGATGATTTTCTTTATATCTTACAATCTTTCTAATATGTGATTCGATTGTTCTTTTAAAACTGTCTCTATAGAAAATATAATTATGATCTTCTTCTGTTGGAAGATCAGTGCTTGCAAGAACCTGCAATTTTATATTGGGGTTTGCAACAAACACATTTTTGTTTCTTAATTCTTTTATTATTTCATTCTCTTTTGCACGTGTAGGATTAACTGTTTTCCCTCGTTTGCTGATAAAACCGTGATCATCAACACGCATAACATCCATCATCAATTGAAGCTCGTTACAATAAAAATCCGGTGGAGGATCACCCTTTCCAGAACTATCCGTCCACTTCAACCAACATTTTTCATCTAAAATCGATAATAAAACGTCAATAGCATCTTGTGTTTGCTTTGGGATAATATATATGGAGTTGGTTGGTACGCTTTGAAAATGTCGTACTATTTCAATTTCATCATCAAACAGATTCATAAAGTACCTCCCGTTATTATTCAACAATATTTTATTTGTACTATTTTCTGTGCTTTATAGCCATAATGATCGGTTTATCTATCAAAATAATAGCGGTCATATTTTGTATTGCAGCTAATAGGGTGAAGCACAAATTCATAATTGCCCAGTTTTGTCTGCTGTACTCGGAATAATCAAACCAATAGTTGTTTTTCTCCATTATTTCGGATGCATATTCTTCGATCTTATCCCTGAATTTTGAAAAATCCCCATGAGCAACTTTGTTTCGAATTTGGCGTGCAATAATTGCAATTTTCTTTCTATCTTCAAGAGAATAGTATTCCTTGATAAACGGAGGTAATTTTTCGTCTAATTCATGGTCCGTATCTTTTTCGAGAAAAAACTCACATAAAGAATATAGTTTTTGACAATGATTTGGGGTGAAATTTTTTCTATCGATCTCATACAGTTCAGTACATAAATAGTCGAAAAAGTAATAATCTTCTTCGCTATTTAAAAAACTATCAAGTAAAGCCCCAAATTCGACAAGATCATTAATTGTTTTTTCAATGTTTGTAGTTCCGCTGAATATAAGGCGACAGTTTTCGGGTAATCCATAATCGTCCCCCGAATAAATACAGTGTAACTTTATATCTGGTATCTTCGGATACTTTTTATGGTTTTCCTCGTTGCAAAGAAACCGAATAAAGTCAACGATTTTCTCGGTGTAGTCGCGTTCACAACATCTGCTATCAAAACAATTGCTTGTCCAGTCTCCAACCGGCATATCGTCGTAATTGTAATCGAAATATATGTAAATCATTTCATCGGCTATATGTTGGATACATTCTAGTTCAGTCATATTTTCGACAGAAATGTTTGGATAGCAAGATTGAAATATACGCTTTATATTCAAAGATTTTACGTTGGAAAACTTCTTTTGAAATCGTTCGGTTTGAACTGAAGAATACTTTAATGTATCCTCCATTTTCTCAACCAATCCACCGTTCCAATTATTGAAATCGCCTTTTGGAAGATTTGCAATATATAGTTTTAGTTTTTGGGATATGCAAGTTGGTTCTATTTTACCAAGAAGATTTAAAATTACCATAAAAAATACTACACCATTTTGTCGTTGTTATGATTGCTTTCGAGCCTCTGCGAAACAATAATTTAGCGGCTTAAATCTCGATTTCAGAGACATCAAGTTCGCCGGACATTAATTTTGGTAGTAATGTATCCCTAAGTGCTGTCAAATTATCTGTTTCAATTTGATTAGCCTTAATCTTCGCAAACATTGGTGCAGCAAAACCGTGGAATTCTTCCAATTCGTCATTGGTAGGCACAACAAAAGGCATACCTTTGATAATTTTTGAGTTGACGGCTGTTGCTATTGAAGATGTACTTCCCATAGTTTGAAAGTTAAAACATTTCAAATAGCAATAGAGATATTCATTTATTTCTTTTTTGTCGGTTTTGAAATGTGCAATGGCTTCATTAGTGGTCATCTCACCATTTGTAATTGCAATTCTGCCAACAGTAAGCTTAAAGCTAAGTAAGACTGTGTTATCTGGTACTACTTTAACATTATGACGTTCAACAGCTTGTTTCGTAAGTTGTTCAGAACTGCTACTGATATAAAGACCGCAAGTCCCCATATCTGATATGGATACCCAAGTAACATCTTGGGGATTGGTGCTAAACCATTGTGGTTCTTTTCTTGGCGGTGTTTTGCCGATGGAAATATCAAAGTATTCGTCAGCACGGCAAATTGCTCGCTCATTATTGGCTGTATCGACAAATTTATTGCGATATAAAGTTAGCACTTGCTCGAGTAAATTATTGTTTATCTTTATGTTATTTTCGATTTTAGAATCAATGGCGTCCAATATGGCAGCGATGCGTACTTGAACCTTTTTTGATTCAGGGATCGTCACCTCAATATTGCGCATAGTACTTCCGGATACCTCCTTAAAAGTGGTTCCGCTTCCCATTGCTTCTATTTTGTCTTTATTAAACTTCAACAGATAATATAAGAACAGGCAATCTATATTTTCGTTAGGGATTACGCTTTTAAATCCCTGGTTGGTGCACATTTCGTTTTCGGCAATTGCAACATAGCCAATGGGAGCTCTTGACGAAAACAACACGGTATTTTTCGGTAGTAACTGAGTAGAGCAACTGTCCATACCTGCTTTTGTAATGTTACGTTCGCCTCTGGAAATATATCTACATTTGAAATCAGACAAATCTTTAGGCGTTATCCATGCGATATCACCATTATAGTATTCATCTTTTTTAGTAGACGGAGTAGCGCCACCCACAACCTGTCCTAAATCGGATATTTTAACTTTTATCCACTTATCCATAATACACCTCAATCGTTTTCGATGTGGCATTTAGAATCTATAATATCGTTGGCAACCGCATCAAAATTAACAGTAAACTCATATGTAGTTTCGTTAACAATCATTGTTATATTGATGTTATATTCGTTGTCTTCGCATTGGCTCACACTATCAACCGTAACGCTTGTCACCGAAGCATCATATTCTTGCTCTACCGAATTAAGTAAATATTCGTGCCAATATGTATTTTCGGTGAATTCTCGTTTTAACCGTTTTTCAGTATTTGTTTCAAAATAATCTTCCAGTGCCTTTATAGCATCCTGTATAGAACGAAAAATTACAAAATCGCTCTTCTTGTGCAATCTTCTTTCAAACACATCAGAAAAATCAACATCATCAGATATCAACACGCCAATTTTTGAATTATTTGTACAATAAGAATAAATAGTTTCCGCAATTAACGAATCTTTAAACCCGGCATCAGAGTGCTTCTTCCCTGCAATGCCTCCAGTAAAGAAAGGTTTGATTCCTGTTATTGCTTTATCTAATAGTACATCAATGAGTTCATTATTACGTGGATGCTCTACAACCTTGCAACAGTTTCTTGGATTAGAGAAGAAATCTTTGAATAGAGACTCGACATATTGAGGATATTCTTCTTCTGGAATTCTGACTTGAAACTCTATATCCAATAGATCTCCATATATTTTTTTAAAACCACATATTGATTCAACTATTGCATTGTTAGCAGAAACGAATCCTTTTATCATGTGGGATTTCATTTCTTTAACAACAGTTTCAGGAAAACATATTTCGATGCGTCCATTCAATCTGTTTTCCTCAATGAAAGTAGTCAATTCATAGTATTGAGAAGGAATGCCTAATTTAGAAAAATACACATTTCCCCCAATAAAAGTTTGAGCAATGTTTGTGTCTATAAATATTGCAACATCTTTATTCATAGGAGAAAGCTCCTTTATAGTTTAAAACCTATTCCATTTAATTGTTTTTTTACTTCAGATTCGAGCTCATGAGATTTAGCAAAAAGTTCGGACAATTCGGAGGTAAGACGATTCATCTTATCTTCAAAAGCTTCGTCATCAACTTCTTGTTTTTCAATGCCTACATAACGACCGGGAGTGAGGATATAATCCTGCTTGGCAATTTCTTCGGTATTCACAACCGCACAAAACCCTTTTATATTTTCAAGAGTGCCGTCTGCATATGCGTTATAGGTATCGGCAATTTTCGTAATATCTTCATTGCTCAACTCACGCAGTTTTCTAGTAACCATAGTACCAAGCTTACGGGCATCAATGAACAGCGTCTTGCCTTTTTGCTTTTTATTCTTTGCAAGGAACCAAAGGGAAACGGGAATCTGTGTTGTGTAGAATAACTGTGTCGGCATGGCGATAATACATTCGACCAGATCGGCATTGATGATGTTTTTGCGGATTTCTCCCTCACCACCAGATTGAGAAGAAAGCGAACCATTTGCAAGAACCATGCCGATTTTGCCATTCGGTGCAAGGTGATGGATCATGTGCTGAAGCCACGCAAAATTTGCGTTGCCGGCCGGCGGCAAACCATATTGCCAGCGCACATCGTCCGCAAGCTTATCAGCGCCCCAATCAGAAAGGTTGAACGGAGGATTTGCCATAATAAAGTCAGCACGAAGGGTAGGATGACAGTCATTGAAGAAGGTGTCCGCGTTGAATTTGCCGAGATCGGCATCAATGCCACGGATAGCAAGATTCATCTGTGCCATTTTCCAAGTGGTGGGGTTAGAGTCCTGTCCGTACACGGATATATCGTTAATATTACCACGATGGTTTTCAACGAACTTTGCCGATTGTACAAACATACCGCCTGAACCACAGCATGGGTCATATACACGACCGTTGTAGGGTTGCAGAACTTCAACAAGAGTTTTTACAACACATTCAGGGGTGAAAAATTCGCCCGCAAGTTTGCCCTCATTCTCTGCAAATTTTCTAAGGCAATATTGATAGGTGTTTCCAAGGATATCTTTTTCGCTTCCGTCATCAATCATCTGAATGTTGGTAAACAGATCAACAACATCACCCAATCTACGCTTATCCAGTTCAGGGCGAGCGAAGTTCTTGGGAAGAATATCCTTCAGACGCTTATTTTCCTTTTCAATAGCACGCATTGCCTCATCGATGACGGTACCGATTTCGGGGGTGTGTGCTTTAGATGCGATAACACTCCAGCGAGCATTTGCAGGCACAAAGAAAATACCTTCAGAAGTGTATTCGTCCACATCCTCTTCGAATCCGTCACCTTCCGCAACAAGTGCCTGATACTTTTCATCAAAACAATCCGAAATATATTTCAGGAAAATAAGTCCGAGGACAACATTTTTATACTCGGATGCGTCCATGTTTCCGCGCAATACGCAAGCTGCATCCCATATTTGTTTTTCAAAGCCATTATTGGCAGTATTGTTTGTAGCCATTATTACTGCTCCTTTATATCAACTATTTCAACGATATCGTCCATCTTGCAATCCAGTGCGGTGCATATTTTCACAAGAACCTCGCTGCTCACGACGGCGCCGTCTTTGCCCATCTTGGTGATAGTGGCAATGCTGATACCGGCTTTTTCAGCGAGTTCTTTCTTTTTCATATCACGGTCGATCAGAAGCTTGAACAATTTTTTATAGCTTGCGGCCATTGTATTACACCTCATAAGTAATTATTGTCAGTGCATTGTATCACTGAAATTCATTATACCACATGCTTCGCCAAACATCAACTGTTTTCGTCATAAAAATACTGCGATATCATCATTTCTCAACTTTTTGTTGCAGGTTTTCTATTTCCTACGAGCATTTTCGTAATCCTATTTTTCTTTGTCTACTGCGGTGCAAATTTTGACTTGAATCAGGGGTTGTTCAGAGTTATAATAACCGTATAAAAAGCAACCGCCTTTCGAGTGATAACGAAAGGCGTGTAGTGTGTATTATTCTGCGGAAATTGCTGCTGACCACATAACAGACCACCTACCGTTTCGGAGCACTCGGAAACAGTGGAGATAAGAGTGCCGAAGAGCACGGTTTTCCGAGCGGAAAGGGCTGGAAAAAGCCTATATAAGCGGAAAATATCCCGATTTATCTCTTTGGGAGCAGGATGCCGGGGGTTCGAGTCCCTTCACTCCGACCAAAATTTTGACCGAAAGCAGAGTTTATTCTCCGCTTTCGGTCGTTTTACTGTTTTAATCGCTTTTTAATTTCGACTTTGACTTTTTCTAAATCACTGCAAGTGAGTATCGGAATGAGACTGTTAATTTCAAGGGCGTTTTTATCCCACCATTTGAACCGAAGCAAAAGTTCAATCATTTCATCATCAAAACGTTTTTCTGTCATTCTTGCCGGATTTCCGACAACCTTTGAATACGGTTCAACATCACTGCCGACTACGCTGTTTGCACCAATAATTGCACCGTCCCCGATATGCACACCGGGAAGAATAACCGCGTTTTGACCTATCCATACGTCGTTCCCGATAACGGTATCTCCTTTTAAAGGCATATCTGATTTTGCAGGCGGCAGCATTTCCCAACCCTCCAAAGTATAGAACGGAAATGTAGAAACAGCGTTCATTTGATGGTTTGCGCCGTTCATAATAAATTCAACGCCTGCGGCAATCTGACAGAACTTTCCGATAATGAGCTTGTCATCATTCCAATCATAAAGATGCGAAACATGGCTTTCAAATTCAGAATCGGCAATATAGGTGAAGTCTCCGACAATAATATTAGGATTCGTAATTGTCGGCTTAATATAGATTTCTTCTTCATATCCGGCAATCGGATGAACCGTGTTTGGATTGGAAACTTTTCCGTCTTTCATTACGCTTCCTCACATAAATTTTAATTTTTTAAATTGATTATATCACACAGCTTTAAAATATTCTACTTCTATATTGTGCGACGGCTGTTTTATATTCGCTGATTTTGTTGAGTATATCTTTTTATTGTGATATGATTGTTGCAACAATATAGAAGCTGTATAGGTCATTTTATTATGAATCTTTTTAAAAAGCCAAAACAGGATATTACAAAACAACTGGGCGAGGGGAGGATACTTCCGCTCGTTTTTCGGCTGATAATTCCTGCCGTTATCGCTCAGCTTATCACTTTTTTATATAATATTATTGACAGAATGTATGTCGCGAAAATCGACGGCTCCGGAATGGATGCCTTGGCGGCTCTCGGAATAGTTTTGCCGATAACGCTTATAATCCAGGCGTTTGCAAACTTGATAGGTCTCGGTGGCTCGCCGCGTGCGGGCATAAAGCTCGGCGAGGGCGATAAAGAAGAGGCGGATCGCATATTCAACACGTCATTTTTGCTGCTTTTGGTTGTCGGAATTTTTATCGGTGCGATAACTTTTATTTTTGCAAAAGAAATTGTGGCTTTGTTCGGCTGCCCTCCGAGCGCAATCGAATTTGCGGTTTCATATTTAAAAATATATTCCTGCGGCACGGTCTTTGTTATGCTCGCTCAAGGGCTGAATCCCTTTATCTTAACACAAGGGTATTCTATGACAGCAATGTGCTCGGTGCTCCTCGGCGCGGTTATAAATATTGCGCTTGACCCGCTGTTTATTTTTACTTTTAATATGGGCGTGGGCGGCTCGGGGCTTGCGACAATATTTTCGCAAATGTGTTCGTGCGTTTGCATCATCGCTTTTTTCTTCACAAAGAAAAGCTTGTTTCATTTTAAATTTAAAGAAATGAAGCCGACTTATTCGAGAGTTATAAATATTGTCTCGCTCGGCATAACTCCGTTTGTTATGACTATAACCGAGTGTGCAATACAAATAGTGTTCAACATAAATTTGAATCACGCTACCGGCGGCAATAAAGACTATACCGCCGCGCTGACCGTTATGCTGAGTGCCTTGCAGCTCATTTCTCTGCCGCTTAACGGCATGGGCTACGGCATGCAGCCGTATGTCAGCTATAACTATGGCAGGGGAGACGCGGAGCGGCTAAAAAAGGGAATAAAATATGTTACGGTAACAGCTTTTATATTCTGCGTTTCAATATGGTCTGTTTCGCTTTGCGTGCCGGAGCTTTATGCACATCTGTTTTCGGCGAGCGAAGCGGTTACCGAAATCGTAAAGAAATACACACCGCTGTTTTTGATGGGCTCGGTCATGTTCTTTGTGCAGATGACGCTGCAAAACATAAACGTCGCGCTCGGTCAGGCAAAGTCCGCACTGACTCTTGCCGTTATACGCAAGGTTATAATTCTGATTCCGCTGTGTTTTTTGCTTACTCATTTTATTGGATTTAAAGGCGTGTACCTCTCTGAAGGGGTTGCCGATTTCGCCGCAGGGATTATTACCTCTGCCGTGATTTTTACAAGCTTCCCCCAAATTTTTAAGAAGCGCGAGGCAGAGGTCAAAGCTAAAAAATAAAAACCGATTAAGAAGCATTTGCCATATCGTCGCGGCTCGGGTTGTTTTTTATATTTTGAGATGAAACGACTTTAGGAACATAAAATCTTTTTTGATGATAGTTTTCTATTTTGCGGACTTGTCCGAGAAGCTCTGACATACGGTTTATGGTGGCACGGTTTTGCGGATCGTCAAAAAATTCAACAATCGGTTCAAGCTCTTCAACCGCGTCTTTATAATTTCTGCGTGTTTGTCTGTTTGCAACTAATTTTGTGGCAATTTTGCTGCGCTCACGGCAGTTGAGCCCCTCAAGCTCAAGCATATGCAAATAATCCTGAGTGATGCGTTCTTCATTTCTCATGCTTTCAAAGTTATAGTTGTAATCGGCTTTTGCGCTCTCAACAAGGTCTAAAAACGTTTTAATAATCTGTGACGGGATCATGGGTTCGCACTTCATAATATCGTCCTTTCTTTTGGTTGTTGATTGCATTTTAACATAGCTAATGTCCCATAAAACGGACTTTTACTGTGCTCTTGGAGGAGTTTTGTGCATAAGTATATTTATTGTTCTGTAAAATTTGACACGGAAAAATCATATTATTACCGCACCGATGAGTGCGGCTATCACATCGGCAGCAAAGTAATAGTGCCTGTCGGCGGCAACGGACTTTGGCAAGTAGGGGAAATTACCCAAATAGAGAAATTTACTTTTGACAGCGTGCCGTATCCGCTTGATAAAACCAAGAGAATAATATCAAAAGCGGGTATTTTTGGCGAGCGCAAGGTGCAAAGGCATAACAATATGATTGAAAAATCCGAATATCCGCCGATGGATATTTCTGTAAAAAGCATCAAAACAGAGCACGGACGCGTCAGCGTGATTACAACGCTTAAAGAACGGGAGAAAATGTCGGCTTTCGGCGAAAAATTTGTGCTTATAGAAAATTTTCCGCCGGCAACCTCGGAGCAGGTCAAAAATCGACCGAAAGAAATATAGGCAGCATTACTTCGCCTTGTAATAACGCTTGCCCTGCTCGGGCGTAATGCCGTTTAGCTCTAAAAGCTCACTGACGGTGACAAGCTCATAGCCGCGCTTTTTAAGCTCGGGTATAACTATTTCGCACGCCTTTCCCGTTGACGGGATAAGGTCGTGCATCAGCACAATGCTGCCGTCTTCTATGTTGTCAAGCACTGCTCTTGTGGTTTTTGCGCTGTTTTTGTGCGACCAATCAAGTGTGTCTACCGACCACAAAATAACCGCCCTGCCGGAGTCTTTTCTCAAACATTCGTCGTTCTTTCCGCCGGTGGGTCTGAATAGAGATTCTCTTTCTCCCGTAATTTTCAAAATGACGTTGCTGCAGCCTCTGAGTTCATCTTCTATAACAGCATGAGATTTTGAGCAAAGGTCCGCGTGGCTGTATGTGTGGTTGCCGATTTCACACCCAAGGCTGTATGCTCTTTTAACGCTTTCGGGGTAGAGCTCGGCACGGTTGCCCACAATAAAAAACGTTGCTTTTGAGTTGTATTTTTCGAGTACGTCTAAAATTTTGTTTGTAACGGGGGTGTATGGGCCGTCGTCAAATGTCAGTGCGGCATATTTTACATTCGCGGCTTTTGCCGCTACCGATTCTTCAAAACGCTCATTTTTAAAACTGCATGCCGATAAATTCAAAAGTATCAGTATGCTTAAAAATACGGAAATAAATGCCTTGTGTTTCATTTTACAGCTCCGTTCAAGAAAATATTTGAATTTTTTTTGCATAAAACTATTGACAAACAGGCTTTCATGTAATATAATGAACAGGCTTTGTTGAGCACGATATGGCGGCATAGCTCAGTTGGCTAGAGCATTCGGTTCATACCCGGAGTGTCGT
>ERZ1106954.1228-NODE-1228-length-19885-cov-4.409329_pt1 | contig 19885 bp, 19 predicted proteins | sample MGYA00403678_ERZ1106954 | MGnify/ENA primary metagenome ERZ1106954 (study PRJEB35170, sample SAMEA104062445) | human gut metagenome | biome: human gut; feature: human-associated habitat; material: faeces | place: Denmark | collected 2012-08-20 ... | reverse complement strand
GTTGTAGCCCTGCTTCAGGTTGACGCCGAGCTCGTTCGCGATTTCGTACTTCATGTTGTTGAGCGCGGCCTTGGCCTCGGGAACGGAAACGCGGTTGCTCTTGCCCGAATTGTTCTGCTGAGTCATCTTGTTTCACCTCCTTGCTTGTTCTGGTACTATTGTTACCCGAAGCCGGGCAAATAATCTGGCAGTTTGTTCCGCTTTATTTCACAATGGCTTGCAAAACCGATGCTGCTGCGATACACTGAGAAAAAACGTCGGAGGGCGGAAATGTGCTGAAAACGATAGAAATTCAAGAAGCGAAAAACCTCGTCGTCCATGGCAGGAACGGAGTCCGGCGCCAGCCGCTGACGCTTTTCTGGACGGCTTCCGGCCTAGAGATGAATCTTCACGGCAGCGAAATCTGGGTGGAATTCGAGAGCGATTTTTCCCTTTACGAACAGTGGATCAGCGTGATCCTCAACGGCGCGCATATCGCGCGTTTCCCGCTTCAAAAGGGGCGTATCTGGATGCCGGTTTTGCGCGGACTCGACGCGCAGAAAACCCATCACATCGAAATTATACGCGATGTGCAGGCCATGCCGACCGATCCCGATTGCAGTTTGCGCGTTCATGCGCTGCGTTATGATGGCGAATTGCTCCCTGTGGCAGAAAAAAAGCTGCGCCTTGAAGTGATCGGCGACAGCTTGACCAGCAGCGAGGGCGCGATCGGTGCAAAGACCGAAACCGATTGGATTGCGCCGTTCTTCTGCGCCGCGCACGGCTACCCGTATTTGCTGGGGCAGAAGCTGAACGCGGATCTGCGCGTGATCTCGCAGAGCGGCTGGGGCGCGCTCACCAGCTGGGATAACGATCCTCATTGCGCGGTGCCGCTGTACTACGATCAGGTCTGCGGCGTGCTGAAGGGGGAGAAGAATGCGGCGCTCGGCGCCTTTGAACCCAATGATTTTGAAGCGTGGAATGCGGACGTCGTGGTGGTGAACCTGGGTGCGAACGATTCCAGCGCATTTGAGCAGGGGCCCTGGACCGATCCGGAAACCGGCATTGCCTATAAGCAGCGCAAAAACGAGGATGGTACCCGCAATGCGGAGGACGTCCAAAAGCTCTCTGACGCGATGCTGAATTTCCTGATCAAGATCCGCAAGCGCAATCCGCATGCCTACCTGATCTGGGTGCACGGCATGTTCTGCAACACGCTGACCGAGGTGGTCACGAACATGGTGGAGGAATACAAGCGCACAACGGGCGATGCGCGCGTCGAAGCCTTCCGGATGCCGGAGCTTCCCGCTTCCGGTGTGGGGGCGCGCAATCATCCGGGACTTCCAATGCACGAGGTTGCCGCACAGGCGCTGGCGGAGGAGATTTTCACCTTAGAGTAATCCGCGCTCCTTCATCGAAAAAACGCATCCGCAGTAATCCTGACGATACAGGCCGTATTGAGCGGAAAGCTCCGTGGATCGGTCGAAACCGCCGCGCTTTTTGAAGTCGGAGGGGAGGTAGGCGACGCCTTCTTCCTCTCCGATTTTTATGCCGAGGGGATTGAGCACATAGGCGTCTTTTTTCGGCCCGACGGTCAGCGTGGTGGTGAAATAATCGGCATGAATGCTCTTTGCCGCGCGAGCCGCCGCACGAAGGCGCAGCTCAAAGCAGACTTTGCAGCGCTTGCCGCCCTCTTTTTCGTTTTCAAACCCCTTTGCGGCAGAGAGAAATTTTTCCTCCTCCCACTCGCAGTCCATAAATTTTACGGGTTTTTTAAACTCTGCCTCTTTTATCAGCCGCAGCTGCTCCGAGAGCCTTTTTTGATATTCCTCAAACGGCTCAATATTCGGGTTGTAGTAAAGCACCGTAACATTAAAGTGCCGAGATAAAACCTCAAGCACATAAGAGCTGCAAGGCCCGCAGCACGAGTGAAGCAGCAGTGACGGCGTGCCCGTGAGCGAAGCGATTTGCTCCTCCATTATTTTTTGATAATTTATCTTTTCCATAATTTTATCCGTTTGACTTGCCGATAAATTCGGCAATGTTTTTTTCGATTTTTTCCTGTGAATTTTTTGAATAAACGCTGTCTTTTAAGTTTAATATTTTAAAGCTTTCTTTAAAATTATCAAAGGTGTCCTTTTGGTCTTTGCAAATAAAAAGCGCGTCGGTTTTTATTTTGCCTATGCAGTCAAAAAGAGAAAACTCTCTCAAGTCAAAGCCTATATGCAGGCGGCAAAACATATTTATAATCGGCATAAGTATTCCGCATAAAAAGCCGTAAGAGCTTTTTACTTTTTCTTCGATAAAAGAGTAAATGTTTGTTATCGGCTCCTGCGCGATAAAGCCCTTAACATTTTTCGGCAAATCCGCTCTTGTGCCTGCAAACGCCGCGGCGAGCGCACCCTCTTTTATGCCATGCATAAAGATTTCGCAGCCGGTGCCGAATCTAAGCTCCAGCCAGGAGCACCACATCACGGCGTCATACCCTTCCGCAACGCCGAGAGAAGAATATTTGCCGCCGCTTTTGCCACAGGCACGCTCGTCCGCAATGAGAATGTTAAAATTCTTTTCGCGGTAGAATGAAAAGATTTTTGCAAAATCAATTTCACCGCTGCTGCCGAAAGAGTGGAGCAGTAAAACTGTTTTTTCGCCCTCGCCGTTTTCGGGGCAATAGAGCTTGCCGTAAAGCGGAATTTCATCCGCGCCCAAAATGCGAACCTCTTCAAACGGCAAAGACAAAATATAGTCTCTGCCTTTTTTAATCGCCTTTTCTTCACTCTCGTTTTTTAAGGAGTCAAAAAATATTTTTTCATACTGCTTGCTTTGTTTAAAATTTTTGGTAAAAACCAAAAGCGCAAAAAGCAAAAACAGCGCGGCAACAAGCCAGATAACTATAATCGCTGAAACAAGATAATTCATATTCTCTCACTTTCTGCTTTTTAAATATTCGAGCACGTCAAACTCGTCAAGACGCGAATCTTTTTTTAAATAAAGCGGGTGGTGCGGATGACCGCCGTTTTTGGAGCGTTTGCCTGCGGTGTACCACTTTGCGCCGTATCGGTTGCCTATTTCAATCATATCAAGCACGCAGTCGGCAAGGTAATCTCTTTCGTTGATTATCGTTCCCCATGCCGCCCAAACGCTCGGGCTGCCGGAGCTTAAACGCATGATATATTCAAATGCTTTCATGTTTTCGCGGTGGAGCAGGGGGTTCATTTCTTTTTCCATATCCTTGGGGCTGGTTGCTCTTTGAGCATACACGTTAAACATAACAAAGCTGTCGTATCCGTTGCCGAGAGCTATTCTCTCAACGGATTTTAAAGTGTTGTCAAGGTTATCCGGCTCGGCGGTGGAGGGGTTTATACCTATGCAAACAAGTGGATTTTTGCCTCTCGTTGCGAGTATGTATCGGTATTCCGAATAAAAATCCGGCACATAAAGCCACTTCTCCGTGTCGTAATTTTTTTTGTCGCTGCCGCGCAGAGCGTCCTCAAACGAGAGTACCTCTATCTCTTTGGTGGTTGATGACGGAATGTGCATTTTATCAGCCTTTCTTTTCGTTAAATCCGTTCACGTTCATAAATCCTTTTGATTTTTTCTTGATATATAAAGTCAGTGCCGCGCCAAAGGGAACAGCCAAAAGCGTTGCGCCTTTTTTGGGCGATTCTTTTAAAAAGTTTTTATTTTTGGCAATTATACTGCTCGAAACATAGTGAACGCAGCAGCGCATAAGCTCTTTAAAGTTGCCGGCGGTTTGCATGTCTGTTTTTCTTATAAAAGCAAAGCCCTTGGGGTTTCGCAAATACTGCTTAAACATATTTGTCGAAGAGCCGTCTGCCATGTATTCCACAACGCAAACGGGTTCATCCATTATCAAAAGTGTGTAGTCCTTGTCGGCAAGGCTGTATTTGTAGGCGAGCGAAACATATTTTTCGCCCTCAAACACGGGGTACGGAGGATATTTTTTCATAACGTCCGTGCGGTAAATCAGCTTTTTGTCGCCCTTGCCGCCGCGCGAATAAAAGCCCGAAAGGGTGGTGTCTTTGCGGTCATGCTCCAAACGTGAGCCGATTATTTCGCCGTCCTTTGTGCAGTCGAGCGCAATGATTCCCGCATATTTTTCACTGCCGTATTTTTGCCAAAAGGAAACGATTTTTTCCACCGCGTCGTCGGTCATATAATCGTCCGAATCTATGCAGACGTTTAAAAGTGTGTCAATATTTTCATAGGCGGTGTTGTGCGCGGTGTGCATACCGCCGTTTTTTTTGTAGACATATTTTATCTCAAAACCGTTATCTCTTTTTTGCCATTCTTTAATTAAATCGGCAGTCTCGTCCTCGGAGCCGTCGTCAACAACAAGCCAGACAAAATCCTTGCAGGTCTGGCGCAAAAGGCTCTCATAGCAAAGGTGAATTGAATATGCCCTGTTATATGCCGGAGTGAAGACGGTAAGTGTTTTTTTCATAAGCTCCTCCTTTTATTTGCCGATTATTTTATCAATGCAAACCAAAAGCGCATAAACACCTGCGGCGTTGCCGTGCTTGCAGCAGGTGAAAAACACCCTCCAGTGAACAGGCATATACTGCACTTTAAGATTTTTATAAGCTTTTTTATATCGCGGCGAAGAGAGAAAATATTTTATTTTTTTTATCTTTTCGGCTGCGCTTTTTTTGTCTATCAGTTCATTGAGCCCGAGACCTATTATACTCAGAGCAATGCGGTTGTCGAGCGCGTCCTCAAAAGGCAGAGCGTTTTTGTTTATTATATCGCCCATTCTGTTATAAAGCTCCTGCCACATATCAAACAAATTCGGCTTGTAGCTTCTTGTGAGAGAGACGGAGTTATCTTTGCGGTAGTGATTAAAAAATTTGTTTATAAACACCGCTTTTTTTATGTGGCAAAAGGCTTCAAGGTTAAACAGCGCGTCCTCTGTGCCGACAAGCTTAGTGTCGGTGAATTTGCAGCCGTTCTCTTTTAAAATTTTTGTTTTATAAAGCTTGCCCCATGCGGTGACCGCCGAATCCGCGTCGCTCGGGTCCGAAAGCTCTTCGTCTTTAAGCCCTGCGATTCTGCGGTGAAGAGTGTTTCGCATTTCTTCGCCGTCAAAAACAATTCTGTCGGCTTTAAAAACCTGTTTCGGAGATTGCGTGTTCGGGAACTCTCTGACATAGCTCCACATCACGAGGTCGGCATTTTCTTTTTGCATTTCTTCAACTGCCGCCGCGCAGGTTTCGAGTTCTATCCAGTCGTCGCTGTCGAGGAACATGACATATTCGCCCTCGGCATTTTGAAGCCCCGTGTTCCTCGCACCGGAAAGCCCCGTGTTCTCTTGGCTTATCAGCTTTATGCGCGAATCTTTTTGCATATAATTTTTTATTATGTTCGCAGAACCGTCCGGCGAAGAGTCGTCAACGCAAATGATCTCTGTGTTTTCATAGGTCTGATGTATCACGCTCTCAAGGCATATGGGCAAAAATTTCTCCACATTATATACGGGCAAAATTATGCTGACCTTGCCGTTTGTTTCGCACATAAAAGCTCACCTCTTTAGTATTATAGCAAAACAAAGCCTTTAAGACAATAGTAAAAAAGGGACTGCCGCATTTAGCGCAGACCAAAGAGCAAATTATTAAAGAAAAAGCTATAATCAACAAACGGTATTTAAACATACCGATGCGGATTACAGCTTTACTTTTGCTTTTTCTCTTTTAAGCGCTTTTTTGCCCACTCGCGGTACAAAAAGTACAGCTTCGGGGCAAAGAAAACGCTTTCTGCATCTAAATGCGACAGCCCCCCGAGACCGTATTTTTACTCTGCAAATTCACATGCTCCGAGCGCGGCAACCGCGCCGTCCGCCGCCGCGGTGGTGAGCTGACGAACCGCCTTTGTGCGGCAGTCGCCCGCGGCAAAAATACCGTCTGTTTTTGTGCGGCAGTCTTCGCCCGCGATTATAAACCCGTATTCGTCCAAATCGGCTACGGATTTAAAAGCTTCGTTATCGGGCTTTTGACCCACGGCAACAAAAACTCCGCTGACCGAAACGGTGCTTTTTTCTTTTGTTTTAACATTTTCGATTTCGGCAAAGCTTACGCTGTCTTCGCCGCCGATTTTTGTTATGACAGAGTCAAGAACAAAGCTGACGTTTTCTTTGGCTTTGAGTGCTTCGGCAGATTTTTGCTCGCCCCTGAAAGCACTTCGCCTGTGAACAAGATAAACCTTGCGGCAGTATGACGAGAGCAGAAGCGCATCCTGCAAAGCGGTGTTACCGCCGCCAACAACCAAAACGTCTTTGCCCTTGTAAAATGCGCCGTCGCACACAGCGCAATAAGAAACGCCCTTACCGATAAACTCTTCTTCGCCTTTTGCGCCGAGCTTTTTGCTCTTTACGCCGCAGGCTATTATAACCGCCTTGCAGTCGTAACTGCCGCCGTCGGTTACAACGGTTTTAAAAGAGCCGAGATTTTTTATTTCGTTTACTCTTTCAAGCCGAATTTCCGCGCCGAGGTTGGTCGCCTGCTCAAAAAGTCCGCTCGCAAAATCCGCGCCGCCTATTTCTTTTATACCAGGGTAATTCTCAATCCTGTTTGAATAGACTATCTGACCGCCGATAATTTCTTTCTCAAAAACAAGCACGCTCTTGCCCAAGCGGCAGGCATATATCGCGGCGCTGAGCCCTGCCGTGCCTGCGCCTATAATAATTACGTCTGTCATATTCTCACCTTAAAAAGGGGGACTGCGCCGAATGCGAAGTCCCCCCGATTTTATGTATCTTTTTTGCGCCGCACTGTTTATTATGGGCGGTGAAGTTTGTTTTATACCGAATTTTTAAAAATGCGGGCGGTTTCTCTTTAGTATTTTACTCCCGTTTTGTTCTCACGTCAAATGTTTTTGACGCAGACGGATTTTATGAGATAACCACTTTGCCGTTTACGTCTATGCCGACATATTGGTCCGAAGAATTTTTTGCCCACGCAATTCCGCTGTTAAAAGCGCCTATGTAGCTGTATGTTCCGGCAGGAATTATGACCTTGCCCGTGTAGTCGAGCACGGAGTATCCGTCGTCTGTGCGTAAAACGAGCCTGCCGTCGCTTGCATATGTTTCGCCGGCGGCACGTTCAGAGTAAATCTCTCCCCTAGTTCCTTCAATAGGTTCAAACAGCATATTGCCGTTTTTATCTAAAATAGTGTAATAATATTTGCCGTCTGCACCCTCAATCATAATCAAAAAATTATCTTTGCCTGCCGTGTCGATATATACAGGATAATATTTTGAAAATGTTGCGGTTTTGCCTGTTGCCGGGTCAGTAAATGATACGGATTCTTTTTCGCGGTCTCTTTTAACAAGCATACCGTTTATAATTTCGTCAAAAGCAGGGGCTTTTTCAACTTTGCCGTCGGAGCGTATTACGACATACGCATATCCGTCATCGTCATATTCATAATAACCTGTGTCGCTGCCCTCGACCTTGATTCCGCTTTCGTTAACGATATACAAGCTGTTGCCTATGTTTATTTGAGTGCCATAGGCGATGGCATTGTTCCCGATATACTTATCAATGCTAGACATGTAAATATATGGGTCATCGTATACGCCGGCACCCACACGAAATGCTTTTGCACCAATATATGATGTGTATGTTTCCGACAATTCACCATAGGGACATTCTCTCAATTTGTTAACAAACTCACCTTTTTCATTTATTGTGCCGTAAAGGTGGCGTGAAACGTCTATGCTGCTCTCATATTTATGAACAAAGAACAGATTATCTCCGGCAGCTAAAATTTCATCAAATTTTCCGTCCGTCGATGAGGCAACAATCTTTCCATCTTTATTTATTATTTTATAATTATAAATTGCTTTCCCGTCTTTATCGCCGACTTTTTCTTTTACATAACATGCGTCATTACTCATGTCATGTATTTCTATAGCTGTTGAAGTGCATATAATCTTGCCGCTTGTGTCAATGAGCGAGTACGATTCCGAACCGGAACTTTTTACCCAAGCGTAGCCGTTAACAAATTTGTTAAGACTTGTCAAATTGAGCGCAGTTTTTTGCCCTCCCTCGGAATCTCCCGAAACCGGCTGCGATTCATAATCTTTTACGACTTCAATATCCGAATTTTTCTTTTTGCCGCAGGCGGCGAGAGAAAAAATTAAAGCTAAAACCAAAGCAAATGATATTATCTTTTTCATTGCATTTCCCCCTGCGCCTCGGCTGCTTTTGCGGCTTCGCTTTTTTGCACGGCCTTTAATTTGTTTGAGAACATTTTGGTAATAATTATTACCGCAAGGGATTCGATGAGATAAACATATGTCATAAACTTTATCTCTATGTCGCTTGACGAACTTGACGAATAAGCAAGAATAACCGTGAGATAAATCAAGATGTTATATATCATAGAAATATAGTTGACTATAAGGCTTTTTCTGTTATAGGCTTTGCCTAAAATAATCGGCAGAGCCGTTAAGACAAAAGCGGCTACGGTTAAAATTATGCTGATGTTGAGTATAGGAATCAAATATTGAAGATCGCCGAGGTCTTCGGTGCTTCCGCCGTAGCTTGTAACGAGATCTTTAAGATCGTGCACCATCTTTATAAGAGAACCGCTCTCTTTTGTTATAAACAGATTTATGCTGAACATATCAGAAAACATCAAAATAAAGTTTAACAAAACCGAGCCGAGAGTAACCAAAAACATTGTTTTTGCAGACTGCAAGCCGTTGTACGAATTTAAAAGCTTGTTCTTGTAATCCGACCCCTGAACATTTTTTGTAACCTTTTCGGCGATTTGCGCCGTTCCCCTTTTAACTGATGATACCGCGTCCGAAAAATTTATTCCGTCTACCTTTGTGCCGCAGGCAGAGCAAAAAGACTCTGTGTCGGCAAGCTCTTTTCCGCATTTTCTGCAAAATGCCATAATAATACATCCTCCTAAAACAATAATGAGTCGTCTTCCATATACCAGTCGCCGTTTTCTTTGACCATTTCTACGGTGCCGAAATCGCCGCTGCTGCCTTTTTCTATATCGCTGCCGCTGAGAAGCTCGGCGGTTACCTTTGCGTGCGTTTCGTCGGTATATTGAATTTTGGTTATTTTAAATTTGATAGGACTGTCCTGCTTTGCAACCCCCAAGGCAAAAAGCGCACTGAGCGTGTCCGAGCCGAAGTTAAAGTTAAACGCTCCGGCTTTGGCATTCACAGAGCCGCCGAGGTCGCCCAATGCTTTGTAATAATTGCGGCTGTTTGTGCTCAAACATTCAAGGCAGGCAGAAATATCACCGCTCATATATGCTTTCTCAAATGTTTCAAAGCGCTCGGCAATCATGTCTTCGTCACTTTTTCTTGCTGTCGCAAAATATATTCCTACACCGGCAACGGCGACGGCAACAACACAGGCAATAATTTTTTTCAGCATAAATCTTCACCCCCTTCGCAAACTGTATTTGACACAAGTTTAACCTGTTTCAGGTTAAATGTCAATACTCTGAAACAGGTTACAATATAATTTTTCCGGAGGTGTTTTTATGTATAAAAGAATACGCGACCTTCGGGAAGACCGCGATTTAAACCAAACTCAAATAGCCAAAATTCTGGGTATGTCACAAACCGGTTATTCAAAATATGAAACCGGCGAAAACGATTTGCCCACTGCCGTGCTGATAAAGCTTGCACGCTTTTACGGCACGAGCATAGATTATATCCTCGGTGAAACGGACGAAACCAAAAGATACCCGTAATAAGCCGATAAGGGGTTGCCGCCGGATGCGGCAGTCCCTTTAATGCTTTTTGTGCGCTATACTATTTATATGTATAATTCCGCACACAAACGCTGTTGCATATTTCACATATAAATATATGCTTTCTTGTTCGACATTTTATCTTAAAATACTTGATTATAAAACGCCGATTGTGTATAATTGTATTATTGGTTAGTATGACTTTTTATAAAAACAGCTCGGCTGATTTCTTTTGCGGGGCAGGATTCAGGAAGGACAGATAAAAATGCAGACAAAGTATATTTTCGTGACCGGCGGCGTTGTTTCGGGTCTCGGCAAGGGTATAACGGCGGCGTCTCTCGGCCGTCTTTTAAAAGCAAGGGGACTCAAAGTCACCGTTACAAAGCTTGACCCTTACCTCAACATTGACCCCGGCACAATGAACCCGATACAGCACGGCGAGGTATTTGTTACCGATGACGGTGCAGAGACCGACCTTGACCTCGGCCACTATGAGAGATTTATTGACGAGAGCCTCTCTCAAAACAGCAACATAACCTCCGGCCGCGTTTACAACACCGTTCTCACAAACGAGAGAAAGGGCGTTTACGGCGGTCAGACAATTCAGGTTATTCCGCACATCACAAACGAAATCAAGCGCCGCATAGCCCTCAACGAAACCGCAGACGTTGTGTTTGTTGAAATCGGCGGCACAGTAGGCGATATAGAGAGTTTGCCTTTTCTTGAGGCTATCCGCCAGTTCTCGCAGGAGCACGGCAGAGAAAACTGTATGTTTATTCACGTCACGCTCATACCCTGGCTCAGCGCATCTATGGAGCTTAAAACAAAGCCCACACAGCACAGCGTTAAAGAGCTTTTGAGCATAGGCATAAGACCGGACGTTATCGTTTGCCGCACGGAGCATCACATAGACCAGGGCATCAAAAACAAAATCGCCCTTTTCTGCGATGTTGACCCCGAGTGCGTTGTTGAGAACATGGATCTCCCCACGCTTTACGAAATTCCGCTTGCCCTCGAAAAAGAGGGTCTTGCAAAAATAGCAATCAAGCGCCTCGGCATTGAGTGCGGCGAGCCCGATCTCTCGGATTGGACGGATATGGTAAACCGCAACAAAGCACTGCTCAAGAGCCATGACAAAAAGCTTGATATTGCCCTTGTCGGCAAATACGTTGAGCTTCACGATTCATACCTCAGCGTTGCAGAGGCACTCAAACACGCAGGTATTCATGTCGGCTGCGGAATAGATATTCACTGGATAGACAGCGAAACAATAGATGCAGGCAACGTAAAAGATATACTCGGCTCCATGCACGGCATACTCGTGCCCGGCGGCTTCGGCTCAAGAGGAGTTGAGGGCAAAATCGAGGCTGCAAAGTTTGCAAGAGAAAATAAAATTCCCTACCTCGGTCTTTGCCTTGGTATGCAGGTTGCAATCATTGAGTTTGCACGCGACGTTCTCGGCTACAAGGATGCCAACACCACCGAAATCGACCCCGATACGGAATACCCCGTAATCGACCTCATGCCGGATCAGAAAAACATATCCGACATGGGCGGCACAATGCGTCTGGGTCAGTACCCCTGTGTGCTTGACCCCGAGTCAAAAGTATATAAATGCTACGGTCAGCAGAACATCAGCGAGCGTCACCGCCACAGATACGAGGTCAACAATGACTACCGCGAGGCTCTTGAGAGCGCGGGCATGAAGCTTGTCGGCGTTTCACCCGATAAACATATTGTTGAAATGGTAGAGCTCAAAGACCACCCGTGGTTTGTTGCAACACAGGCTCACCCCGAGTTTAAATCCCGCCCGAATAAGGCACATCCGCTTTTCATAGGATTTATCGAAGCGGCAAAAAACCTTAAATAATCAAATTTTACGCAGCGCTGCGGCTGCGGAATTTATAGAGAAAACATTTTCAAGGAGGATACCGTATTGAAAACCGATAAAAAAATCGAAGAGCTTACCTCTTATTTCGGCGATTGGTTTAACGACGGCAAAACTCTTGACACAGGCAAAATGACGCAGGATCTTTATCCCTACGACATGATGTTCTCACCCGTCAAGGTTAACCGCATCACAATCAAAAACCGTTTGGTAATGGCTCCCATGGGCAACATCTCAATGTGCGACGAAACAGGCCGCCCCAATGAGAAAATGCTTGCCTATTTCACAGAGCGCGCAAAGGGCGGCGTAGGCCTTATCACAACAGGTCTTGTGCCCGTCAGCCACGGCCTTGACCACACAATAACAGAGCTCGGTCAGCTTACATATTTTCCCCGCATTGACCGCAGCCGTACCGTTTTTGCAGGCTGGCGTGACCTTGCGGCAAACGTACATTCCTACGGCTCAAGAATTTTCATTCAGCTCACGGCAGGCCTCGGCAGAGTCGGCAACCCCCAGTGCCTTGTCAACAGCCTCAAGTTCCCGCAGTCCGCTTCGTTTAACCCGAGCTGGTATATGCCGGAGCTTCCGTGCCTGAGAATGTCTGATATTAAATGCAAAAAAATTATAAGCAACATCGGTCAGGCTGCTGCCGACGCAAAGGCAATGAACCTTGACGGCGTTTATCTTCACGGCCATGAGGGCTATCTCATTGAGCAGATGACCAACCCGGCATTTAACCGCCGCAGTCTCGGTCACTTTGCAAACTGGCAGAATTTCGGTATAGATATGGTTAAGAAAATCCGCGAGCGCACGGATAAAAACTTCCCCATTATGTATCGTATAGACCTCTCTCTTGCTCTTAACGAAACATACGGCGAGAGAATGAACGAGGTTTCTTCTCTTAAAAAATTCCGCAAGGGCCGCACAATAGAAATGACCCTTGAATATATGAAAAACCTTGTTGAAGCAGGCGTTGATATGTTTGATGTTGACCTCGGCTGCTACGACAACTGGTGGCTTCCCCACCCGCCCGGAAGCATGCCCCCCGGATGCTTCCTCGACATCTCAAAAATCGCTAAGGATTATTTTGAGACAAACGGCATAAAATCAAACGCGGGTCTTCCCGTTCCCGTTGTTGCTGTCGGCAAGCTCGGCTACCCCGACCTTGCAGAGAAAGCACTCAGAGACGGCAAGTGCGACATGATTATGCTCGGCAGACCCTTGCTTGCAGACGCATATTGGCCCAACAAGGCACGCACGGGCAGAGTTAACGAAATCCGTCCCTGCATCGGCTGCCAAGAGGCTTGCCTTAACGAGTTTGTTGAGGGCGGACATCCGCAGTGCGCCGTCAACCCCAGAACAGCGTTTGAAGAAATTTATCCCGAAACTCCCGCACCGGCCGAAAAGCCCTGCAATATTGCAGTTATCGGCGCAGGCCCCGGCGGCATAATGACAGCTGTAACCGCGGCTAAGAGAGGCCACAAGGTTACTCTTATAGAGAAAGATTCACGTCTCGGCGGCAGACTTAACTCCGCGAGCGCACCCGGCATAAAGTTTGACGTTGCAAACTACCTTGAATATCTCAAGGGCGCGGTAGAGAGAGCACAGAAAGATTACGGTCTTGAAGTTCTTCTTTCAACCGAAGCAACCGCAGAGAGCCTCAAGGGCAAATACGATAAGGTTGTTGTTGCGGCAGGCACAACAGACACAGTTCTTCCCTTGCCCGGCCTTGACAAGGCAAACTGGCAGCAGGCCGTTGCGGTTCTTGAGAACCCCGAGCTTGCAAAGGGAGCAAAAAAGGTTGTTGTTATAGGCGGCGGCGTTGTCGGCAGCGAAACCGCATACTTCCTTAAAAAAGAGCTTGGTGTGGAAGACGTTACCGTTGTTGAGATGGATAAATACATAATGAACCACACCTGCACGGCCAACAGAGGCTATCTTCTTAAATATATGTATGATTCGGGCATTAAGCTTCTCAACTGCACAAAGTCGGTAAGCTTTGACGAAAAGGGCGTTGTCGTAAGCCGCAACACCTCAAAATCAGTTCCCGACCCGTATCTTTCATGGAACCCGATTCTCCCCGAGAACGTTCCTAACCCTCTTGCTCCCAAGCTCAAAAACGAGCCTGTTGAAGAGCATCTCGACGCCGACCTCATAGTTATGGCGGCAGGCGGCAGACCCAATGAGGCTCTGTTCCTTGAACTTCAGCAGAAGCTTAACACAATAGAGGTTTATAATCTGGGCGACAGCTTCAAGGGCGGCAAGGTCTTTGAGGCAACCAAGAGCGGCTACGCTTTGGCTCTCAGCCTTTGATAAAAGGAGGATTTACTATGAACTACAACATGAAGCTCACTCCCGAAGAGGTTGAAATTCTCAACGGCTCAAAGGGTGAGGCAATGGCAAAGGTCGTTAAGACCCTTGTGCTTTACGGCGACGCTTTCGGCGCAGAAAAATTTGTGCCCGTAACACACGCAGGTCACCTTGTAACAAGCTTCGGCATCTCTGTTTTAAGCCCCGTATTTGATATTATGGATGAGCTTATCGCAGGCGGACTCAAAGCCGAAATGCCCTTCACGATGGATCCCAGACCCATTGACTACAAAAACGTAAAGTGCAACATTCTCGAAAAGTTTATCTTCAATAAAATCCTTTACGGTATGCAGGACAGCTACGAGGCTCAGCTTCGCAAGCTCGGCGTTAAGAGCGACAAGTCATACACCTGCACCTGCTACCTTGACGAGGTAGGCAACGTACCCAAAAAGGGCGACGTTCTCTCATGGGCAGAGTCTTCGGCTGTTGTTTATGCGAACTCCGTTCTCGGCGCACGCTGCAACAGAAACTCCGGCATAATCGAGCTTTTCGGCCTTATCTTCGGCAAGGTTCCCGAGTTTGACCTCCTCACAGACGAGGGCAGAAAAGCTAAGTGGATTATTGAAGTTAAAACAAGCAAAAAGCCCGAGGCTCAGATTCTCGGTTCCGCTATCGGCATGAAGGTTATGGAGGATGTTCCCTATATCAAGGGTCTTGATAAATTCCTCGGCACAGAACTCACCGACAGCGTTAAATCATATCTTAAAGATATGGGTGCAGCAACCGCTTCAAACGGTGCGGTAGGTCTTTATCATGTTGATAACCTCACTCCCGAAGCAGTTGAAATGGGCGAGAGCATCATCAACGACAACGCTCAGGTTTATGTAATAGACGACGCTGAGCTTGAAAGAGTTAAGAAGAATTACCCCGTAATGTGGGCTAATCCCAATGCTAAGCCTTCAAAGTGCTTTATCGGCTGCCCGCACCTCACATATGCTCAGCTCGGCGAATGGGCAGACCGCTTTGAGAAAGAGATCAAAAAGCAGGGCAAGTCAAAGGTAGGTATGGAGACTATCATGACCGCCGCTCCCGAAGTTTTGGAGCACTTCCAAAAAGACAACAAGGCTGCATATGATAAGCTTATCGGCTTCGGCGTAAAGCTTACATACATTTGCCCGCTTATGTATATGAACAATCCGCTTTGCGGCAAAAAGCCTGTTGTTACCAACTCTAACAAGCTTCGCACATACACAACCTCCCGTTATTTCACAGATGATGAGATAACAACAATCGCAGTAAAGGGGGAAATCTGAGATGAGTAAGGTATTTAAAGGACGTCCCGTTGTTGCCGGCAAGGCAACGCTTGACGCGGTTGTTTCAAGACAGGGTGTAAACACCCTCGCAACGTTCCAAAAGAGCGCACTTGCAAAGAAAAAGCAGGTTATCTGCTCCGATCAGAATAACAAAGATATTTTTAACAAGAACCTCACAGGCATGGCTCTTTGCCTGCCCAAAACAATAGGTTCAACAACAGGCGGCATGGTTCTTTTCACCGTCAGCAAAATGGGTATAGGCCCCAAGGCAATGCTCTTTTCAGAGCCGATAGATTCCCTCGCGGCGGCAGGCGTTATCCTCTCCGATGTATGGTCGGATAACTCCATAATCGCGGTTGACGGCCTCGGCGACGAGTTCCTTAACTATGTTCAGGACGGCATGAAGATTGACATTGCAGAGGACGGCACAGTAACCGTAGGCTGAGAAAGGTAAAAGTATGCCCGCGATAAGAGTAGAAAACAAAAGCGATGATGACATAATTGTTTTGCTTGACGGCAAAGAATATGACGTTGCAGACGGCGAGAGCATAGTTGCGGAAAATGCCGAAAAAGGCGAACATACCTTGAAAGTTCACCGCAAGCGGATTCCGAAAGAAACCGCCGATAAATCCGCCGCACAAAGCGGACCGGATATTGCCAAAGCGACCGACGCAAAGCCCGGCAGCCACATTCAGCTTGATACGGTTTTTAGCTTTGAAACAATTTCTTCAAAGGCGATAATAAGCATTGTGTCCGACGTTGAGAGTGTTGAGACTTTGCACGAGGATGTGCTCTTCGTCCGCTACCGCACCGATTGCTCCGGAGCAAAAATCAGCTCGGTTAAAGACAGATTTGCAAATGCCGCAATTAAAAGAAGTTATCTCAAAAAACAGCTCCTCGGCGCATTTTTGCCGGTGGGACTTATCGGGATAATAACTTTTGTGCTCGGCGCAGTGTGCCTGTTTTTGAATGCCGGCGGATATAGCCTTAAAATAGCGAGCAATGAAATCACATTGCCGTATTCGCTCTTGATAGAAGCAGGCGGAACCTGCATACTAACCTATTTTATCGTAACCGTCTCAAAAATAAAAAAACGCGCTAAAGCCCTTTGGCGGAAGTGAAATGAAAAGGCATTACCGACTGCAAAAGTCAGTAATGCCTTTTATTGTATTAAGATAACTGTACCTGCAAACCGATAGAACACTTAGAATAAAGTCATTTTTCAGTTTGCTATCATTTTGCTATCAAATCGGGAATTTGAGAGCCTGAAACCCAATGTTTATGCGGGTTTTCAAGCTTTACGATTTATTCCCACTCTTTTTCGAGATTATCATTTGTCCTATTTTACCTCTATTTCAAGCCATTTTAGTGCTGTTTTAGAGGTGTTTTTCTTTGTCTTATTCTCTTTATCATCACTCGTGTTGCAAAATATGTTGCAATTATAGCAAAAGAATAATTCCCGGTGGCTTGCACCTTATATTAAATTGGTACGATATAAGAATATTGCACTATAAATTAAAGAGCTATCAGACTTTCAAAATCTGATAGCTCTTTTTGCTAATGCTATGAAGATTTATTTTTGCGTTTGGCTTTTATAAGTTTTCTTATAATTTTTCGAGTACCTATCGCCAACAGAAATAATGTAAGCTGAACAAAAGCCAATATTGTTGCATAGGGTAAGCCGTATTCATACAACTCACCGCAATAGATTATACTTCCTACCAATAATTCAATTACCGAAATCGGAATGAATATAAACAACCATATAGGCTTGATGTTGAGGCAGGACAACAACAGGGCAGAAACTGTACCGCCTAAAAGTGCGGCAAGCGGCACAGCCATTGCGTCAGAGGGTGTTGCGGTCAGAGGCACACCAATCATAAATAATGCGTTGACCAAAACAGCCAATATATAAATCACTATTTGTGCGGATTTGAGCTTTTTGTTGGAGGCTTTTATTGTTTCAACAAGAATTTCATCAGCTCTTTTGTTTTCTTGCGTTGTGATGCGTTCGCCGATAAGGAACTCGTTAACGGAAATATCCAACGCATCGCATATAGGCAAAAACAGAGACACATCCGGCATATTTTTTCCGGTTTCCCACCGAGATACCGATTTGTTTGAAACGCCTAATTTCTCCGCAAATTCAATTTGTGTAAAGCCTTTTGCCTTGCGGTTTTCTGCAATGAAACTACCGATTTTTTCTTGATCCATAGCTGTCACCCCTTTCAACGAGAATATAGCACGGGCCTCCACAAATGTAAAGGACACAAAGCGAGAATTATGATAAATGCAAAGAGAACACCACCCCGAAAACCTATAAACCGTGCCTACCGGTAATCAAAATAGTCTCATAAAAAAAGCTTCTGCCCAAAACGGGGCAAAAGCCTTAAAAATTATGCGATTTTTAGGTTTAGTTGCAAGCCAAGGGGGACTATTTCATCTGCCCGAAAACACGTTTTTGAAAAAAGTGTTGCAAAAGCGGTTGAACACAAAGATTTTCATATCCGATAAGCCTGAATTTTGCGGCGCAATCGGTGTGGGATTGTTTGCCGTTGACAGCGACAGATTGTTGGAAAGGCTCGAATGTAACGCCTTGAACATAAACCCGAAAAATCTTGTGATTTTAATCGGAACGAATGACATCGGCTTAGGACTTCCGACCGAGTACACTTTGAATAATATAAAAGAAATTTTGCAAAGAACGCAGACACTTTGCTCGAATACCGCCATAAAAAGCAGTATTCGGGCATAAAAAAGCCTCGGAACACGAATGTTCCGAGGTAATGGCAGATTATATCAACCTGTCAAGTCACGGTAGTATTTGCTTTGCAAATCTCCACCTTAAAGACTTGACAGAACGATATTACGGGTTTAATTGCATTATAAACTCGTAATAAGTATTCTTCGAATCCTTAATTTCTTTTTACAAAAGAAAAACGAGATACTCGCTTGAGTATCTCGTTCCTCTTTGGCAGAGGTATAAGGATTCGAACCTTAAATGACGGAGTCAGAGGCTCGCTATCTTTTTTCAAAACCGCCTATTTAAGCCATTTTTCAGACTTTGCGTCTCTCAAAAATCTCTCAGAATTTTATTTTTGCTTATAGCCGCAAATTCGTATGAGGAATTGCGAACCTTACATAAAAGAGTCTTAAGCAACTTACAAAATTTGATATTGCCAATGCTATAATAATCAAACAATAACTTTTCTATGTTTTTATAGAAAATAGCATCAGTGAATATTTTATTTTCATATTTGTGAATGCCTTTTATTCCTATAAATTTAAAGTTATTTTGCCGTAAAAATTACTATTTTGTTCTTCGTTTTCTGTAATCTCAAACCCGAATTTTTCATAAAAATGATACAATCTATCCTTATGGTCTAAATCGACCGTCGATAAATGACCGTAAATAGTTTTGTATCCGTTTTCTTTTGCATAAGATATAAGTTTTTGCATCATCAAAGTGCCATATCCCTTGCAAAAATCTTTACATTTATAATGCCTTATATCACCGATTAATATTGTATCATCAGATTCTATTGTGCATAGCATTTTTGCTTTAGGTATTTCACCTTTATTTGCTACTATTTGTAATGAACAACCATATACCGTATATTCTGCTGAAATCGGCTTTTTCTTAAATAACATAAAATCATCCTTATATTGTTTTAACAATATTATAATCGCTAACAGAGTTCTTTTTTGTTACTGCTCTCTCTATGTAATATTCCATATCGCTGTTAAATGTGTTCCATTGAATAACTTCGGCATAATTATTTGAAATATTATCTCTCATAATTTTAAATAGTGACGATGGCTGATAATAGTCATAAGAGCCATAACTATTAGGCAATATTACAAACAACAACGCATTACTATAACTTGTTCTTCCATTACGGCTTTGATTTCGTAAAGAATATGATATCTCCCAAGGAATCCATTGATCTTCATCGTATCTATATGTTTCTCTCATATTCGGCGAAATTAAAACTATAGTAACAGAACTATCATAGATTTTGTCTTTTAATTTTTCCCAAATCATATCTTCTGTTAGATATGATAAATCTTGATTATTTCTTTCGCCTTTATAGTAAGCACAATTCGTATTGCCCATTCTATTTTCAATTAAATCGACATAATCTCTAACGGTACTTTTATTGTACCAAGAGTACCCATTAGAAATTGACGCTACCGATGAATCAGCATATTTATATGATACAAAAACTTTTCTTGCCATAACATTCTCCTTATTTGATAAAAAAATAAAATATAAAAAGTGCAATAATTATTGCCCCATAAAATAGACCTGTTGAAACGGATAAAAATGCCTTTAGGTAACTACATAATCCCTTATATGAATCAGGAATACTCATTGAATAATCTTGCACCGTTTCTGTAACTTCTATTTTGGCAACTCGATACTTAACCAACAATCTTTTTGTCTAATCTTCTTATCATTAATCGTATTCCGATAATAAATATTCAATAAATTGCTACATATTTTATTATTAAGCAGAACAACAATTAAACTGATGTTTATAATATTATAACGATTTTGATATTTTGTAATCAGGTGTATTATTCATATAATCAAAAGCAATAGAAATACATCCTTGAGGATATTTGATAAAACTATCCCACCTAGTAACATAAA
>ERZ1106954.1225-NODE-1225-length-19926-cov-14.350712_pt1 | contig 19926 bp, 15 predicted proteins | sample MGYA00403678_ERZ1106954 | MGnify/ENA primary metagenome ERZ1106954 (study PRJEB35170, sample SAMEA104062445) | human gut metagenome | biome: human gut; feature: human-associated habitat; material: faeces | place: Denmark | collected 2012-08-20 ... | reverse complement strand
CAAATGTCATCCCATGTCAGGAATCCGATGCCGCCGGTTATGATCAGCAGCATGATCGTGATATTGATCACCGGATTTTGGACATAACCGGTAAGGGACGGATACAAGTTATTGTTCGTTCCCAGAATGTCAAACCCGGCGTTGCAAAAGGCGGAGACGGAATGAAACACCGCCATCCAGATCCCGTGCCATCCGTAGTCCCGGCAAAACACCGGCAGCATGACGAGTGCGCCGACCAGTTCGATCAGAAATGTTCCCCGCAGGATGAACCGGGTCAGCCGGACGATTCCTCCGACCTTCGGCGCTGAAATGGCGTCCTGCATGGTGCTGCGCTGCATCAGAGAGATCCTTCGCCCGGACAGCAGCGCAACCGATGCTGCCACGGTGACAACACCAAGCCCGCCTATCTGAATCAGCGTCAGGATCACCGCCTGACCAAAGCCCGACCAATAGCTGCCGGTGTCCTGCACCACAAGCCCCGTTACACAAACAGCGGAGGTCGCGGTGAAAAGCGCTTCATGAAATGGCGTTACGCACCCGGCTGTTGTGGAGAGCGGCAGCATCAGCAGCAGCGCACCCAGCAGAATGACCCCGGCAAAGCCCAATATGATAATTTGAAAAGACGAAAGGCGGCGCTTTCTGCAAGGCATTTCTTCCGTCATTATCCTCACTCCTTTTGAATCGCGTAATCGCTTTACTGTGCGCAGGCCAAACAGACGCGGCATTGCCTGACTGTGATGAAGGATACCCTGTATGCACTCAGCTCGGAGACCGTAAAGTAAATGTCGTATGCGTCTGCTTTATGTTCTGAAATAGAACACCGGCTTTCACAGTTTCCGGTACAAAGTAAGCCGGTTCCGGCGCTGAACACATGACATTCTCCCGCCTTCTGTTCACGCAAAAAGGACACACCTATACCCAATACCGCAGTAAAGGGCGCAGGTATGCCGCACATGAACAGGCCATATAAGAGCGGTTAACCGTTATCGTCGCTGCTGTCGTTTTCCACGGAGCTCCTCTTTCTTACTGTGTGCTTACATCATAGCATTTCTCCAGTGTAGATTCGGTAAAGAAACAAGCGCAGAGCAATACCTTCCCACCAATCTGTTTGACAGACCTGCATATCACCGGGCCAGCTGGGCCACGGCGGCCACGGCGGCATCGATCTCCTCCTCCGTGTTGAAGGGGGAAAAGCTAAAGCGCACCGCACCCTGCTCCCGGGTGCCCAGAGCCTGGTGGAGCCGGGGCGCGCAGTGGGCACCGGGGCGGGTGGCAATGCCCCAGCCCTGCAAAAGCGCATCAGACACCTCGCCGGAATCCAGGCCCCGGATGTTCAGGGACACGATGGCCGCCCGGCAAGGGGCGGAAAAGTCGCCATACACCCGGACGCCGGGAAGCTCCCGGACGCCCCGGTAAAACCGCAGCATCAGCCCGTGCTCCCGGGCGTACAGGCTTTCCACCCCCTCTGCCAGCAGGTATTCCAGAGCGGCGTGAAGCCCCGCCAGGCCATGACTGTTCAGGGTTCCGGCCTCCAGGCGGGTGGGATAGGCGGCGGGCTGATCCCTGTCGAAGGAGTGAACGCCGCTGCCGCCCCGCAGCAGGGGCCGGACCTCCACCCCCGGGCGGATACACAGGCCGCCGGTGCCCTGGGGGCCCAGCAGGCTCTTGTGGCCCGTAAAGCACACCACGTCCGCCCCCAGGGCCGTCATGTCCAGGGGAATGGCTCCCGCCGTCTGGGACGCGTCCAGGATCAGCAGCGCACCGCGGCGGTGGGCCATGGCGGCAATGCGGGGGATATCCAGCACGTCGCCGGTGACATTGGAGGCGTGGGTACATACCACGGCCCGGGTATTGGGCCGGAACAGCCTTTCAAAAGCATCATAAGAAACCTGCCCGTTTTTGTCCGCCGGGACAAAGCTCAGGGCCATTCCCTGCCGCTGCAGGGCATACAGGGGCCGGAGCACCGAGTTGTGCTCCAGGTCCGTGGAAATGGCGTGGTCCCCCGGGGACAGCAGGCCGCATATGGCGATGTTCAGAGCCATGGTGGAGTTGGCGGCAAAAACCACATGGTCCGGCCGGGGGCAGCCCAGCAGCCGGGCCGCCAGGCAGCGGGTATCATACACCGTCCGCAGGGCGGACAGGGACGCCCCATGAGCGCCCCGGGCGGCGTTTCCCGCCTTACAGATGGCCTCTGCCACCGCCTGGGCCACCTGGGGCGGCTTGTGCAGGGACGTGGCAGCACTGTCCAGATAAATCTCCGTCATCAGAACATCTCCAATACGCAGCAGGGGCCGTGGCCGATGCCGTTTTCATCCAGCGCCGCCGTCAGGACGGTTTCGTCGCCGGGGTCCGCCTTCCAGGCCAGGCCGCACCCGGCGGAAATGCGGGACGGCAGCGGGATGATGCGCCCCGGCAGAGACAGCCGCCCGAACAGGGCCTCCGCCGCCAGGGCCTGGGCCGTCTCCTGGAAGGAGATCACCAGGGCCGGAGTCCGTTGGCGGGTCAAGGCCGGATCACCAGGGTGGCGTTCATCTGCTTCTCGGCGATGACGTACATATTGGTCACCTGACCCACCCGGAGCTTGTCGGCGATGCCGTAATGATTCAGACAGGTGCCGCAGGTCAGGATCTCCACCCCCAGTGCCTCCAGCTTGTGCAGGTCCTCCAGGGACGCAGAGCCATCGCAGGTGACGAAAGCGCCGCCGTTGTAGAACAGAACGGTGCGGGGCAGCTTCTCCTGCTGGGTCAGGGCAAACAGGAAGCCCTTCAGCAGCACCCGGCCCAGGGTGTCGTCTCCCTGGCCCATGTGGTCGGCGGAGATCACCACCACGGTGTTCTCGGGCCTTTCGGAGGGAACGGTGCAGATGCCGTCGGCGGTATCGGGCAGCTGGGCTCCGGCCTGGGCGGTGATGGTGACCCGGAAGCGGTTTTCCGCCAGCTGCTCCGTTTCGATGGTGCAGCCCTTGCTCTGGGCCAGACGGGTCAGATTCTCCACGGCGATGCGGTTATCCACCAGAGTCTCCACGGTGCCGGGACCGGCCAGAGTCTTCAGAGCCTGCAGGGTCTTGACCACCGGAATGGGGCAGGCGTCGCCTACGGCGTTGACTTGGATCATGATGAGAAGCCTCCTTGTTTTTGAGTCGGAATAACAATATGTTCATTATAAGCGTTTCCCCGGGGGATTGCAAGGGGTGGGCCCCGCAAATGGCGGCGCGGTGTGCCGCAAAAGTCCGGGACGCCTTGCACAGCAAGGCCCCGCTTTGGACGGGGGCCTTATTCTGCATGAAAATCCTTTTCATTTGTCCGGGTATGCGGTATAATATACCCACTATGTATTCTGGAGGTGCCGCATATGGAGAAGACCCGCCGCGAGATCATGGACCGGGTATATCTCACCTATCTGCCTGCCAAAAAGTTCAAAACCGGCTGCCTTTCCGCGCAGTTCATCACGCCCCTGCGCCGGGAGACGGCGTCCTGCGGCGCGCTGCTGCCGCTGGTGCTCCAGCGGGGCACCATGCGCTGTCCGGATATCCAGCAGCTGTCCGCCGCCATGGACCAGCTCTACGGCGCGCAGATCAACCCCACCATCCGCAAAAGGGCGGAGTGCCAGTGCATCGGCTTTGTGGCCTCGGTAATGGACGACAGCTTCGCCCCCCAGGGAGAAAAGCTGCTGGAGCCCACCGCCGCCCTGCTGGGAGAGCTGCTGCTGGACCCCGTCACCCGCAACGGCCGGTATCTGCCGGAGTATGTGGACAGTGAGCGGGCCAACCTGCTGGACAGCATCCGTTCCGTCCGCAACGACAAGCGGGACTGGGCGGACCTGCGCCTTTTGCAGGAGATGTGCCGGGACGAGCCCTACGGCGTCAGCCGTCTGGGAGACGAGACTGCCGCCGCGGCCATCAACAACCAGAAGCTCCATGTCTACAGTCAGGGAATGATGTCCGCCTCCCGGCTGGAGCTGTTCTACTGCGGCAGCGCTCCCATCACCCGGGTGGAGGACGCCCTGCTGGAGGCCTTCGCCGCCCTGCCCCGGGGCGCGGCCCGGGACCCGCAGCCGCCCCGCCGGGTGGACGCCCCGGCCCAGCCCCGTGTCATCCGCGAGACCATGGATGTGACCCAGGGAAAGCTCTCCATGGGCTTCCGCTGCGGCACCGACGATGTGCCCGCCATGCTTCTGGCCAACCTTCTGTTCGGCGGCACCAGCAATTCCAAGCTGTTTCTCAACGTCCGGGAAAAGCTCTCCCTGTGCTACTACGCCTCCAGCAATTATGTCCGCTCCAAGGGCATCCTGACGGTGTCCTCCGGCATTGAAAGTGCCGACTATCAGCGGGCCCTGGACGAAATTCTGCACCAATTGCAGGAGGTCCGGGACGGGCACTGGGAGCCCTGGGAGCTGGAGGGCGCCCGCAGCACCATGCGCAGCGCCCTGGCCTCCCTGCCGGATTCTCAGGGCGCCCTGGAGAATTATTGCCTGGGGCAGGCCGCCACCGGCCAGAGCGAGGATCCGGAAACCATGCAGCGCCTGCTGGATCAGGTGACGCCGGAGCGCATTCAGGCCGCCGCCCAGAGCGTGACCCTGGACACCGTATACTTCCTGCACGGAAAGGAGGACGCCCGATGAAAACCACCGTATATCCCCGCATCGGGGAAAAGGTCCTGTGGGAGACTCTGCCCAACGGCCTGCCTGTGTGCGTGGTGCCCAAGCCCGGCTATGCCCGGAGGTTTGCCTTCTTCACCACCCGCTACGGCGGCATGGACATGCGTTTCCGGCTGGACGGCCGGTGGCTGGACACCCCCGCCGGCATCGCCCACTATCTGGAGCACAAGATGTTCGACACGGCGGACGGCAGCGCCATGCAGGAGCTGGCCAAGGGCGGGGCCGAGCCCAACGCCTTCACCAGCAACGCCGTCACCGCCTATTATTTCGACTGCACCGAGCATTTTTACGACAATCTCCGGATTCTGCTGTCCTTCGTGTCCGTCCCCTACTTCACCGATGAAAGCGTGGAGAAGGAGCAGGGCATCATCGCCCAGGAGATCGGCATGATCGAGGACAACCCCGAGTGGCAGGTCTATCGCCAGATGATGCAGGCCCTGTACCGCCACAGCCCCGTCCGCCAGTCCGTGGCCGGGTCCGTGGAGAGCATCCGCCAGATCACCGCCCAGACCCTGTACGACTGCCACAAGGCCTTCTATACCCCCGCCAACATGTGCCTGGTGGTGGTGGGCGACGTGGACCCGGCGGAGGTCGTCCGGGCCGCCCGGGAGGTCCTGCCCCGGGAGAGTGGCCCCGCCATCCCCCGGGACTATGGCCGGGAGGAGGACCTGACCCCCCACATGACCCGCATCGAGGACCGGATGGAGGTGGCCATGCCCACCTTCCTGCTGGGCTTCAAGTGCCCCCCGGTGCCGGAGGGGCCGGACCGCATGCGCCTGGACATTCTGGGGGACCTGGCCTGCGACGTGCTCATGGGAGAGTCCAGCCCCCTGTTCACCCGGCTGTACAGCCAGGGGCTGATCAACGGCACCTTTGACAGCGCCTATGACCTGCTGCCGGGAGCCGCCTATGTGTTCTGCGGCGGCGACAGCAACGATCCCGAGGCCGTGCAGCAGGCCGTTCTGGATGAAGCCCGCCGGGTGGTCCGGGAGGGGGTGGACCCGGCCTATGTCCAGCGCATCCGCCGGGCCAGCTTCGGCGCATCCATCAAAAGTCTGAACTCCTTCGAGGCCATCGCCTCCACGGCGGCCGAGGGCTGCTTCCAGGGATACGATCCCTTCCGCTTCCCGGAGGTGTACGATTCCATTACCCAGCAGGATCTGCTGGACTTTATCCGGGACAATATCCGGCCGGAGCGCATGGCCCTGTCCGTGATCTATCCGAAAGAGTAAGATGGGAGCAATTCTATGAACGAAAACTGGAAATTTTCCGATATCCCCTATCACCGTCCCGACGTGGAAGCCCTCCAGGCCCGGTATGACGCCCTGACCCACCGGGCCAGGGCCGCCGCCTGCCCGGAGGACCTGTTGGACGTGGTCCGGCAGCGGGACGCCCTGCAGCAGGAGGTGGCCCTGTGCCAGAGCATTGCCACCATCCGGGCCTTCCACGACGTCACCGACGAATTTTACCAGCGGGAGCTGCAGGAGACCCTGCCCCGGCTGGAGGGCAGCCTGGACAGCCAGTCCCTGGCCGCCGCCATTGCCGGAAGCCCCTATGCCCCGGCGCTGGACCGGGCCTTCGGCCCCCAGCTGCGCCGCCTGCTGACCCTGGACCACCAAATTCACGCCGGGGGCAGGGACCTGCAGGCCCGCATCTCCCAGCTGACGGCCCTGTATCAGCAGCTGACGGCCTCCGCCAAATATCCGGTCCAGGGGGAACTGCTCAGCGGCGGACAGCTGCGGGCCGCTCTGGTCAGCCGGGACCGGGCGCGCCGCAAGGCCGCCTATGACGCCCAGCAGCAGACGGTGCTGGAAAACGCCGGACAGCTGGAGGACATCCTGCGGCAGCTGGTCCATGCCCGCATCGACCTGGCCCGGGCCAACGGCTTCGACAGCTTCGCCGATTACGGCGACCTGGCCCAGCAGCGCCTGGGCTATGGCCGGGCGGAGCTGGACGCGTTCTGCCGCCAGGTGCAGACCCATATCACCCCCCTGTACCTGCGGCTGCAGGAGGAGCAGCGCCGGCGCCTGGGGGTGGACACGCTGATGCCCTATGACCGGGCCCTGGTGTTCCCGGAGGGCAACGCCGTGCCGGTGGCGGCGGAGGAGCTGCCTGAGGCCGCCCGCCGGATGTACCATGCCCTGAGCCCGGAGGCAGGGGAGTTTTTCGACGAGATGGTCCGCCACGACCTGCTGGACGTGACCGGCTCTCCCAATAAAATTTCCGGCATGGGCTTCTGCGACATGCTGGGCGCGCCCTACCGGATGCCCTTCATCTTTGCCAACTGCGACGGCACCGCCGGTGACGTCACCGTATACACCCACGAGCTGGGCCACGGGCTCCAGGGGTATCTGTCCATCCGCAGCCAGCCGGTGGCGGACTATGTGGGGCTGAGTCCCGATCTGGCGGAGGTCCACTCCAAGACCATGGAGCTGCTGACCCTCCCCTATGCACGGGACTTCTTCGGCCCTCACGCCCCCCAGTTCCTGACGGAGCACCGCTACGACTTCATCAAGGAGCTGTGCGCCTTCTGCTCCATCCACACCTTTGAGACGTGGCTGTATGAGCATCCGGACGCCTCTCTGGCCCAGTGGGCAGAGGAGTTCGACTGCATTGAGAAGTCCTTCGGCCGGGCCCGGAACAACGAGCCCTGGCGGCAGCAGGTGCTGGCCGGGTGCGACCTGTTCACCAACATGGCCCTGTACATGTCCCCCCGGTATGTCATCAGCTACGCCCTGTCCATCGTCTGTGCCCAGCAGCTGAAGGCTGCCTATGACGCCGACCCCGCAGACGGCTGGGCCCGGTATCACGCCCTGTGTGCCTCCGGCGGCAGCAGGACCTACGCCGAGACCCTTTCGGATGCCGGACTGCCCCTGCCCTATGCCCCCGGCGTGGTGGAGAGCCTGGCCCAGGACCTGGCCCGCCAGTTCTGGGGATAAAGCCTCCTCTGCAGCCACCGGCTGCGGAGGTTCCGGCCCCGGTTGGTAGACGAAAGAGAATAGACCGACGGCGGATGCACAAGGCATCTGCCGTCGGTCCCTTTTTATAGGTTTTTCGGGTGGTCAGAACAAATCGGGATACAGGGCCGCCACCTGCTGATACCAGCTCTGATATTGGGAAAGGGTACTGCTATCCGGGGAGTATACCTGCCACGTGTCGACTGGGTCGGAGGCGGTGAGGGGCTGGTCCGTCAGGGGGTATTTGCCCAGCTCCAGCTCGGTGGGGTAGTACATGCCCGCATAGTCGGAGCCGCCGGGGTAGGCGGTGAGGAACAGCAGATAGGACCGTCCCTTTTCCATGGGCAGATAGCCGCCCTGGGTCCACAGGGCATCATCCAGGGTGTAGCACTCCTCGGTGATGACCAGCTGCTCCGGGGCCTGACCCTTCAGCACCTGGGACACCCTGCCGGTGGTCCGGGTATAGCCGGAGGAGACGTTGCCGTCGCTGTAGCGGGAAAGGATGTTTTCCTGAGTTTCCGGGGTGAATACCACGATCAGATCGCTGACCTCCTGCAATTGGGACACCGTTGCCGCCTGGGTCAGACGGTCAGCGGATATCTGGTACACAGTTTCCCGCTGTCCACAGGCAGTCAGCAGAAGCAGGAACAGCAGCAGACAGGAAAGAATAAGCCGTCTTGTACGTTTCATGGAAAGCCTCCTTTATGATTTAATAATAGAATTATATCATATATGGGAGGGAAACGCAAGGGAAATGTACTCGACCTACAGGGTAGTCTCGAATTGCTCCAGGCCCTGGCCCAGCAGCCGGGCGGCCTCGTCGCCCTGTCCGGCGGCGATGAGGTCCGTAAACCGGGCCAGAGTGCGCAGACTCTCCTCCCGGCCCACGGAGCGGATGTAGCCGGACCAGAACTCCAGATTAACCTTCTTAAAGGCGTTGAACAGCAGGGGCGTGATGGTGTTGCCGCCCAGGAACACCACACCCCGGTGATACCGGAACAGGGCCTCCGGCAGCTCCTCCTCCGGAGCCGTCTGGGCCTGCCGCAGCAGTTCCCGCAGTGCCTCCAGGTCCCCGGGGGTGTGACCGGCAGCCAGATCCCGCAGGGCCGGAGCCTCCAGATAATACCGCAGGCGCAGGATGCTGCGGGCGGTTTTCTCGTCCGGCAGGCCGCCGTGATAATCCATAATGGCCGTCAGCGTTTCCAGGCTGCCGGTCTGGGCATAGTCCGCCACGGTGACGCCCCGGCGGGAGGCGATGTCCAGAAAGCCCAGGCGGTGCAGCTCCCGCAGGCCCTCATGGACCACGGTCTTGCTGATGTGCATGGTGTCGGCCAGCTCCCGCTCCGTGGGCAGCCGGTCCCCGGGCTTCAGCTGCCCGGACAGAATAGCCCCCTCCAGCTGCTGAATGAACAGCTCCCGGATGGACGGGGCCACAATGGGGCGGAAATCCATGGCATATCCTCCTTCTGGTCCGACCAGGACCATAAAATAGGATATCATAACTTTAGAGAAACAGTCAATAGCTTTTTGCGGCAGAAGTTGCTATTATAATAGTGAGTTGGTATCGAAAAAACCGCCCGTTGGGCGGAAATGAAGGAGATTTGACATGGGAAAGAACATCAACGGCGATCGTCCCACCGCGTTCCCCCTGGAGCAGGAGAAGCTGCCCTTTACCATCCCTGTGGTGGACGAGCCCCGGCCCAAGATTGCGAAGCTGGTGGCCATGATTACCGACCGGGTGCCCGCCAAGCTCAAGGGCGTCAAGGGCAACGACCCGGAATACTGGGGCCTGGCGGACCTGGTCACCGACGAAATGGCGGACGTGGCCCTGAAGATGGGCGTCCGCAAGCCCAAGACCATCGGGCAGCTGATGAAGCTGACCAAGCTGGAGCGGGAGCCTCTGCAGAAGCTGCTGGACGACATGGCCTGGGTGGGCCTGATCGAATACAACTGGGAGAATCTGGACGGGAAGAACCCCAACCACGAAAAGCGGTATGTCCTGCCCCAGTTTGTCCCCGGCAGCGCGGAGTTTTTCAACATGCGGCGCAGCCAGATGGACGAGCATCCCCAGGTGGCGGCCTTCTTTGAGCGGATGACCTTCCTGCCCCTGGAGAAGATCACCCCCATGGTGCCTCCCGGAGGGGCCGGCATCGGCATGCACGTGATCCCCGTGGAAAAGGCCATCGAGACGGAAAACGAGGCCGTGGGCCTGGAAAAAATCTCCTATTGGCTGCACAAGTACGAGGGCAAGTATGCCAAGAGCATGTGCTCCTGCCGGGCCAGCCGCCAGTATCTGAACGAGGGCTGCGGCGACGACCCGGAGAGCTGGTGCATCGCCGTGGGCGATATGGCCACCTATATTGTGGAGACGGGCCGCGGGGAATACATCACCTATGACGAGGCCATGGCCATCTTCAAGAAGGCAGAGGACAACGGCTTTGTCCACCAGATCACCAACATCGACGGCGAGCAGAAGATCTTCGGCATCTGCAACTGCAACGTCAACGTCTGCAATGCCCTGCGCACCAGCCAGCTGTTCAACACCCCCAACATGTCCCGCAGCGCCTATGTGGCCCGGGTGGAGACGGACCAGTGCGTGGCCTGCGGCCGGTGCGTGGAATACTGTCCCGCCGGTGCGGTGAAGCTGGGCCAGAAGCTGTGCACCAAGGACGGCCCCGTGGAATATCCCCGGCAGGAGCTGCCGGATGCGGTGAAGTGGGGCCCCGACAAGTGGTCCATCGACTACCGGGACAAGAACCGCATCAACTGCTACGACACCGGTACCGCCCCCTGCAAGACCGCCTGCCCCGCCCACATCGCCGTGCAGGGCTATCTGAAGCTGGCGGCTCAGGGCAAGTATCGGGAGGCGCTGCAGCTGATCAAGCGGGAGAATCCCTTCCCCGCCGTGTGCGGCCGCATCTGCAACCGCCGGTGCGAGGATGCCTGCACCCGGGGCACCGTGGACCAGGCCGTGGCCATCGACGAGGTGAAGCGGTTCATTGCCCAGCAGGACCTGGACGCCGCCACCCGGTTCGTGCCGGAGAAGGTGATCCCCAAGGTAGACGGCGAGTTCGATCAGCAGATCGCTATCATTGGCGGCGGCCCTGCGGGCCTGTCCTGCGCCTATTACCTGGCGGAGAAGGGCTACCGCCCCACCGTGTTTGAAAAGGAGCAGCGTCTGGGCGGCATGCTGGAGAACGGCCTGCCCAGCTTCCGGCTGGAGAAGGACGTGGTCCAGGCGGAGATCGACGTGCTGCGGGAGATGGGCGTTCAGTTCCGCTGCGGCGTGGAGGTGGGCAAGGATGTGACCATTGCCCATCTGCGGGAACAGGGCTTCCGGGGCTTCTATGTGGCCGTGGGCCTGCAGTCCGGCGGCAAGCTGGATATCCCCGGCGGTGACGCTCAGGGCGTTATGGCCGGTATCGACTTCATGCGCCAGGTAAACGTCGGCCAGTGCAGCAAGCTGGCGGGCCCCGTGGTAGTCATCGGCGGCGGCAACATCGCGGCGGACGTGGCCCGGACGGCGGTGCGCTGCGGCGCGGAGTCCGTGGACCTGTACTGCCTGGAGGGCTATGATGAAATGCCCATGGGCCCGGAGGACCGGAGCGAGTGCCAGCGCGACGGCGTGACCATCCACGCCGGATGGGGCCAGACGGAGGTGGTGACCCGGGATGGTCATGCCGCCGGGATTCGCTTCCGCAAGTGCCTGCGGGTGAAGGACGACCAGGGGCGCTTCGCACCGGTGTTCGACGATAACGATGCCTGCGAGGCGGCCTGTGCCACGGTGCTGTACTGCATCGGCCAGAAGGTGGATTGGCGGCAGCTGCTGACGGGCACCGCCGTGACCTTCAACCCCAACGGCACCGCCCAGGTGGACCCCGTGACCTATCAGACGGCGGAGCCCGGCATCTTCGCCGGCGGCGATGCCGTCACCGGCCAGAAGTTCGCCATCGACGCCATTGCCGCCGGTAAGGAGGGCGCCATCTCCCTGCACCGGTTCGTCCAGAAGGCCACCCTGACCATTGGCCGCAACCGCCGCCAGTTCGTGGAGCTGGACAAGGAGAACGCCCTGATCCCCGTGGGCTTTGACAACACCCCCCGCCAGCAGATCGGGTATAACGAGGCCCTGCGCCGGACCTTCCGGGACGAGCGCATCGCCTTCACCGCCGAGCAGGTGCAGAAGGAGACGGCCCGCTGCCTCAGCTGCGGTGCCTCCGTGGTGGACCCCAACAAGTGCATCGGCTGCGGCGTGTGCACCACCAAGTGCGCCTTTGACGCCATCCACCTGCACCGGGAGCGTCCGGAGTGCACCAACATGATCCCCTCCGAGGATAAGATGAAGGCCATCCTGCCCTACATGGTCAAGCGGCAGATCAAGATCCGGAAGGCCAGGAAGAAATAATGCACGAGCTGGGCATCGTTTTTCATGTGATCCGGGCCGTGGAGGACATTGGGCGGCAGCAGCAGCTCACCGATGTGGCGTCGGTGACGCTGGAGCTGGGCCAGGTGTCCGGTGTGGTGCCCCATGAGCTGGAGAGCTGCTGGAAATGGGCTGTGGCCCGGACGGAGCTGATGCCCCGGGCACAGCTGCGGTTCGAGACGGTTCACGCCATCACTCACTGCGATGGCTGCGGCCGGGACTATGACACCGTACCCCAAGGCCGGATGTGTCCCTTCTGCGGCAGTGAGGACACCTGGCTGGTTCAGGGAAATGAAGTGAATATCAAAGAGATTGAGGCGCAGTAGCCTGTGTCCGCCCCCGTTTGCCATTGACAAGCGGGGGCGGACGGCGTATAATGACAATATATATTGAATGCATTGAGAGATTGAGTCATGCAAAGGGCCGCCCGGGAGACCGGGCGGGCTTTGGCGTGGCTCTTTTTTCGCGGAAAGGAGCACTTTGTATGCAGGATGTGGTCATCATCGGCGGCGGCGCAGTGGGCTGCGCCGTGGCCCGGGAGCTGAGCCGCTGGCAGCTGGACGTGTGCCTGGTGGAGCAGGGAGAGGACGTATGCGTGGGCACCAGCAAGGCCAATTCCGCCATCGTTCACGCCGGGTTCGACGCTCCGGCGGGGAGTCTGAAGGCCCGGTTCAACGTGGAGGGCAGCCGCCGGATGGAGGCGCTGTCCCGGGAGCTGGACTTCCCTTATCGCCGGAACGGGGCCCTGGTGCTATGCTTTGAGGAGGCGGGCCTGCCCCATCTGGAGGAGCTTCTGCACCGGGGGCAGGTCAACGGCGTGGAGGGCCTGGAGATCGCCCGGGGAGAGCAGCTTCGTGCGCTGGAGCCTGCCCTGTCGGAGAAGGCCATTGCCGCCCTGTACGCCCCCAGCAGCGCTATCATCTGTCCCTTCGGCATGACCATCGCCCTGGCGGAGAACGCCGCTCATAACGGCGTGACCTTCCGCTTCGACACCCGGGTGGAGCGCATCCGCCGGACTCAGGCGGGCTATACCCTGGAAACCAACCGGGGGACCATGGAGACCCGGGCCGTAATCAGCGCCGCCGGTGTGTGGGGCGATGTGCTCCATAACCAGGTGTGCAGCGATACCGCCCGCATCGTGCCCCGCCGGGGTGAATACTGCCTGCTGGACAAGAAGGACGGCGGCCTGGTGCAGCGCACCGTGTTCCAGCTGCCGGGCCCCATGGGCAAGGGCGTGCTGGTAACGCCCACGGTCCATGGCAACCTGTTGGTGGGCCCCACCGCTGCGGACCAGGAGCAGCGGGACCTGACCGCCACCACGGCGGAGGGACTGGCCTTTGCCCAGGATATGGCCCGCAAGAGCGTGCCGGGTCTGCCGCTGCGGGACGTGATCACCAGCTTTGCCGGGCTGCGGGCCCATCTGGCGGAGGGGGACGACGATTTCCGCGTGGGGCAGCCTGTCCCCGGCTATTTCGAGGCCCTGGGTATCGAGTCCCCGGGGCTGTCCTCCGCTCCGGCCATCGGCGCATATCTGGCGGAGCAGGCGGCGGCGTATCTGAATGCGCGGCAGAAGCAGAACTTCGACCCCGTGCGGCGGGACATCGTCCACCTGCGGGAGCTGCCCTTTGCCCGGCGGCAGCGCCTGGCAGAGGAGAACCCCGCTTACGGCAACATCGTGTGCCGCTGCGAGGGCATCAGCGAGGGGGAGATCGTGGACGCCATCCACCGGGTCCCCGGGGCCCGGTCCCTGGATGGGGTGAAGCGCCGGGTGCGGGCCGGTATGGGCCGGTGCCAGGGAGGCTTCTGCACGCCTCGGGTCATGGAGATCCTGGCCCGGGAGCTGGGGATACCCCAGACGGAGCTGACGAAAAACGGCGGCACATCCCGGCTGCTGACCGGCCGGACCAAGGAGGAAGCATGATGAAACACGTACAGCTTGCCATTATCGGCGGAGGCCCTGCGGGCCTGGCCGCCGCCATCGCCGCCCGGAGGGCCGGGGTGCAGGATCTGCTGATCCTCGAGCGGGACCGGGAGCTGGGCGGTATTCTGAACCAGTGCATCCACGCGGGCTTCGGCCTGCACACCTTTTCCCAGGAGCTTACCGGGCCGGAATACGCCCGGCGGTTCGCGGACCAGGTCCGGGAGCTGGAGATTCCGTATCTGCTGAACACCATGGTGCTGGACCTGTCCCGGGACCGGGTGCTGACGGTGACGGGCCGGGAAACGGGACTTATGCAGATCAGCGCCGATGCGGTGATCCTGGCCATGGGCTGCAGGGAGCGGCCCCGGGGGGCCCTGAACATCCCCGGCTGCCGCCCGGCGGGCATCTATTCCGCCGGTACCGCCCAGCGGCTGGTGAACATGGAGGGGCTGATGCCCGGCCGGGACGTGGTGATCCTGGGCAGCGGCGACATCGGCCTGATTATGGCCCGGCGCATGACCCTGGAAGGGGCCAAAGTCCACGCCGTGGCGGAGGTCATGCCCTATTCCGGCGGCCTGAAGCGGAACATCGTCCAGTGCCTGGAGGATTTTGATATTCCCCTGTACCTGTCCACCACGGTGGTGGATATTCACGGACAGGAACGGCTGGAGGGTGTGACCCTGGCCCGGGTGGACGAAAACCGCCGCCCCATCCCCGGCACGGAGCGGGACATCCCCTGCGACACCTTGCTGCTGTCCGTGGGTCTGCTGCCGGAAAACGAGCTGAGTCAGCAGGCAGGCGTCCGGCTGGACGCCGTTACCGGCGGCCCGGAGGTTGGGGACGATCTGTCCACCTCTATCCCCGGTGTGTTTGCCTGCGGCAACGTGCTGCACGTTCACGATTTGGTGGACTTTGTGTCCCAGGAGGCGGCACGGGCAGGAGAAAACGCTGCCCGGTACCTGCTGGAGCAGCGGCGGGAGCGGCAAACCGTCCGCCTGACCGGGAAAAACGGCGTGCGGTATACAGTGCCGCAGTATCTGGACCCGGAGGGAATGGAGGAGTCCGTCACCGTCCGGTTCCGGGTGGGGAAGCCGTATCAGAACGCCGACCTGGCGGTCTACGCCGACGGAGCGCTGCTGCGCCGGGTGCATAAGCGCATCCTGACCCCCGGCGAGATGGAGCAGCTGACCCTGCGGCGGGCAGACCTGCCCCGGGAGTTGGCGGAGATCACCATTCAGGTGGAGGAGGTGGCACAATGAGCATCCGCGAGCTGACGTGTATCGGCTGCCCCATGGGCTGCCAGCTGACCGCCGTTATGGACGGCAGCCGGGTGACGGAGGTCACCGGCAACACCTGTCCCCGAGGGGACGCCTACGCCCGGAAGGAGTGTACCCATCCGGCCCGCACCGTTACCGGCACCGTCCGGGTCACCGGCGGCCTGCTGCCGGTGGTGTCTGTCCGCACCCGGGGAGACGTACCCAAGGAAAGGGTGCTGGATGTGGCCCGGGCGTTGTGCCGGGTGCATCTGACGGCCCCGGTACACGCCGGGGACGTGGTGATCCCCAACGTGCTGGGCACCGGCGTGGACGTGGTGGCCACCCGGTCCGTGTAATCGTATAGGAAAAGAGCATCCGCAGGGGCCTGCGGATGCTCTTTTTAGCCCGGTACAGGGTCTGCCGCTTGGGGGAAATGCCCCCGGGAAAATCACCGGTTGACAGGGATGCCGGGAACAGTATATAATAACTTGAATCATAAATCCCTGTAAAAATGATTGTTTTCACCACGAAAACTGATATTTCATATTAGCAAATAAGGAGGCTATACATGGATATTTTTGAAAAATGCAGCGCCCCCTCTCTGGCCAAGGAACTGAAGGAGGCGGGAGTATATCCCTATTTCCACGCATTGCAGTCCCGGCAGGACGTGGAGGTGCAGATGGAGGGCAAGCGCCGCATTATGCTGGGCTCCAATAACTATCTGGGCCTGACCATCGCGCCGGACGTGGTGGAGGCAGGCATTCACGCCCTGGAGCGGTACGGCACCGGGTGCAGCGGCTCCCGGTTCTTAAACGGCACCCTGGAAATGCACCTGGAGCTGGAGGCAGAGCTGGGGAAGTTTCTGCGCAAGCCCGGCATCGTCACCTTCGGCACCGGGTTCCAGGCCAATGTGGGCATTATCAGCGCCCTGGTGGACCGGCACGACTATGTGATCTGCGACCGGGAGAACCACGCGTCCATCTACGCCGGCTGCCAGCTGAGCTACGGCAAGATGCTGCGCTACCGCCACAGCGACATGGCCGAGCTTGAGAAGATGCTGCAGCGTGTGCCGGAGAAGAACGGCGCGCTGATCGTCACCGACGGCGTGTTCTCCATGGGCGGCGATATCGCCAGGCTGCCGGAGATCTGCGCTCTGGCCAAGAAGTATGGGGCCCGGGTCATGGTGGACGACGCCCACGGGCTGGGCGTTCTGGGCGAGGGCGGCCGTGGCACGGCCAGCTACTTTGGCCTGGAGGACCAGGTGGACGTGTATATGGGCACGTTTTCCAAGTCTCTGGCATCCCTGGGCGGCTACATGGCGGCATCGGAGGAGGTGGCGGATTATGTGCGCCACGTTTCTCGTCCCTTCATCTTCTCGGCGTCCATTCCCCCGGCCAACTGCGCCACGGCCCTGGCAGCCCTGCGGCACCTGGAGGCCCACCCGGAGCTGCCGGAACGGCTGCGTGCGTTGAGCCTGTACGCCCGGAGGGGCATGACGGACCGGGGGCTGAAGATCCGGGAGTCTGCTCTGACGGCGCCCACGCCCATCATCCCCATCTATACCTATGAGACATACCACACCCTGGAGGTGGCCCGGGACATTTATGACCGGGGCGTGTATGTGAACCCCACGCTGCCCCCGGCCACGCCGGAGGGAGAGGCCCTGCTGCGGACCAGCTATATGGCCACCCATACCGAGGCCCTGCTGGATGAGGCCATGGACATCATGGCGGACGTGCTGGTGAAGGACCATGAGTGAGATTGCGGTTATCACCGGAGGCACCTCCGGCATCGGAAGGGCTACGGCCCTGTGCCTGCGGGATGCGGGCTATGATGTGTATGAGCTCAGCCGCCGGGAGCAGGGGGTGGAGGGCCTGCACCACATCCGCTGCGACATTACCGACGAGGACCAGGTCCGCGCCGCCGTTGCGGAGATCATCGGCCAGGCCGGACGCATCGATGTGCTCATCAACAACGCAGGCTTCGGCATCTCCGGAGCGGTGGAGTTTACGGACACGGCGGAGGCCCAGCGGCTGCTGGACGTGAACTTCTTCGGCATGGTGCGGATGAACAAGGCCGTGATCCCCCACATGCGCCAGGCGGGCCGGGGCCGCATCGTGAACCTGAGCTCTGTGGCGGCGCCCTGCCCCATTCCGTTCCAGGCGTATTACTCCGCCGGCAAGGCGGCGGTGAACGCGTATACCATGGCCCTGGCCAACGAGCTGCGGCCCTTTGGCATTACCGTGTGCGCCGTACAGCCCGGAGATATTCACACGGGCTTTACCGCCGCCCGGGTGAAAACCATGGCCGGAGACGACGTGTATCAGGGCCGCATCGGCCGGTCCGTCCAGAGGATGGAGCACGACGAGCAGACGGGTATGGACCCGGCCAAGGCCGGAGCGTTTATCGCCCGGGTGGCCATGAAGCGGCGGCCCAAGCCCATCTATACCATACGGCTGGACTATCAGTTCTTTGTATTCCTGACCCGCATTCTGCCGGGACGGACGCTGAACTGGCTTATTGGCTTGCTGTACGCCAGGTGAGCGTGCCGGAGAGAAATACACAGATACCCCCTGGACCCGGTCTTGCCGGGCCCAGGGGGGTATTTTGCGGGGTCCGACGGTCTGCACCATCCAATATGTATCGTAGTCCTACACATCCCCGTTTCAGGGGAGGTAAATTTTTCTTGCATTTGTCCACAAAATAAGGTATAATGATCGAGCTATATGCCGGTGTGATGGAATGGTAGACGTAGCGGATTCAAAATCCGCCGGGGGCGACTCCGTGTGGGTTCGAGTCCCACCACCGGCACCATATCGAGTGGTCATAAGGGATTTCACTTATGACCGCTCGATTTTTTCTGTTCTGTTATAATCTGATGCAGGGGAGCAGCATTTCTGTTACCTCCTTTTTGCGCAAAAAGCGGCTGCCGGTGCCTCCTGTGCACCGGCAGCCGCCCGCTGAATGGGGATATTTACTTGATGAGTCCGCTTTCCTTCAGCAGGAGCTCAATATCGGTGCCCTTGACCTTTTTCAGGAGCATCTTGAGCATTTCCCTCTCCTTGAAGGACAGCGGCGCCTCGCTGATAGGCTTCTTGTCGATGGCGTAGTAGCAGGCACGCAGGATCTCACGCACATCGTACTTGCTGCCCCAGACCTCCGGCACGCCGCGGTCGATGTCCAGCAGGGTATAGACCGACTCCATACCCGTACGCATGGAATACTCGGTGGTGAAGATGGTGTCACGGGGCGTCTCGGCGAACTGACCGATGAAGGCGAAGTTCACGGCGCCGTCGGGCACGACCTTGGGACGGTCAGATTCCTTGCGGGGCTGGAAGAAGGCGTTGATATAGGGCATAAAGCAGGTGGTGGTATTGCAGGCATCGTGGGCCAGCGCATGGATCTTTTCGGTGGGCACGCCGATGTGATACAGCCACTCACGGCAGACCTCCTCGCCGGTGCAGTCCCGCATGGCCTTTTTCACATAGTTGCCCTCTCTGTTGGTATTCAGAGAATACAGCCACACAAGCACCATGTTCTTATCCTGGGACTTGAATTGGGGCTGGCGGTTGATGGTCCAGGAAAGGTACCAGTTGTCGGTGCTGTCCTTGACGGTGACGATACCGCCGGTGGTCACCTTGCCGGAGCGGGGATCACGCTTGCAGATGCTCATAATATGCCGGATGATCTCCTCGTTGGAGGTGGCCACGGTAGCGCTCATCCAGTTGGTGGCGTCCACATCGGAGCAGAAGGCATCGGGGTTGCCGTACTCGCCGTGCTCCGCCTGCGCGGCAATGGCCTTCCACATATCCCAGGACTCGCCTGCGCCGTTTTTCACGCCGGACAGGTCGGGGGCATGGGTCTGGTCGCCATAGCAGGAGGTATCGGTGCAGCAGCCGTTGGTGATGAACACCAGATCGTCCTCGATGAGGTCGATGGTCTGCTCCCTGCCGTCCTTGACATACACGATCTGCCGGGCAACCTTCTTGTCGCCCTCGGTCTCGATGATGACATTCCTGACATCCATGCCATACTCGATATGCACACCGTGAGACTCCAGATATTTCACCAGCGGCAGGATCATGCTTTCGTACTGATTATACTTGGTGAAGCGCAGGGCGCTGAAATCGGGCAGGCCGTCGATGTGATGGACATAGCGGCACAGATACCGTTTCATCTCCAGAGCACTGGACCAACGCTGGAAAGCGAACATGGTCTGCCAATACAGCCAGAAGTTCGTATTCCAGAAGGAATCGGGCAGAACATCGGATATCTTCTTGTCCTCCAGATCCTTTTCCGGGGTCATAAACAGCTTGGACAGGGCCATGGCGGAGTCCTTGTCCAGCTTGAACTGCTTATCCGTGTGGGCATCCTCACCGCGGTTCACGCTGGCGCGGCACAGAGAATAGTTGGGATCGTGCTTGTTGAGCCAATAATACTCATCCAGAACAGAGATGCCCGGCGTCTCGATGGACGGAACATCACGGAAGGTGTCCCACATGACCTCAAAATGGTTGTCCATCTCACGGCCGCCCCGCATAAAGAAGCCCTTGGTGATGTCCTTGCGGCCGTCGCAGCTGCCGCCTGCCAGGTCCAGCTTTTCAAATACATGGATGTGCTCGCCCTTCATCTGTCCGTCGCGGACCAGATAGAAAGCGGCGGTCAGGCCGGCAAGGCCGGTGCCGATGATATAAGCCGATTTTTTGTCCACATCCT
>ERZ1106954.1215-NODE-1215-length-20007-cov-4.384824_pt1 | contig 20007 bp, 13 predicted proteins | sample MGYA00403678_ERZ1106954 | MGnify/ENA primary metagenome ERZ1106954 (study PRJEB35170, sample SAMEA104062445) | human gut metagenome | biome: human gut; feature: human-associated habitat; material: faeces | place: Denmark | collected 2012-08-20 ... | reverse complement strand
TCAGAGAGAGGGGGGTACCACTCTTGCTGCCAGATTGTTTGAATGTAATTGTTGGATAAAATGCCGTTGGCGCTAGATCGGAGCTCAAACCTGGAACTTGGCGTGCTGCTTAGACTTGTCCAGCAGGCCATTTGCTGAGAGGAATACAGGAGGTTGCACTCAGGGTCCTTTGAAAGATTCTGCTCAAATTCCGCCCAGTTGCAGAAGTCAAATATGGCGTCCATTGCTTTCCACATAGTAAAGAGATCTCGGTCTGCAGATTCAAGACATGATCGATAATTGCAGATCATCCAGTTAGAAAATAGTCGAGCAAGATCGGCAAATTGCTTGTCGGTTAGTAACTGGTTGTCGGGAGTTTCTTCCCTGTTTCTTGATAGATTTTCATCTCGCAACAGATATAAAAGACAGTTCGCTTTTAGCGCCTTATTATCGTTCATTAAGCTAATTAGCCAAGTTCCCATACCTGGTTTCCCGATTCTTGCCGCTGAGGTGTTGAACAATCTAGAGAAAGACTCCCTTACATCTCTAGATGAGGTGGCAATTAAAGGAGAAAGGCTAGATATGATTAGGAGTGAGCCTTGCGCTATGGCTTTGCATCGCTCCATGTCGAGAGCACGAACAGTAAGCATTAACTGCCCTGCGATTTCCATTTGCTCATTACTGCTTCTTAGCGCGCAGACAATGTCGCGGATCTCAAATGCGGAGTTGTGATTACACATGGCGTTAAATTGCCCTCTTGTGATACCCGCTGAATATCCCGCTCCAAAATAAAGATTGAAAAGGTTTCTGTTGGATATTCGGCCGTGTATGTACGCTTCGCCGGCATCAACTGAATTGAGGGCTTCGGAATTTGAGTTTTCTGATAAGGAGGGGAATACCGTTCCCAGCCATCCAGGGTTTAATGCATAGTGCCTTATTTGTTTGTTTATCAGCCTGCTAAGTTCTTCGCGTAGTTCGGCTTTTAGTCCCGTCTCATTTTTTGTGTACGTTTCGCCAAATAAATACCTCGCGTTATTCCAAAGCCAGCAATAAACATCTGGCAGAAGCGTTTGAATTGTTGATAGTGCAAAAAGATCCGCCACGCATATATCGTTGCGGAGACGAGCGAAATTAGACTCAGCACAGTTTTTGATGCGGCAGATATCTCTTGGCGTGTTGATCAAAGGAGAAACGATTTTGTTCAAGACGTCCGAAAGATGGTCCTGGTCCTCTAGGGCAAAGGGTGACCTTTTCTGCAAATACTCAGCGATTATATTTATTTGCTGAGAAATATCTGATTGAAATAATCTGGGCATTTCGATTGGCAGCTGGATGATTTTGTCAAGATATGCTGCCCCATCAGCCCTTTGAACATTGCAAAGGGCATTTTCAACAACAGTTCTGTCAAAAGACAATAAATATACGATATGCGGGAAAGATGCGGTCAATGTGACTAGTTTAAAAATGTGACAAATCTCGGCATTGGATAAACGATCTATATCATCAATCACAACAACAATATTTGTCTGACGTTCTCTCAGATAGCCATCGATAGTTGTCTTCATGTGATCTAAAGAGGTGGAATTTGTTAAGTGCTTTCCGATTTTGGAGGTAAACGCCTTTAATAATGCTTTTCCAGCAATGCCACCGCCCGCAACGGCGCTTGGCAGGGGTCCCGCTAGAAGGGATGTGATTTCCGTCACGGTAGGATAAGAGATGCTAGCCGAATATAGGGAAAGGGCATCTCCCAAGGCTTTCTTCTCCGTATCGTTTATGCATCCTGTTTTTCCCAAGAGAGATTCTTTCAGAAGTTGAAAGAATCCAGTTAAAAGCTGTTCCTGAGACTCAAAGCGCCAGGGATTAAATCTAACAAGAGCGGGGACGTTGAGGTTCCTTTTGCGCTCTTCATTAAGACAAACTTCAATTAAATTAATGAGAGAGGTTTTACCGCTACCCCATAAACCGTTTAGGCTGATTGTAAAAGATGAGGTTGATGCATCGACAGCGCTTATGCATCGTGCGATTTCCTGCGCAAGGTCCTTGTATCGATATGAGTCTTGATCAAGGTCAGTAATGGGTTCGTCATTGATTATATTAAGCACCTTGCTCGGCATGCGGCGCCTCCGTTGAATGGACGGACATTAGCGGATTTAATTATAGGAGTGTGGTTAAGTAGTAAAGCCAAAACTGGAATTAACCGAAGCAGACGCTGGGCGTCTGGCCTTTGCCCAGCATCTTATTATGAGAGCGCATGAAGACGCACGGCTTCCTTCTCCGTTAAATGCCGCGGCTGTGCTTTCTGCACAGGACGCGGTAGAAATGGTTTTAATTGTTATTTCCCAAGCGCTCTATCTCGATCCGAACAAGTATCAATTCATGGCCTTTTGGGAAGCGTTTGCTAACCGCGGACTTGAACTGCCATATAAGGAGTCAATGAGGCGCCTTAATGACTGTAGGGTCGCCATTAAGCATAGGGGTTCTTTCCCGTCGACGTTTGATATTGAGCGTGTTGTTGCGGATGCCGAGGCGTTCGGTGGCGATTCTATTGCATGCGCTTATGGGGCCGACCGAGCTGTTGAAGGACTATTTGGTTTTATTACCTATGAGGGAGTTCGTGAACACCTGAGGAAAGCAAGGGTGCATCTCGAGGAGCATGAGCGCACCGCATCTGTTGAAGAGTCCGCTCTTGCGTTTGATGAACTTTTAAATGAGTATTGGGGTACTCGACTATGGGTCCTGGCTCCTCTCCTATTTCGTTTAATAAGTTCGGGCGATTTGACGCGGCATCTTCCTAGGTTCCTGGCGACCACGGATTTAAGGATTTTCGGAATCACGTAGATAAAACGGTGAAACAGCCGAGGCTATGGATGAGGCCCTTCGCGTGCTGTCCCTGGGGCTGAATATGGATTCCTACATGGTCTTTAAACTCCTTACGTCCAGTGTATTTCACTTCGCTGGCGGACGCACTGAGTGTTATTGGCTCGCCGAAACCCAGGAGTCCGTTGAATTGAGCGATGATCCTGCTGGTTGGTGCTTCGGTTTTACTTTTGAGGCAGCGCTCGATTTGAGCTCTCGCTCCAATCCGGCTCCTGCTATGTTTGCCCTGCTCGAAGAGGGCCGTAGAATCGTAGAAGAGCGTTCTGAAGCGGAGTTTAAGCGGCGAAAAGCTATGAAGGGTGAATTAAATCAAGAAGAAGGGGCTTGAGAAGATTACTCCCGTTCACCAAGACATTCGTGTGTTGAAGTCTGCTCGAGGGATCCAAGTGGCTCGATTGCTTATCCTGCGCAAAGGGGAGGGGATGGCCTTACGACATCTTCGATAGTCTTTTTTGGCCATTCGCTTGCGCGAGCCGATTATTCGTACTTTGAGTCCATTTTTAGCACGGTGGATTTGTATAACGGGCATACCAGCCTGATCTTCCTATACTCAAACTAAGCCAAGGGTGTTCGCGAGTCAGAGGTGGCCAAGGTACTCGCCCTCCTTGATTACTATGGCAGTTCGCTTGGTATTGCTGGACGTAGCAACAATCTCGCACACAAGCTCATGCTGGAGGGCAGGCTCGTCGTTCGGGAGATTTAGGTCGATTATCTTTATGGTGTCCTGGCTTGGCGGTCTTCGCGGGAAACCTTCGGGCGATACTTGAAGAGGGTTGATGCGTCGGCCCTCTTTTTGTTTTGATGTAAGAATCGGTCTGTCAAAACTTACATCTCAATTGAGAAAAGGCGAAATTGTGGGTGTTTTTCTGCTCGCATGTAACTTTACTGACGCGTGGCTGCCCAGCCCTTATCTCGCTGCGGGTTTCCCGGAATCCATCTTTGTCCATAACGCCCTCGCCAAGTCACCTCCATGTTATACTTGCCGTAAAAACTTTACGGCAAGTATAACATGGAGGTTTCGATGCTAACGCGCTTTGAGGTCGAGGGATTCCGAAACTTCTCTCATAGATTTACTTTCAATTTGACCGATGTCAGGGACTACAGGTTCAACACGTCGGCCATTGAGGGTGGTATCGTCTCTTGCGGTCTTATCTATGGCAAAAACGCTGTCGGAAAAACTAATTTCTCCAATGCCTTGCTCGATATTTCGGCCAACGTAGGGCGCCGGACCTTCTATTCCAATAAAACTAACTACCTCAGCGCTGTTGATGGGACCACGTCGGCACGCTTTGCTTATACGTTCCTCTTTGGAAATGACGAAGTCGTCTATCGTTATGAAAAGACGGGGTTAACAAATTATATCCGTGAGTCCGTGGCTGTTAATGGCAAGATGGCATTTGATTACGATCACCGTGCAGGCAAAGTAGTCGATGGCGATTTGGCTTCTATTGGCGCCGATCGCTTGAACTGGGAGTTCAAATCTCCCGGTATTTCTGTTTTGGCATACGTGTGCAACAACATTCCTTTTGAGAGGGCGATGCCTCTCTTTAAGCTGTATACGTTTGCACGGTCAATGGACGTCATTGGCGACGCATATATGAACGATCGTGGTCTTGTCACCACCATCGCCGAAAACGTTATTGCGGATGACTTGGTTTCTGAACTTCAAGATTTTTTGAATGCGTTCGGAATTCAGGAACGCCTTACTGCGCGTGAAACGCCTTCGGGTGATATCGCTCTGTACTTCGAAAAAAGTCGGCTCATTCCATTTGCAGAAAACTGTTCTAGCGGCACTATGGCGCTGCTGCGACTGTTCAATTATTTCCATGCTACAAAGGCACCGTCTTTGCTTTTTGTCGACGAGTTCGATGCGTTCTATCATCACGATCTCGCCGAGAAGGTCGTTGACTATTTTAAGTCCCAGACTGGACGCCAAGTGCTTTGCGCATCGCATAATACGGACTTGTTCAGCAACAAAATCCTTAGGCCAGACTGTCTATTCATTCTCTCTGATCACAACATTATTTCAGCAGCCAATGCAACAGATAGAGAGCTAAGGGAGGGCCATAATCTCGAAAAGCTCTATAAGGCTGGCGAATTCGATGTCTAGGAAGCAAGTTCTGCTTATTGTTGAGGGTATAAAGCAAGGGGTGAAACTCTTCCATGCGCTCTTTGCGTGCTATGACCTCGACTTTGGCTATGAGATCGTTCCCTACAACACAAATATCTACGAGCTTTACGAAAGGATGTTTTCGGACGGCTTTCAGGACGACCTATCGCTTCTTGGCGTCCTTAAGGAGCGCGCTTCTGAAGAGGATAAGTGGCTATTTGACCAGGATTATTCGGATATCTTGCTGGTTTTTGACTATGAGCCTCAGGATAATAGATTCTCGCCTGGACGGTTGGAGGAAATGCAGCGTTACTTTAACGAGAGCACAGACAATGGCAAGCTCTACGTTAACTATCCAATGGTTGAGGCATGTAAGCATTTTCTGAAAATGCCCGACGTAGAGTATCTGAACAGAAGTGTTTCCCTTGAAGAGGTTTTGAAATACAAGTCAATCGTCGGCAATGCTTCTAGATATCAGAGTTTTGACCGGCATTTTATAAGGCCTGACGTTGACGAAATGATTGTGCTGACTGCTATCAAAGCGCTTTGGTTAAGTGGTTATGATGTCAAGGCTGGTTATGAGTCTGGCTATAGAGATCTTGACCACGAGGCGATTGTGAGGGCGCAAAACGATGCTTTGCGTCTTGACAATGAAGTGTGGGTTCTTGGTACTTGCCTGCTATTTATTTTGGATTACTCAACGGGTTTTATTGATTTCGCGGGAATCGAATCGAAGCTACTCGGCTAGGTTTCTGGACGTTGCGGTTTCGTTAGATGGTCTCGACGCTAAGTCGATATTCCGGAAATATGCGGCAAATTCCGGAACCCACGAGCATACCGCCCTTTTCACGCAGAGAAACCGCAGGTAGAGGCGTTGCGGCATCCCGGTGTGCTCGGTAAGTTTTGAATTTGCCGCATACTTTCGGTTTTTGCCTTTGTGGCAGGCCGCGTCCACTTATATCCTCGACTAGATAAAGGACAGGACGGCCAATTCCGTCTCCAAACTAAAACGCCGGCAGGGGCGAAATTGCTCCTGCCGGCGTTGGCGTGCCTGCTTGTGCTCTTTTCGGCTCGCGCAGAGGCCCGTTTTGGACCTTTACGCCTCCGTGGGCTCCACGCCCAGCTCGTTGCGGACGAGTTCGAAGGCGGCGGCGATGGCCTTGTCCATGTCGTAGTACTTGTAGCCGCCCAGGCGACCGGCGAAGATCACGTCGCCCTCCTGCGCCGCCAGCTCCTTGTACTGCTTGTACAGGGCCTCGTTCTTGGCGTCGTTGATGGGGTAGTAAGGCTCGTCGCCGGGCTTCCAGTCGGCCGGGTACTCGCGCGTGATGACGGTCTTGTCCTGCGTGCCAAACTCAAAGTGCTTGTGCTCGATGATGCGCGTGTAGGGGATCTCGCGCTCGGTGTAGTTGACCACGGCCACGCCCTGGTGGTCCTGCTCGTCGAGCGTCTCGGTCTCAAAGCGCAGGCTGCGGTACTCCAGCGTGCCCAGCTTAAAGTCGTAGAACGCGTCGATGGGGCCGCAGTAGATCGTCTTGGCGGCGATGTCGGGTTCGGCGGCGATCAGCTCCTTGTACTCCATGCCGCAGCGCACCTCGACGCCCTCGAGCATGTTGGCGACCATCTTGGTGTAGCCGCCCATGGGGATGCCCTGGTAGCGGTCGTTGAAGTAGTTGTTGTCGTAGGTAAAGCGGCAGGGGAGGCGCTTGATGATGCTCGCGGGCATGTCGCGGCAGTCGCGGCCCCACTGCTTCTCGGTGTAGCCCTTCACGAGCGTCTCGAAGATGTCGCGGCCCACGAGGGACAGCGCCTGCTCCTCGAGGTTCTGCGGCTCGCCGATGTTCTCGGCGGCCACCTGCTCGGCGATCTTGGCCTTGGCATCGGCCGGCGTGACGACGCCCGGCCACATCTTGGCAAAGGTGTTCATGTTAAAGGGCATGTTGTACATGTTGCCGTGGAAGTTGGCGACCGGCGAGTTGACGTAGTTGTTGAACTCGGCGAAGCGGTTGACGTAGTCCCAGACGTCCTTCATGGAGGTGTGGAAGATGTGGGCGCCGTAACGGTGGACCTGGATGCCCTCGACGTCCTCGGTGTAGATGTTGCCGGCGATGTGATCGCGGCGGTCGATGACCAGGACCGACTTGCCGGCGCGCTTGGCGGCGTTGGCAAAGACGGCGCCCGAAAGGCCGGCACCGACGACGAGGTAATCGTACTCGGACATGGATATGCTCCTTTGTATATCAATCGAACAGTTACTTAAGCTTTGGGACAAACAAACCTGATTATTTCGTCCCAGGGATTAGTGTAACAGATGCTCTTTCAGCAGCTCCAACGCATGGGCGTAGCCTTGGAGGCCTTCGCCGGTGATGGTGGCAAAGCAGGCCAGGCGGGCGTAGCTTACCTGGCGGAAGTCCTCGCGCGTCTCGACGGCACTGATGTGGACCTCGACAGCGGGGATGGCGACGGCCTTGAGGGCGTCCAGGATCGCGACGCTCGTGTGCGTGTAAGCCGCTGGGTTGATGACGATGCCGTCGACCTTGCCGTATGCCTCCTGGATCTTGTCGACGATGCTGCCCTCGTGGTTGGACTGGAAGACCTCGACCTCGTCGAAGCCCTGTGCGGCGCCGGCCTCCTTGCAGATTTGGACCAAGCGGTCGTAGTTGTCGCTGCCGTAGATGCCCGGCTCGCGAATGCCGAGCATGTTGAGGTTGGGTCCGTTGATGACGAGAGCTTTCATGGTTGCTTCCTTTGTGGTTGGGCGGGCGGTGAGGCGGTGCAGCGGAGTGTAAAACCACCACAAAGGTGCCTGTCCCCTTTGTGGTGGTTTAGAGGGTGTCGAGGAGGGCTCGGGCGGTGTTGGCTGCGCAGTCGCGCGAGTCGATGATGTGGTCGGCCCAGGCGCGGTAGCGCGGCATACGCTGCTCGGCCAGCTTGGCGATGCCGTCGCGGGCGGTGATGGGGCGACCCTTGTGGGCGAGCTCATCGAGCTTACGGTTGAGCATCACAATCTGACTGTTCTGGTGAAGCAGCGGGTAGTTCTCGTCTCGCGTGACGACGCCGCCGCCGGTGGAAAGCACTAAGCCGCTGCGCTTGGAGATGTCGGCCAGGGCCGCCGTCTCCTGCTCGCGGAAGGCCGGCTCGCCGTGCTCGACGATAAAGTCGGCGCAAGGCATGCCCAGACGCTCCTCGAGGGCGCGGTCCAGGTCGATGTGCTCGCGGCCCGTCAGCATTGCGATTTGCTCACCCACGCGGGTTTTGCCCGAGCCCGGCATGCCGATCAGTGCGATGTTCTGCTCGCGGTGTGACAGGCACTCCGTCACGTCCAGGATGCGCTCGCGCGGGGTGACCTGGCCGGTATAGCGCTCGACGGCTTGCGCCGCTTGGGCCACAAGCATGAGCAAACCGCCGATGCAGGGGATGCCGCGACGCTCGGCCTCGAGCATGAGTCCCGTGCGGGCGGGGTTGTAGACGATATCGATGACGCCCTCGAGCGCGTCGAGGCCCTCGAGCGTGCAAGGCGCGTCGGGGCAGTGCGGGAACATTCCGGCAGGCGTGCAGTTGACGAGCAGCGCGGCGTCGGACTGCTGTGCGATATTGTCGTAGTTGACCTCGCTCGCGCGTCCCACGGGCACCACGATCGCGCCCAGGTCGTCCAGCACCATACTTGCCGTGGTGCCGGCGCCTCCGGTGGCTCCGAGCACGAGGACCTTCTTGCCGGCAATCTCCACACCCAGCTCCTCGACCAGGCTCTGGAAACCGAAGTAGTCGGTATTGTCGCCGCGCAGGCGGCCATCGGTCAGACGCGTGATCGTGTTGACGTTACCCATGCGCTCGGCGAGCGGGCTCAGCTCGTCCAGGTAGTCCATGACGGCGCGCTTGTAGGGGATGGTCACGTTGGTACCCTCCCATTCGTCGCCCGTCATAAAGGCCGCGAGGTCCTCGGGCTCGCGCTCAAATCGCACGTACTCGAGCCCAGCGAGCTCCTTGTAGATGGTCGGGGTGTAGCTGTGGCCCAGCACGCGGCCCAGTACGCCGTAGGGGCGGGTTGCGGCGGTATCGGTCATCTAGAGCACCTCCGTGTAGCTGCCAAAGTAGGTGAAGCTCTCACACACGTCGTCGATCGAATCGAGCAGGTCGTCGAGGGCCTTGCTGCCAAAGGGGCAGTCCAGATCAAAGTAGAACATAAACTCAAAATCGCGCCCGGGGATGGGACGGCTCTCAAGCTTGATGAGGTTGATGTTGAGCGCATAGAAGCGCTCGAGCACGCGGTAGAGGGCGCCCGGCTCATTGGCCGTGGTGATCATGAGCGAGGTACGGTTGGCACCGGGATAGACGCGCGGCTCGCGACTGATGACGACGAAGCGCGTGTAGTTGTTGTCCGAGTCCTGAATGTTGGGCTCCAGCACCTCCAGACCGTAGAGCGCCGCGCAACTGCGCGAGGCGATGGCGGCGACGTCGGCGCGCTCGGAGCTGGCGACCATCTCGGCCGACATGGCCGTGTTGGGATACTTGGTGGCGTGCAGATCGTGCGCGTCGATAAAGCCGGCGCATTGCGCGATGGCCTGACCGTGGCTATAGACTTCACGAACATCCTGCAGCTTGGTGCCAGGCTTGACGAGCAGGTTGTGGTCGATCTTGAGGCGCAGCGAGCGCACAATGTGGAAGTCGAACTGGGCGAGCAAGTCGTAGACGGCGTTGACCGAGCCGGCGGTGGAGTTTTCGATGGGCAGCACGCCAAACTCGCAGAAGCCGTCGCGCACAGCGCGCATAACGCCTTCGAAGGTCTCGAAAAACGCGATGTCGGGCACGTCGAAGAGCTTGCACGCGGCTATCTGGCTATAGGCACCTTCCACGCCCTGGCAGGCAACGGTGGCTGTTTGAGGGAAGGGCGTGTCGGAGGCTGCAGCCGTGGCGTGGGCCTTTTGCGAGACGGTGATGCCCTTGAGCTCGTTGATGTAGCGCTGCTGCTCGGCTTTGCTCATGCTCATGAGGAGGCGGAACAGAGTGATGGTCTGCGCCTCGTAGCGCTCGGGCGCGCGGCTGGCGAGGTTGTTGAGTTTGGAGCGCTCGCGGGCGGGGTCGAAGACGGCCTTGCCCATCTCGATTTTTGACTTGGCGACCTCGGTGGCAATATCCATGCGCTCGACAAAGCTGTTGAGGAGCGTGGTGTCGATGCCATCGATGGCTTGCCGAATATCGGCAAGGTCCATGGAGGCCCCTTTCGCGTAATGGCTGAGTTGACAGTCAACCCAGGTGAGTCGGGTTAGCGCTGTGCAGCGTCCTCGAGAAGGGCGTCCCAGATGGCCAGCGCTGCGGCTGCTTCGGCTACGGGGACGGCGCGCGGGACGATGCAGGGATCGTGGCGGCCGTGGACCGAGAGCTCGGCATTTTCCATAGCGTCCATGTCCACCGTCTGCTGCTCGCGGCCAATGGAGGGCGTGGGCTTTACGGCCATGCGCCACATGACGGGCGCGCCGGTCGAAATACCGCCCAGGATGCCGCCGGCATTATTGGACTCGACTTCGATCTTGCCGGTCTCGGCGTCGATGCGATACGGATCGTTGTTCTCGCTGCCTCGCATGGCGGCGACGGCAAAGCCCATGCCAAACTCCACGCCCTTCACGGCGGGAATCCCAAACGCAATCTGCGCGATGCGGTTCTCGATGCCGTCGAACATGGGGTCGCCGATGCCCGCGGGTAGGCCGTAAATACCGCACTCCACGATGCCGCCGATGCTGTCGAGCTCGTCGCGCGCGGCCAGAATCTCCTTGCGCATGCGGCCGGCTGCGGCGGCGTCAATGCACGGCAGGTCGTTCGAAAGAATCGCTTTGCGGTCGGCCTCACGATAGACCATGTCGTCCATGGGCAGATCGGAGATGCCACCGATCTGCGCCACGTGCGCCATCACGTTAATGCCGCGGGCCTCGAGCGCCTGCAGTGCGATGCCGCCCACGATGCATAAGGGCGCCGTCAGGCGACCGGAGAAGTGTCCGCCGCCGGCGACGTCGTGCATGTTGTGGTACTTCACGCGTGCCGGGAAATCCGCATGGCCTGGGCGGGGCTTGCGGCGCAGCTCGGAGTAGTCCTTGGAGCGCGTGTTGGTGTTCTTGATGATCGCGGCGATAGGCGCGCCCGTGGTGTGTCCATCAATTATGCCGGCGATAATGTGGGCGGCGTCAGCCTCGCGACGCTTGGTCGCGGTCTCGTCGCGACCGGGGGCGCGACGGTCCAAAAAGGCCTGCAGCTGCTCCAGGTCAACGGCGATACCTGCCGGAACGCCATCGAGCGAGCAGCCGATGGCGGGGGAGTGCGACTGGCCGAAGATACTTACGTGCAAGACGTTGCCAAAGGTCGAGGACATGCTATTCCTCCTCGAGCGTGACCTTGCCGCCCAACAGGCGGTAGTGGTCGAAGAAATCGGGATAGGACTTGTTGACGGCCTCGGCGCCGTGGATCACGACCTCGCCGGTGGCGCGACTCGCGGCGATGGCGGCCATCATGGCGATGCGGTGGTCGTTGTGCGAATCGACCTCGCCGCCGGTAAGGGCATCGACGCCCTTGATGATGAGGTCGTCACCGGCGATGCGCACCTGCGCTCCCAGCGCGGTGAGCTCGCGGGTGGTGGTGACCAGACGGTCAGATTCCTTGATGCGCAGGCGCGCGCAGTCACGGATGAACGTGCGGCCCTGAGCCAGCGATGCCACGGCCGAGATGACGGGCACCAGGTCCGGAATGTCGTGGGCGCTCATCTCAAAGCCGGCGAGCTTGTCGGACTGGACGGTGGCGGCGTTCGTGGAGCGCACGATGCGCGCGCCAAAGCGCGAAAGCGCGGCGAGCACGTTGCGGTCGCCCTGTGCGGAACTCAATGATACGCCTTCCACGGTGATGGGGTCGGTGCCGATGGCGCCGGCACACAGCCAAAAGGCAGCGTTGGACCAGTCGCCCTCGACGGCTACGCTGCCGGGCGTGCGGTACGATCCGCTGCTCACGCGGAAGTTCGTGACCTCGGGCTGGCCGTCCTTGGCCGGAATACGCTCGACGTTGACCTCGACACCGAAGGCCTTCATGGCCTGGATGGTCAGGTTGATATAGGGGCGGCTCTCGATAAGGCCGGTCACCTGCACGCAGGAGGGCTGGGCCAAAAGCGGGGCTGCCAGCAGCAAGCCGGAGATGTACTGCGAGCTCACATTGCCCGGCAGGATAAAGGTGCCCGGGCGCATGCGGCCGCTTGTCTTGAGCGGAAAACCGCCCAGGCCCTGCAGGTCGCAGCCGGCGGCAATGATCTCGTCCGAAAGCGGGGAGAGCGGGCGGGCGCCCAGGCGGCCCTGGCCCACAAAGGTGGCCTCTGCCCCCAGCGCGCAGGCGACGGGCAGCATAAAGCGGAGCGTGGAGCCGCTCTCGCCGCAATCGAGCGTGCCGCCCGCAAGTGCCTTGAGCAGGCCGAACTCAATACTCTTCATAGTGGGATGGACCTGGAAGCCGTCCTCGACGGTCTCGATGCGGGCGCCGAGCGCCGTGAGACAGCGCACCGTGGCCTCGATATCGGCGCAGGTGGTGTTGCAGGTCACGTGCGTCTCGCCGTTGGCAAGCGCGGCGCAGATGATGAGGCGATGCGCCATCGATTTGGATGCGATGGCGGGAACGGTGCCCTTGAGCGGGGACGGGGTGATGCGGGCTAACATGCGGAAACGTCTCCCTTCTGGCCGAGGCCCTCGGCAATCAAATCGTGAAAGGTGGAAAGCGGCGTGCGGTCGATGCTGCAACGGCCAATATCGTGCGGAATTACCAGGTCGATGGTGTTGCCCGCGCGCTTTTTGTCGTGGAGCGCCTCGGCAAAGACGGCATCGGCATCTAGGTCACAGCGGGTCTTGAGGCCGTGGCGGGCGCAGAGCTCCTCAATACGATCGGGCAGCTCGGCGTCGCAAATCCCGTGCAGGGCTGCGGCACGCGTGATGATGCCCATGCCGATCGACACGCAGTTGCCGTGGCCGAGCTCAAAGTGCTCGCAAGCTTCGACGGCGTGCCCGGCGCTGTGCCCAAAGTTGAGGAGCTTGCGCTGATTGGTTTCGCGCTCGTCGGCAACGACCACGGCACGCTTGATGTCGATATTGCGGGCGATGATGAGCGCCACACGGGCCACGTCGCGGTTCAGCAGCTCCAGCGTGAGCGGGGTCTTCTCCAGCTCGGCGAAGAGCTCGGGGTCGGCGATCACGGCGTGTTTGACGACCTCGCCGCAGCCGTCGGCGAACTGCTCGGGCGTGAGGGTCGCCAGGCACCCCACGTCGGCGATGACCACGCTCGGCTGCCAAAAGGCGCCAGCCAGGTTCTTGCCGGCTGCCAGGTCGATGGCCGTCTTGCCGCCGACCGACGAATCCACCATGGCGAGCAGGCTTGTGGGAATCTGCACAAACTTGCAGCCTCGCATGTAGGTGGCGGCCACAAAGCCCGCCACGTCGCCCACGACGCCGCCGCCGAGCGCCACGATCACGTCGGAGCGCGAAAGCTCGTGCTCGGCCACAAACTCCAAAATGGCAACGTAGGTCTCGGCACGCTTATGGGCCTCGCCGGCCTCGAAGGTGCAGATGCTCACCTCGTAGCCTGCGGCCTCCAGGCTCTGCTTAACGGGCATCTGGTAGAGGGGACCTACGTTGGTGTCCGTCACGATGACGGCGCGCGAGCCGCCGGCGGTGGCGCGTACGAGCGGGCCTGCCTGCTCCAGCAAAAACGTGCCCACATGCACCTGGTAGGGGCGTGCGGTGTCGATATCGATGGTAATCGCCATAAGCTTCGGTCCTTTCGACCTGGCGTGATGGGTGGTCTAGTGGGAGGCCTCGTCGTCGAGCGCGCGCTTGATTCGGTCGCCCTCGGCAAGGAGATTCTCCAGATAGCGCTGGTTGCGGTCCTTTAGGGCGCGGCTGTAGGCGCCGAGCGATTCGATCAGATAGTCGATCTCGAAGGCGAGCGCATCGGCGTCGTCGATCATGAGCTCGGACCACATCTGCGGATTGAGGTGCGCTACGCGGGTGAGGTCGCGGTAGCTGCCGGCCGAAAAGCCGTGGTGGACCTGAGCGGTCGGGCTCTTAACATAGGCGTTGGAGACGACGTGCGCGAGCTGGCTCGTAAAGGCGATGACGCGGTCGTGCTCGGCGGCGCTGGTCACGCTGAACTTGCCAAAGCCCAAGGGACGTACCATCTCGCGCACCTGGCCCAAAAGCTCCAGCTTAAGTGCGTCGTCCACTGCGGGCGGTACGAGCACGAGCGGTGCGTCCTGGAACAGGTCGGCGCGGGAATGCGCGTAGCCCGAGAACTGCGTGCCCGCCATGGGATGCGCGCCCACAAAGTAAAAACCGTGCTCGCGGGCAAGCTCAAAGGCGCGCTCGCACACGATACCCTTGACGCCCACGGTGTCGATCACCACGGGGCCCATGATGGCCTCGGTGTCGGTGGCGTCGGCGAGTGCCTGAGCGTGCGCCTCGAGCCACTCGATGCAGGCCTCGGGGTAGCATGCCAGGACGATGATGTCGCATTCGCCGAGCGTCTCGTCGTTGAGCTCGCCGGCAACGGTGCCCATGCTGGCGGCCGTCATGACGTCGCCATCGGGGTCCCAGGCCAGCACGCGGACGCCCGCCTGCGCATACCCGCGGGCAAAGCTGCCGCCGATGAGGCCCAGGCCCACGATGCCGGCGCACTTGGGGCCACCTTGGTTAACGCGTGCGTTTCTCACCGTACCCATGGACTACTCCTGAACGGTCTCTTGGCAGACGACCTCGCGGATGGCGCGGATGCGGCGCATAGTGTCGTCGAACTGGTCGGGGGTGAGGGCCTGAGCACCGTCGGACCAAGCGTGGCTCGGGTCGTCGTGGACCTCGATCTCCAGACCGTTGGCGCCGCAGGCAGTCGCGGCGAGCGCCATGGGCTCAACATAGCGGGTGTAACCGGTGGCGTGGCTGGGGTCGGCGACGACGGGCAAGTGCGACAGGTGGTGCAGCACCGGCACGGCGTTGAGGTCGAAGGTGTTGCGGGTGCGGGTCTCGAAGGTGCGGATGCCGCGCTCGCACAGGATGACGTTGTCGTTGCCCTCGCTCATGATGTACTCGGCTGCCATGAGCAGCTCGTCGACGGTGCCGGACATGCCGCGCTTGAGCAGGATCGGGGTCTGCGTCTTGCCGACCTCCTTGAGCAGGGGGAAGTTCTGGGCGTTGCGAGCGCCAATCTGCATGACGTCGATTTTTTTATCCAAGAAGACCTGCACGTCGCGCGGGTCCATGATCTCGGTGACGATCGGCATGTCGAGCTCGGCGGATGCCTCGCACAGCAGGTCCAGGCCGGCGGGGCCCATGCCCTGGTAGGCATACGGGGAGGTGCGGGGCTTGTAGGCGCCGCCACGCAGCATCGTGGCGCCGGCGGCCTTCACGCGGCGGGCGATGCGGATGAGGTTATCGCCCTCGACGGAGCACGGGCCGGCGATGACCTGGAACTGGTCGCCGCCGATCTTGACGCCGTGGCCGCAGTCGATGACGGAGTCCTCGGGGTGGAACTTGCGGTTGGCGCGCTTGAACGGCTCGGAGACGCGCTGCACGCGCTCGACGACGTCCATGGACTCGAGCAGGAACGGGTCGATCTTGGTCGTATCGCCCACCAGGCCGATGATGGTCTCGTTCTCGCCGCGCGAGACGTCGGTTTTGAGTCCCTTTTTCTCAATCCAGCTGACGATGTGGCTGACGGCCTCGTCGCTGGCGCTCTGCTTTAAAATCGCAATCATGGTGTGCCTCTCACCTCGATGGATAGCCCTTGCAAAAACGGCCCGCATCGCGAGCCGTTATATATGTGCATGTGAGTTTATACTATCTGACTCGCTTTTGCCGCCTAAAGCGCACCGTCGCGGCGCGTCTCCCACGTAATTGCAAAGCTTTTTCTATTATTTTGCTAGCCCGTGGCGCACTTGGGTATAATGCCTACCGTTCGCCCTATTAGCTCAGGGGATTAGAGCGTCTGCCTCCGGAGCAGAAGGCCGTTGGTTCGAATCCAACATGGGGCACCATCGAACGTAAGACCGTCCGAACCTCGCATGGTCCGGGCGGTTTTCTTATACCGACGCGACGTGATGGGACGTGGTATGGCAGCAACGGATATCGAGCGCGGGCTTTCGACCGCCGAGGTCGAGGAGCGCATCGCCGCCGGTAAGATCAACCGCAACATGGAGCTCAAGACCAAGTCGGTCAAAGAGCTCATCATCGAGAACCTCTGCACGCTGTTCAACTTGATCAACGTGATCTTGGCGATTTTGGTGTTGCTGACCGGTTCGTTTAAGAACCTGACGTTCCTGTTCGTGGTGTTCTTGAACACGGCAATTGGCGTCATTCAGTCCATGCGTTCCAAGCGGATGGTCGACAAGCTTACGCTGCTCACCTCTAAGAAGGCCATCGCGGTGCGCGATGACGCCGAGGTGGAGCTCGACCTGGACCAGATCGTGCTCGACGATATCATTCGCCTGGGGCGCGGTGACCAGATTCCCGCCGACGCCGTGGTGGTGTCGGGCGAGGCGCTCGTCAACGAGAGCCTGCTGACGGGCGAGAGCGACCTCATCAAGAAACAGCCCGGCTCCGAGCTCATGAGCGGCAGCTTTATCGACTCGGGCCTGCTGCGCGCCCGCGTGATCCATGTCGGCGCCGATAACTACGTGGCAAAGATCAACAACGAGGCCAAGTACGTCAAAAAGGTCAATTCCGAGATCATGAACGCGTTCAACGCCATCGTGCGGTTCGCGAGCATTATCATGATTCCGCTTGGTCTGGCGCTCTTTTCCTCGAGTGTGAGCGAGCTGTGGGATGCCGCGGGAACCCCGGGGGATAGCGCGCTTTCCTGGTGCTTCTCCGAGCTGCTGGCCGGTCGAGTGCCTTCTTCGGCGCTGCTGTCCACGGTGGGTGCCCTGCTGGGCATGATTCCGCAGGGCCTGGCGCTGCTGACCTCGTCGGTGCTCGCGATCGCCACGGTGCGCCTGGCGCGTCGTAAGGTGCTGGCACAGCAGCTCTACTGCATCGAGACGCTCGCGCGCGTTGACGTGCTGTGCCTGGACAAGACGGGCACCATTACCTCGGGCCGTATGGAGGTCGAGGGCACCTACCCGCTGCCTGTTGAGGGTGTTGGCTTTGGCGCGGACTCGGACGAGGCGGCTGTCCCCGTCGAGACCACGGTGCTCGACTTTGCGCTTGCCAACGTAGCACGTGCGACCTCGGCAGATGCCAACGAGACCTGCCAGGCGCTGCTCAACTACTACGCCGATCGTCCGGTCGAGGTGTCCGAGCCGCTGTCGGTCATTCCGTTCTCGTCGTCCAAAAAGTGGAGCGGCGCTTCGTTTGCTCAGGGCTCCTATGTGATGGGCGCCGCGCAGTTTGTGCTCTCTGATCGCACATTTGCGCAGGTCGAGAATCGTGTGGCCGAGCTTGCCGATACCCTCCGCGTGCTCGTGGTGGCGCGCGTGGACGGCTTTACGCCCGACGGCGATATGGTGGGTGAGGCCGATCCCGTGGGCTTTGTGACCATCCGCGATGAGATTCGCACCTCGGCAGCCGAGACTATCGGCTACTTTAACGAGCAGGGCGTGACCCTCAACGTGATCAGCGGCGACGACCCGCGTACGGTGTCTTCGATCGCGCGCGTGGTGGGCGTGCCGGGTGCCGACGCCTACGTGGACGCCACGACACTCGATACGCCGTCCAAGCTCGACGCGGCGGTGGACCGCTATCACGTCTTTGGGCGTGTGACGCCGCAGCAGAAGCGCGAGCTCGTACAGGCGCTCAAACGCCGCGGGCACACCGTGGCCATGACGGGCGACGGCGTCAACGACGTGCTGGCGCTCAAGGAGGCCGACTGTTCCGTGGCGATGGCCGCCGGCTCCGATGCCGCGCGCAATGTGGCCGAGATCGTGCTCGTCGATAACGACTTTGCCTCGATGCCCGCTGTGGTGGCCGAGGGCCGTCGTTCTATCAATAACCTGCAGCGCTCTGCCGCGCTCTTTCTGACCAAGACGCTGTTCTCGATGGGCCTGGCGGCGCTGTGCATCGCGCTGCCGCCGTATCCCTTCGAGCCCATTCAGATGACGCTCATCAACTTCTTCTGCATCGGTGCGCCGGGCTTTGTGCTGGGTCTGGAGCCCAACAACGCCCGCGTGAAGGGGTCGTTCTTGACCAATGTACTTAAGCGTGCGCTGCCGGCGTCGATTGCGGTCATTTTGGCCGCGGCGCTCGATATCTTCGTGGCGCGCGTATTTGGCTTTAGCCAGCTTACGCTTTCGACCATGTGCCTGCTCACGTCGTGCGCGGCGAGTGTCAGCCTGATCTGGCGCATCTCGCAGCCGCTCACGCCCTTGCGCGTGGTGCTTTTCGTGTTTGTCGTCGCCGGTATTTTGACGGGCGTTATCGGGTTCCCGGGGCTGCTGTCCATCGCTAACCTGTCGATGGGTCAGATGATCATCTTGGCGGTCATCGTTGTCTTTACCTGCGCGGTGTTCTTTAAGCTTGCCACGATGATGGACTCGCTTAAGCCCCGTCGCCGTCATGCGGCTACCGGCTTTGGCCGTGGCGTGCGCGTTCGCCTGGGTCGCGGCGGCGGCAAGGTGAGTTCGACGGGATCGACCGCCGAGCGTTTTGCCAAGCGCGTTGCCGCCGATATGGCGCAGCGCCGTGAGGAGCGCACTGTCCGCGAGGCCGAGGCCCGTGCACTCGAGGGTGTGGCCCAGACCCAGCCCAAGAAAAAGAAGGGCGCCGGTGCCAAACGCTCCCGCGTGACCAAATCGGCCCAGGGCATTAAGGTCTCGATGCCAAGCAAGAAGAAGAAGTAACTACGCGCTCTGGCGATGTTGAATTGGTGCCTTGCTCCTGTGGGGCCGTGGCGATGTTATGCTCTAACCTCGAATGTTTGAATTGCTTCGAAAAGAGGATGCCGTGATCTGCCCGCATTGCCTTAAGACTATCGAGGACGGCGCCTCGTTTTGTCCCTACTGCAACGCCTACGTCGGCCCGGGCGACGGTCCCGAGCACACCGAGTTCGTGTTCTGCGAGGGCTGCGGTGCCCGTCTTTCTCCGCATGATCGTACGTGCCCAAAATGCGGACGCCCCGCTCCGGGTATCCTCTCCGAGGACGCGGCCGCATCCGACCTGGCAGCGGGCCGCACGGCGGGCTTTCCGCGCCTAACGCAAGAGCAGATCGATACCGAGGTGCCGCATGCGCCCGCCTCGGCTGCCGCGGTTCTTTCGGACGCCGCCGATCCTAACGAGACCTGCGTGCTGCCGGCTTTCGATAAGGATTTCGGTATCCCCAAGGTCGATATTCCCACGCCCGTTTCCCTGCACGACGATGCTCAAAAACCCAAGCGCAAGGTGCATCCCGACGAGGACGCCTATCACAAGCACAAGCGTCATATCCCCAAGCCGCTCATTATCATCGCGGTCCTTGCCGTCGTTTGCGGCGGTGCCTATTGGTTCGTGACGGCCGATCCCATGGGTGTCATGCCTGGCTTCTATGACCAGTTTGGCCAGGCCGCGCAGACGACCTTCCCCACGCGCCAAAAGGGCGAGGCGACTGAGGACGATACCAAGCAGGACGATTCTGCCGAGGTGGTCCAGGAAGAAACCGTGCTCACCGATGATCAGCTCTATACCAGGCTCGACGGTCTGTATCAGACCATCGTGTCCTACGGTGACGAGGACCAGATCGGCGAGGTCATCGATTCCTTTAACAACGGTTATCTCCGAACGCCGCTGTCCACCCGTCAGGAGCTGTCGCAGAGTGCCTACGCCCTGCGCGACCAGATCAAAAAGACGCAAGATGAGCTTAACAACCTTAAGTATCAGGACGATACGGTCTATGCGGATGACATCGCCCACTTAAAGCAGCTTGCCGAGTGGATGTATGAGCGCGTCGACGTAATCTGCCAGAGCTGGGATATCTCGCTGGCCATTCCCGATGGCGAGTCGATGAGTTCCCACCAAAGCGAGATCCTGGCGCCCATCGCACAGGGCGGCAACAGCGCGCTGAATCAG
>ERZ1106954.1189-NODE-1189-length-20311-cov-3.692190_pt1 | contig 20311 bp, 16 predicted proteins | sample MGYA00403678_ERZ1106954 | MGnify/ENA primary metagenome ERZ1106954 (study PRJEB35170, sample SAMEA104062445) | human gut metagenome | biome: human gut; feature: human-associated habitat; material: faeces | place: Denmark | collected 2012-08-20 ... | reverse complement strand
GGAAAACAGCAAGGGCTTTTACTGCACCCGATTCCGCGAGGGATGCAGATTCACCATCTGGAAGGATGCGCTGACCCGCGCGGGCGGACCGATGCTGACCGCCAAGCTGCTCAAGCTGTGCATGGAGAAGAAGGACGTGCGCGGCTCGACCGGCACCATTCACTACGACGCGGGACAGATCCGTTTTGAAGCGGGAGAACGGTAAAGGAGCGACGGCCATGTTTTATACGGAAAAACGAACGGAAGAAAACAAACGGCGTCTGCGGCGGGACGTTTTCAAAATGCTGCTGGCGATGCTGCCGTTTTTTGCGCTGTGCGCCGCGGGCTTTGCGGTGCGCAACCAGACGCTGTGCACGGCTGGGCTGATTCTGACCTGTGCGGCGGCGATTTTTGTCGGGGATTTGTTTGTGATGCCGTCGATTCGATACGGCCGCTTTCTGCGCGAGCTGACCAGCGGCCTGACGCGCAAGACGGCAGGAACACTGGTGCGCGTCGGCGATGAAGAGGTTTATGAAAACGGCGTGCATTTTCACGAGATGATCGTCAATGTTTATGAGGATATGGCGCCGGAAGGCGAGCGGCGCTTTTTGGTCGAGCCGGGCATGCCCTTTGACGCGGCGCTGATTGGGCGCGACGTTGCGGTGACGAGCCACGATAAAGTCGTGCTGGCCGTTGAGCCGCTGGGGGGAAACGCATGAACCGCGCACGGGATTTTCTGGCCGGAATGGAAGAAAAGACGACGTTTCGCGCCTGCGTCTTTGCGGCGATTCTCGTGCTGATGGCGGCGACCATGTTCCTGTTGAACACGCATACGCCGCTGCAAATGGACGATTATGATTATTCCTTCAGTTGGAGCACGGGCAAGCCGCTTGCCGGGGTGGCGGACGTGCTCGCCTCTCAGGCGGCGCATTACCGTCTCTGGGGCGGGCGCAGCGTGGTTCACACGCTGGCGCAGCTCTTCCTTTATTGGGGAAAGGGCGTTTTCAACATCGCCAATACGGCGGCGTATATGCTGCTCGTGATTGAACTGTATGCGCTGGCCAAGCCGAAGGGCAGACGGTTTTGCTGGACGGTTCTGCTGGTCATCCACGCGGCGCTGTTCACGCTGGTTCCGTTCTTCGGCACGGTCTTTTTGTGGCTGGACGGCGCGTGCAACTATCTGTGGGGCACGGCGCTGGCGCTTTTGCCGCTGCTGATCATCCCGCGGCTGCTGGAAAAAGAATGTGCGGCGCTCGGCGTGATCGGCGTTCCGCTCTGCTTTTTGAGTGGCTGGACGAATGAGAACGCGGCCTGCGGCATGCTGGCGGTGGCGCTCTTGCTGCTGGCGGACAGCGCATACCGCGGGAAAAGAACGCCGGTTTCCGCGTGGCTCTGTCTGGCGGCGCAGGCGGCGGGCGCGGCGATGATGATTCTTGCGCCGGGGAATTTTGCGCGCGCATCTGTCTATGCCTACGATTCGATGGCGCTGGAGATCGTGAAGCGGCTGCTCCGCATTACGCTTTATACGGGTGTGTATGCGGGCGCGGAATTGCTGGCCATGCCGATTGTCCATGGAATGGGGCGGGCGCTTCATGTGCCGATGCGAAACCGGCGGGCGGCGCTTTTACTGCTGACGGCGCTGCTGAGCGCGTATGCGATGGTCGCCTCGCCGGAACTGTCGGATCGGTCGTATACCTGCGTGATTGCGCTGACGCTCTGCGCGCTGGCGACGCTGCTCGGCGACATGGAGGCGCATGTCCGCGCGCTGGACGCGGCCAGACTGTGCGCGCTGCCGCTGGCGCTGTTTTTGCTTGTTTACGGCGGGTATCAGGCTGTCAGGGAAGTCGGCGCGCATGAGGCTGCGTGGGAAGCACAGATTCAAAAAATCGAAGCGGCGGTGCAGAGCGGGGCGGACGAGGTGAAAATCGCCTCGGTGGAAAGCCGCTCGCGCTTTACCATGAACATTGCGCTGGAAAAAGACGCGGAAAGCTGGCCGAACAGCACGCTCTCCAAGTGGTTCGGAATTCGGGTGTGCGGCGAGTGAAATGTGTTCTTTTTGTGAATTTGAACAAAAAGAGCGAACATTTGAGCCGCAGGGCGACACACGCGCTTGACAAGTCGATGACAGCTTATTATAATAAATCGTATATTGCCGAGTAGAGGCTGAAAGGAAGAGAATGAACATGAATAAGAGATTCGCGCTGATTGCGTTGTTGCTTGCGGCTTTGATGCTGCTCTCCGGCTGCAACCTGATCGGCCACGACGACGAGCTTGACGGCGCGCAGGTTGTGGCGAAGGTGGAGACCAGCCAGGATACCACCGAGATCACCAAGGCGGAGTGGGAGGCTTACCGGGATTATCTGGCCAGCTACTACCAGCAGTATTTCCAGCAGAACTTCGGCGTGTCGATGCAGCTCACGGACGACGATATCGCCTCCTACGGCGAGGCTGCTGTCGAGCAGCTGATTGAGAGCGTCGTGCTTGAAGGCAAGATGAAGGAGCTTGGCTTCGAGCCGCTGCCCGAAGAGGATGCCTCCGACGTGGAAAGCTACGCCGACAACATGTTTAACTTCTACAAGATGATGATCCGCTACCAGAACTATCCGGATCTGGAGACGGTGGAAGAGGAAGAAGCGCGTCTGGCCGCCCTCGAAGAGGCGACCGGCAGCGAGGCGACCCCGGCCGAGGCCGTTGATACGGAGCGCAAGGCGACCGTCACCAACGATCAGCTCGACGAGATGCTCGTCAACGACCTGAACACCGTCGGCTATACGCGCGATTATTTCGTGCAGAACCAGACCGCCAGCGTGCAGCGCGAAAAGATTCGCGAATATGCCGCCAAGGACGTCGCGGTGACGGACGAGCAGGTGAAGGAAGAATTTGACAAGCGCGTGGCCGCCCAGAAGGAAAGCTATGACGCGGCTCCGGCCGGTTATGTGACCGCCGAGAACAACGGCACGACGAATTACTATGTGCCGGAAGGCTACCGCGGTGTGAAGAACCTGCTCATCAAGTTCAGCGACGAGAAGCAGAGCGAAATCAGCGACCTGAACAGCGCGATTTCCACCGCGAACACCACGCTGAGCGACGCGCAGAAGCAGCTTGACGATCTGAAGGCGGAGGATACCTCTTCCTATGACGAGACGACCAAGGCCGGCTATGACGAGCAGGTTGCGGCGCTCGAAGAGACCGTGGCGACCGCTCAGGCGACGCTGGATGAATCCAGCGCGAAGCTGGAGACCGTGACCGCCGAGGCATATGACGAGATTCTGCCGACGGCGCAGGACGTGCTCGCCCGTGCGCAGTCCGGCGAGGACTTTGACAGCCTGATTGAGACCTATGGTCAGGACACCGGCATGAACAACGAGCCGAACAAGAGCCGCGGCTATCTGGTCTGCGACGGTCTGTCCGTCTATGAGCAGAGCTTCCAGGATGCGGCGATGGCGCTTGAAAAGGTCGGCGACGTGTCCGCCGAGCTGGTCAAGACGAGCTATGGCTATCACATTCTTCAGTATGCGACCGACATCGCTGCGGGCGAGGTTGAGTATACCGACGAGATCAAGAGCAATATTTATGATACCATGCTCTCTGACGCGAAGGATGCGGCTTATGAAGCGGCTGTGACCCAGTGGGTTTCCGAAGCGAAGGTTACGACCTATCCGAAGGTTATGAAGTAATTAGGTTTGTTTGAAAACGAAGGACGTCGTATTGAATGCGGCGTCCTTTTTTGATATATGGGAAAAGGCGCAAAATTGCCTCCATGCGCAGAAATAGAATAACGGCGAGGGCTTTTGCTCAAAATAGGGGCAAATCAAGCGGAGGCGTTCGCATGAAGAGAAAACAAAAAGCGCGTTGCGCCGTCTCCAGGTCTGCGGAGGTGGGCGGATGAGCAAACGAATCGGTGCGCAAACGACGGCGCTGCCGTCGTGCCCCGGCTTGATCGGCTGGGCGGGGATTGCGGGGCAAAAGGAAAAAGAAGGCCCATATGGCGCGAAATTCGATTGGATTATACCGGACGAGTTGAACGGGGAGCAATCCTTTGAAGGCGCTGAACGCGCGATGCTCGAACAGGCGGTTGTGCTCTGCGCGGAAAAAGCGGGAACGCGGCTGAACGAAATTCAAATGCTGCTCGCGGGCGATCTGCTCAACCAGATCATTTCCGCCGGATTTGCGGCGCGTAACCTCGGAATCCCGTTTTACGGTCTGTATGGGGCGTGTTCCACCATGTCTGAATCCCTGTCCGTCGGCGGCATGCTGGCGGACGGAGGCTTTGCGGATCGGCTGATCTGCGCGACGTGCAGCCACTTCTGCACGGCGGAGCGGCAGTATCGCGCGCCGCTGGAATTGGGCAATCAGCGCACGCCGACGGCGCAGTGGACGGTGACCGGCGCGGGGGCGGTGATGATTTCCGGTTCGAAGCACGCGCCGGTGGTCTTGACGCATACGACATGCGGGCGCGTGGTGGATCTGGGCATTACGGATGCGAACAACATGGGCGCAGCCATGACGCCAGCGGCTTGCGATACACTTGCGGCGCATTTCAGGGATCTGGGGCGCGGCTTCGCGGATTACGATTTGGTGGTGACGGGCGATTTGGGGCGCTTGGGTCGAGAGCTGCTCATTGAGCTGCTGCGCGAAAAGAAAATCGACGTGGACGAAAGCAAGCTGTTTGACTGCGGATGCGAAATCTTTTCCGAAAGGCAGGATGTTCATTCGGGCGGGAGCGGGTGCGGCTGTGCGGCGAGTATGTTGTGCGCGCATCTGCTGCCCGAGCTCGCGGCAGGCCGATTGAAGCGCGTTTTGTTTATGGCGACGGGCGCGCTGCTCAGCCCGACAAGCAGTATGCAGGGCGAGAGCGTGCCCGGTATCGCGCATGCCGTCGCGATGGAGCATCGAAAGGAGAAGGGCGCGTGATAGAGATTTTGTGGATGCTGGTGAAGTCGTTCCTCGTGGGCGGCCTGCTCTGTGCCATCGGTCAGGTGTTGATTATGAAGACGCAGTTGACCAGCGCGCGGATTCTGGTCGGCTATGTGACGGCGGGCGTTATTCTCGGCGCGCTGGGGCTGTATATTTCCCACGGCAGCATCGGCGATTTCCAGCCGATGAACATCAATTTCGGCATCATTTCCCCGCTGACCTACCGGGTCAAGGGGAAAAGAAATAAAAATGCGGAGATCTCGGCACGTTCGCTGGCGCAGATCGACGAGCTGGTGAAAGGAGACCTTTGGAATGCGTATTCTCATTGACGCCATGGGCGGCGATAATGCGCCCGGCGAGATCGTCCGCGGCGCGGTGGAAGCTTCGCGCGAGTTTCATGTGGATGTGGCGCTTGTGGGCCGAGAGGCGGAGATCCTCGCTTGTCTGAACGAGATGGATGTCATGCCCGGCGAACATATTCAGATCGTGAACGCGCCGGACGTTATTTCCATGGAGGATGACCCGAGCACAGCCACGCGCAAAAAGCCGGAGTCTTCGATGTCCGTTGCGCTCCAGCTGCTCCACCGCGGCGAGGGCGACGCCGTTATTTCCGCCGGAAGCACCGGCGCTCTTTTGAGCGGCGCTACGCTCACGGTGCGCCGCATCCGCGGCATCCGCCGTGCCTGCTTCGGCCCGGTGATCCCGAACGGCGGCAAAGGTACGCTTCTGATCGACTGCGGCGCGAATGTGGAATGCACGGCGGAGTATCTGCTGCAGTTTGCCTATATGGGCAAGTTCTATACGCACGATCTTCTCGGGTGCGAAGATCCCCGCATCGGTCTTTTGAATATCGGCGCGGAGGAGACGAAGGGAACGGAGCTTCAGAAGCAGACCTATGCTCTTCTGAAGGAAGCTCACGAGGCTGGGCGGCTTAACTTTGTCGGCAACGTGGAAGCGCGCGACGTTTTCTCCGGAAACGTGGATGTCCTTGTGTGTGACGGCTTCTCCGGAAATGTGCTGCTCAAGTGCATTGAGGGCACAGCCATGATGCTTATGAAGCGTCTCAAAGGCATTTTCTATAAAAACACCGCCAATAAGCTCGCGGCTGCCGTGCTCAAAAAGGATGTGTACGCGCTCAAGTCGCTCTTTGATCCGAGCGAGGTCGGCGGCACGGCACTGCTCGGCATTTCCAAGCCCGTCATTAAGGCGCACGGCTCTTCGGATGCTCGCGCTATCCGCAGCGCCGTCCGGCAGGCAATCACATTCATCGATTCTGACGTGATCGGCAGCATCGAGAAGAATGTTGCATATATGCGTATTTCACCGAACGAAGGAGAATAAAAAGACATGGTACTCGAACAAATCATCAAAATGGTCGCCGAGCAGTTTATGATCGACGAAAACGAAATCAGCGCGGATACGTCCTTTGTGGACGATCTCGGCGCGGACTCTCTCGACGTCGTGGAGCTTACGATGGCGCTCGAAGAGACCTTCTCGCTGCCCGACACGCCGGAAGACGAGCTGACCAACATCCACACCGTCGGCGATCTTGCCGATTACGTGTCCCGCGCAACGCAGGAATAAGCGCATGACCGCTCTGGAAGAGAGACTGGGCCATTCGTTCCGAAACCGGGCGCTGCTCGAAACGGCGGTAACGCACAGTTCCTATGCCAACGAGAACCGCGCTTCCGGTATCGTCTGCAACGAACGGCTGGAGTTTTTGGGTGATTCCGTTCTCGGCGTTACGGTCGCGGATTTCCTGTACCGGCATTTTCCCGATATGCCGGAGGGCCGCATGACGCGGCTCCGCGCGGAGCTCGTCTGCGAGCAGTCGCTCCATCGTGTGGCGCTGGAACTGCATCTGGGCGACTATCTCCGTCTCGGCAAGGGTGAGGAGCACAATGGCGGGCGGGAGCGCGCGTCGATCCTTTCCGACGCTGTGGAGGCGGTCATTGCCGCTATGTATCTCGACGCCGGCATGGAAACAGCGGCGGGATTTATCCATCGCTGCCTGCTGGATGATGTCCGCACCATCGAAACGCCGTCCTTCACCGACTATAAAACCGCCCTGCAGGAGCTTGTGCAGCGTCAAAGCGGGCAGGTGCTCTCCTACGAGCTTGTCGGCGAGGAGGGACCGGATCACGCAAAGACGTTCCGCATGCAGGTCTGTCTGAACGGCGAGCCGGTCGGACTCGGAACCGGACGCACCAAAAAGGAAGCGGAGCAGACGGCGGCTGCCAGCGCGCTGGAGGCGCTGCGGAAGTGACGCCGCGCCGCCGTATTCTTCCCATATTTGTCCCTCATGCAGGCTGCCCGAATGACTGCGTTTTCTGCAACCAGAAACGCATCTCCGGCAGCCTGCTTCCGGCTTCTGCGGAAACGGTGCGTGCCGCCGTTTCCGTGCTCGAGCCGGGCAGCGGATATGAGCTGGCGTTTTACGGCGGCAGCTTTACCGCCATACCCGAAGCCGAGCAGGAAGCGCTCCTTGCCGCGGCGATCCCGGCGCGGGAATCCGGCGCGGTTTCAGCGCTTCGCGTATCGACAAGGCCGGACGCCGTGACGGAGGAGAAACTGGCGCGCTTGCACCGTTACGGTGTCGAGACGGTGGAGCTCGGCGCGCAGTCCATGTGCGATGAGGTGCTTTTACGCAGCGGGCGCGGGCATATGAGCGAGGATACCGTGAAGGCGGCAAAACTTGTGAAGGACGCCGGCTTCACGCTGATTCTGCAGATGATGACCGGCCTTCCCGGCAGCGACGATGCGCGCGATATCCAGACGGCACGCTCTATCGCCGCGCTTCACCCGGACGGCGTGCGCATTTATCCGACGGTCATTCTCCGCGATACGCCGCTCTGTGACCTGTGGCAGGCGGGGAAGTACCGGGAGCATACCGTGGAGGATGCCGTGCGCGTATGCGCGCGTATTCTGCCCATATTTGAGAATGCCGGGATCCCGGTCATCCGTCTGGGGCTGAACCCCTCGGACGAACTCTCCGGCGGCGCCGCCGTCGGCGGAGCATATCATCCCGCGCTTGGCGAGCTGGTGCGTTCGCGGCTCTGGCGCGATAAGGCCGAGGCGATCCTCTCCGGCGTCGAACCGGGAGCGGACGTCGTTCTCGGCGTTTCGGCGAACCGTATTTCCGTGATGACAGGGCAGCATCGCGCTAATCTATCGTATCTTCAGGAGCGATTCGCGCTCCGGTCGGTGTGCGTTTGCGCGTCCGACGTACCGGACGGGGAGATCGTCCGGATATAAGTTGCAAAAAAAGACGATTTAGTATATAATAAATTGTTTTGATGCATCTTTAATTGCTGAGGAGAAGAAACCGTGTATTTAAAAGCGCTGGAACTCCAGGGCTTCAAGTCGTTTCCCGAAAAGACGCGGCTGAGCTTTGAAAAAGATATAACCGTGATCGTCGGGCCCAACGGCAGCGGCAAATCCAATTTGTCGGACGCGCTGCTGTGGGTCATGGGCGAGCAGAAAACGCGGATGCTGCGCGGCGGGAAAATGGAGGATGTCATTTTCGGCGGCACAGAAAAGCGCGGCGCCATGGGCTTTGCGCAGGTGACGCTCGTGCTGGATAATACAACGCGCATCCTGCCGCTCGATACCGACGAGGTCAGCATCGCCCGGCGCTACTACCGCAGCGGCGAGAGCGAATATTACATCAACCGCGAGCAGGTACGCCTGCGTGACGTAACGGAACTGCTGATGGATACCGGTCTCGGCTGCGACGGCTACTCGATCATCGGGCAGGGGCGTATCAGCGAGATCGTCTCCGCCAAATCAACCGACCGGCGCGAGATATTTGAAGAAGCTGCGGGCATTGCCCGCTTCCGCCACCGCAAGGACGAGTCCGAGCGCAAGCTCGCCCGCACGGAGGAAAACCTCCTGCGCATCGGCGATAAGATCTCGGAGCTTGAAATACAGGTCGAACCGCTGCGCAAACAGTCGGAAACGGCGCAGAAGTACCTTGTTCTGCGCGACCAGCTCCGCGAGCAGGAGGTATCGCTCTGGATGGCGAACCTCGATCGGCTGCACGAGCAGTCGGAGCTGCTGCGCTCGGACTATGAGCGCTCGGTCGTGGAGTGTACGGCGGCACGCTCGGAGCAGGACCGTTTGTATGCCGAGAGTGAGCGCCTTGCCGTGCGCATGCGCGAAATGGACGTGAAGTCCGAGAATCTTCGGGAAAAGCTTCGCACGACGGAGGCTGCGGCCGCAGACGCCGAAAGCGGCGCCGCCGTGGTACGCACGCAGCTTGCGAACAACGCTGAAACGCTTTTGCGTCTGCAGCGCGAGATCGGCGAGCAGAAGGAGCGCGCCGGAGGGCTATCCCGTCAGGTCGGGGAGCACCGCGCACGCATCGAGAGCATCGCTGCCGAACGGCGCGCGCTGGCCGACCGCGCAGAGGAACTCCGCCGCAGCGAGGCGGAAAACGCCTCCGGCATGGACGAACAGAACAAGCGTCTCTCCGCCATGCTCGCGCATGAGAGTGAGCTCACCGGTACGCTCACCGAGAGTCGCACGGCGATCACGCTTCTTGCGGAAAACCGCGAGACGATGGAAGAGCGCGCTGTGCGGGCAAAGGAAGAGCTCGCCGCCGCGGAGCGGAAGGACGAGGAAGCCTCGGCGCGTCTCACGGAAGAGAAGAAGCGCCTGAATGAGATAAAGGAAAAAGAACAGAGCCTTGCCAACGTGATCTCCGGTCACTCCATGCTCATGGCAGGGCGTGAGCAGAAGGCGGCGGAGGCCGCCGAACGGCAGACAAAGCTCACCGTGGAGCTGCGCTCCTGCGATTCGCGCATCCACCTCCTTTCGGAACTGGAAAAGGAGCTGGAGGGCTTCAGCAAGGCCGCGAAGATCGTCATGCAGGAGTCGGAGCGCGGCACGCTGCGCGGCGTGCACGGGCCGGTCGGCAAAATGATCCGCACCGAGGACCGGTACGCGCTTGCCGTGGAAACGGCGCTCGGCGCGCACGTCGGCGATATTATTGTTGATACGCAGGATAACGGCAATGATATATTCGCGCTCTTGAAACGGCGCGACGGCGGGCGCGTAACGCTCCAGCCGATGGATGTGATCCGTCCGGCGCGGCTGAACGGTGAGCCGAGAGGCGAGGCGGGCTACGTCGGCGTGTGCTCCGATCTTGTAAACTGCGATAAACGCTACAGCGCCGTCATTGCGAGCCTTCTCGGGCGCACGGCCGTTGCGGAAACGCTCACCGACGCCATCGCCATTGCACGCCGGCACAATAACAGTTTCCGCATCGTGACGCTCGACGGACAGATTTTGAATGCCGGCGGCTCGATGACCGGCGGCAGCGCCGGAAAAAACACCGGAATCCTCTCGCGCGCCAACGAGCTCAAGCGTCTCCGCGAAAAACGCGGCGATCTGGAAGCGCAGCTCTCGCAGACGGAATCGCAGCGGCGGGAAGCCGAGCGCGAGCTGCAGAGCGCGCGCTACGATCTTGAAACGGCCCGCGAAGAACACGCTGCGGCGCGGCAGGAAACGGCGCGGCAGGAGGGCCTCGTTGCGCAGGCGCAGCTTCTGCGCACGGCAGCGGCGGACGCGCTCGACGCGCTCGACGAGGAGATCCGCTCCACCTCCGCGCGGCGGCGCGAAAACGAGAGCCGCACGGCGGCACTGCAGGAAACGTGCACCGCGGCGGAAAAGGAGCTTGCTTCGCTCCGCGCGGACATGGAAAAGGAATCCGCCGGCATCGAGAGCTTTGAAGCGCGCCGGCGGGAGCTCGAGGAGAGCTTCAGTGCCATTCGCGCGCAGCAGGCGTCGCTCGACGCCGAGCGCAGCACCGTGTTGCTCGCCATCGAACAGCTCGAACGCCTGCGCGCCGAGTTAGAGAGCGATTCCGGCGCGCGCCGCAGCGCTATGAGCGCCGTGGAGCAGCAGAAAGCGGAGCTCGAAGAGCAGCAGACTACGCTCGCGGAGCGTTTGGAAACGCTGCGCGCACAGGCGCAGCAGGAAAAGGACGCGCTCACGCAGCTCACCGCAAATAAAATGGAGCTGGAAGGCCGCCGCAGCGCCGCTGACAAATCCGCGCAGGAGAAGAACCGCGCGCTGCTCGATCTCGAACGCAGCAGCGCCCAGCTCGAACAGAAGAAAATGGCGGCAGAGATGGAAGAGCGCCAGATCGTGGAAAAACTCTGGGACAGCTACGAGCTCAGCCGCACGGAAGCGGAAAAAGTCCGTCAGCCCGTCGAAAGCCTTGCCAAGGCCGGACGGCAGGTCAGCGAGCTGCGCCGGAGCATGTCCGCGCTCGGTACGCCGAACCTCGGCGCGATCGAGGAATATAAGCGCGTGAGCGAGCGGTACACCTTCCTTTCCGAGCAGCGCGACGATGTGCAGAAATCCAAGGATGAGATTTTGAAGATCATCGCCGATATCACCGCGCAGATGGAAGAAATCTTTGTCCGCGAGATCCGGGAGATCGACGAGGCGTTCCGCCAGATATTTGTAGAGCTCTTCGGCGGCGGCAAGGCGTCGCTCTCGCTGGAGGATATGAACGATGTGCTCAACTGCGGCATCGATATCCGCATCCAGCCGCCCGGAAAAGCGGTTTCCAACATCAGCCTGCTCTCCGGCGGCGAAAAGGCGTTCGTTGCCATCGCGCTGTATTTTGCCATCATGCGTGTCCGCCCGACGCCGTTCTGCATTATGGACGAGATCGAATCGGCGCTTGACGAGGAAAACGTTGCCCGGTACGCGGCGTATATGCGCCGCATGTGCGGAAAAACGCAGTTCATTGCCATTACGCACCGCCGCGGCACGATGGAAGAGGCCGACCAGCTCTACGGCGTCACCATGCAGGAAAAAGGCGTCAGCACCGTGCTGGCGATGGATATGGAAGAAGCGCTCCAAACCATTCGCTGAAAGGAGAAAACAGCCATGGGATTCTTTGATAAAATGAAAGCCGCGTTCAACAACGCAATGGCAGACTTCACCGGAGAAAACGAGGAAGCCTACGAAACACTGGAGGAAATGCTCATTCTGTCCGACGCCGGTATGGATACGACGGAGGACATTATGGAAAAGCTGCGCCGCCGCGTCCGCGACGAGGGCTGCCGCGGCGAGGAGCAGCTCCGCAAAATGCTCGCGTCCATTCTGACCGATACGATGGACGCCGGGGATAACGCACTGCATCTCGACACAAAACCGTCCGTCATTCTCGTTGTCGGCGTCAACGGTGTCGGCAAAACGACGACCATCGGCAAACTCGCCTCCCGGCTGACGGCGGAAGGAAGATCCGTTCTTCTTTGCGCGGGCGACACGTTCCGCGCCGCCGCTGCCGAACAGCTCACCGTGTGGGCAGATCGCGCGGGATGCGATATCGTGCGCCACGAAGAGGGGAGCGACCCCGCCGCCGTCGTGTTCGACGCGATCGCCGCGGCGAAGGCGCGCGGCCGCGACGTCATCATCGTGGATACCGCCGGACGGCTGCACAATAAGGCCAATCTTATGAATGAGCTCTCCAAGATCCGCCGCGTCATCGACCGCGAGCTGCCGGATGCGAGCGTGGAATGCCTGATGGTTCTTGACGCTACGACCGGTCAGAACGGTCTCATCCAGGCGAAGGTCTTCGGCGAGTCGGCGGGGCTCACCGGCATCGTCCTCACGAAGCTCGACGGCACCGCCAAGGGCGGCATCGTGTTCGCCATCAAGCGGGAGCTCGGTCTGCCCGTGAAGTTCATCGGCGTGGGCGAGGGCGTGAACGATCTCAAGCCCTTTGTACCGGAAGAATTTGCGGAGGCGCTGCTCGAATGAAGCTGGTTTTGGCATCCGACAATAAGAACAAGCTGCGGGAGTTCCGCACGCTTTTTGAAAACTTCGGCGTAGAGCTTATAAGCAAAGCCGAGTCCGGCTTTACGGAAGAGGTCGAGGAGACCGGCGAAACGTTTGCGGAAAACGCCCGCATCAAGGCCGAAGCCGTCATGCGCGCCACGGGGCTTGCCGCCATCGCGGACGATTCCGGCCTCTGCGTGGACGCGCTCGGCGGCGCGCCGGGCGTGCATTCCGCGCGCTATACCGGAAATCATGACGATTCCGACGCCGACCGCTATAACCTCCTGCTTCGGAATCTCAGCGGGAGAGATGACCGCGCGGCGCGGTTTGTCTGCTCGCTCTGCTGCGCTTTCCCGAACGGCGACGTACTTACCGCCGAGGGGACGTGCGAGGGGACGATCCTTTCTGCGCCCTGCGGCGAGAACGGCTTCGGCTATGATCCGGTTTTCCGCCCGGACGGCTTTGACTGCTCCATGGCGGAGCTGAAGATGGAGGAAAAAAACGCCATTTCCCACCGGGGAAAAGCGCTGGCGCAATTCAGACAGAAATGGGAGAAATACTATGATCACCAGTAAACAGAGAGCGCAGCTGCGCGGCATGGCGGCAGCGCTGAATACCGAGCTGCAGATCGGCAAGAGCGGCATCACCGAAAACGTTGTTCGTCAGGCGGAGGAAGCGCTCACCGCTCGCGAGCTTATCAAGGGCCGTGTGCTTGATAACTCCCTGCTTTCGGCGCGGGAGGCGTGCGACGCGCTGTGTGAGGCGTGCGGCGCCGACGGCGTGCAGGTCATCGGCAGCAAATTTGTTCTTTTCAAACAGAACGAAAAGGACCCCAAGATCGTCCTAATAAACGATCGCAAAGGAAAGAAGTAACATCTATGCGTCTTTTGATCTACGGCGGGACGTTCAATCCGCCGCATCTCGGCCACATTGACGCGCTCTCCTGCGCCGCGGCGTCTCTCAGCGCGGATCGATGCATTGTCGTCCCGGCAGGCATCCCGCCGCATAAGGCGCTTGCGGAGGGCAGCCCGACGGCGGAGGAACGGCTCCGGCTGTGCGAGCTGGCGTTTCCGGACGCGGACGTCACGCCCATGGAGCTGCGGCGCGAAGGGAAGAGCTACACCGTGGATACACTGCGGGAGATATCTCGCGGCAACCCGGGGGCGGAGCTATATTTTCTCGTCGGAACGGACATGCTTCTCTATATGGAGCAGTGGTATGAGTTTCGCTCTCTCTTTTCGCTCTGCACGCTCGCGGCGCTTCCTCGTGCCGACGGTGATCTGGCGGAGATCGAACGGTATGCGGCGTATCTGCGCAAAACGTACGGCGCGCGGATCGAGATCATACCGAAAACGCCTCTGCCGATGGATTCTACGGCGCTTCGCGCGGCACTGCCGCGGCGCGGCGGTACAGACCGGCTCTGCGACGCCGTGTATTCCGAGATCATCCGCTGCCGGCTGTACGGTGCCAAACCGGATCTTGCGTGGCTGCGGGGAAAGACGGACGCTTACCTCAAACCCACGCGCATACCGCATGTGCGCGGCTGCGAGGAGACGGCGGCGCGGCTGGCGCTGCGCTGGGGCGAAGACCCGGAGGATGCCGCCGAGGCGGGTATTTTGCACGACATTACCAAAAGGCTGTCGGACGACGAGCAGTTGCGTCTGGCGGAAAAATATGGTATTGTGTTGAATGCTGCCGATCTCGCCGCGCCAAAAACGCTGCATGCCCTCACCGGTGCAAGGTTCGCCCGTGAGCATTTCGGCGTGCCGGACAACATTTTTTCCGCGATCGAATGGCACACCACGGGCCGTGCCGGAATGGCAGCACTCGAGAAAATCGTCTACCTTGCGGATTTTATCGAGCCGACACGCGACTTTCCCGGTGTACAGGTTGTCCGAACGCTTGCTTTTGCAGATCTGAACGCCGCCATGATCCGGGCGCTGCAAATGAGTATGGACGAGGTCAAACGCCGCGGCGCTTCGCCGCATCCAAGGTCGGCGGAGGCTCTCCGCTGGCTGCAAACACAGAATTGAGAAGAAAGCTATGAGTAATTTTTCCCACAAAGGCGGCGCTCACGAAAACGCCGCAAAAAAGAAAGAGACAAAAGAGGAGAGCTTCGCCCATCGCATGGAAACACTCTCCGGGGAAACGGACGGCAGAAAAAAACCGTCCCAAAAGCAGAAAACCCGCACGCTCACCGTGGTGCTCATCGTGATCGCCGGTGTGCTTGCGCTTCTTCTGCTGCTGCTCCTTGCTTACAGCATCTGGTCCACGGCGCCCGAGACCGACGATTCCGGTCTGAAGACGCAGACGACGGCGACGCCGGATATGCCCACAGCGTCCGCCTCGCCTGCCGGAGCGACGGCGCAGCCAAGCGCAACGCCTACGGCATCTCCGACGCCGAAGCCGACAGACGAGCCCGCCGGACGAAAGGACAACGTTTACACGCTCCTCGTCGTCGGCCGCGACCGCGTCGGTCTGAACACCGATACCATCATGGTCGCGCGCTTTGACTGCAACGACCATACGGCCAACATCGTGAGTATTCCCCGCGATACGCTCGTCAACGTCCCCTGGGCGGTGAAAAAGGTCAATTCTGTTTACGGCAGCGCCGGTATCGATGGACTCGTTACGGAGATCGAGGATCTTGTCGGCTTCGGGATCGACAGCTATGCTGTCGTGAACACTTATGTGTTCCAGCAGATCATCGACTGCATCGGCGGTGTATATTTCGATGTCCCGATCTATATGTACTACGACGACCCCGATCAGGATCTGCATATCTCGCTCGCGCCCGGCTACCAGCTTCTGAACGGGTATCAGTGCGAGCAGGTCGTGCGCTTCCGACAGAACAACGACGGCACCGGCTATCCGAACGGTGATCTTGGCCGTATCGAAACGCAGCACGCCTTCTTTGCGGCACTGGCCAGACAGGTGCTCCAGCTCGGAAACATCTCCAACCTGCCGCAGATCATCAGTCTCGTTATCGACAACACCGACACGAACCTTTCGAGCGGCAACATCGCGTTCTATGCGCAGGAGTTCCTGAAAATGGGTATGGACGATATCAGCTTCTACACGCTTCCGTACGATACCGTCTATATTCGCGGCGGCTCGTATGTCAGCATCCAGCTCGAGGCGTGGCTCGATATGATAAACACCTATCTCAACCCGTTCAACATGGACGTCACCGCAGCGAATCTGGACGTGCTCTGCTTTGACGGGGCAAACTTCAGCTCCACGACCGGCAACATTCCGGACATTTACAGCTTCTACGACTACTTCGCCGGCTGACGCCCGGCGCATACAACAAAAGAGAAAGGATGCGGCATATGCTCACTTCCAAGGAAATCGCTCATCTCGCGGTAAAAGCGCTGGACGACAAGCTCGCCCGCGACATTCAGATCTTAAAAACCGATAAGGTAACGGTGCTGGCCGATTACTTCATTCTCTGCACCGCCGGCAACTCCACGCACGGGAAGACGCTGGCTGACGAAGTGGACAAAGTCCTCTCGCAGGCCGGGGAGCAGCCGCTGCGCCGTGAGGGCTACCGCTCCGGCGGCTGGACGCTGCTGGACTTCGGCTGCGTCGTCGTTCACATTTTCTCCGAGGAAATGCGCTCGTTCTACTCGCTCGACCGCCTGTGGTCCGATGCGGAAAAGATCGACTATAAAGACTTCCTTTAAACAAATGAGAGAGCAGGGGACATACCGTCATGGAGTACAATTACGCAGAAATTGAAAAGAAATGGCAGAAATACTGGGTCGAGCATAAGAGCGGCCGCGCCGTCACCGGCTCGGACAAGCCGAAGTTTTACGGCCTGATCGAGTTCCCGTATCCGTCCGGACAGGGACTGCATGTCGGCCATACGCGTCCGTTCACGGCGATGGATGTCATCTGCCGCCGCAAGCGGATGCAGGGCTACAACGTTCTTTTCCCCATCGGCTATGACGCCTTCGGCCTGCCGACGGAGAACTATGCCATCAAGAACCATGTGCATCCGTCCATTGTGACAAAACAGAACATTGCCAACTTTGAAAAGCAGCTCCACATGCTTGGCTACTCGTTCGACTGGGACCGTGTCGTGGATACGACCGACCCGGAGTATTACAAGTGGACGCAGTGGATCTTCCTGCGGATGTATAAAAAGGGTCTTGCGTACAAGGCCTCCATGCCGGTCAACTGGTGCACAAGCTGCAAGTGCGTGCTTGCGAACGAGGAAGTCGTGGACGGCGTGTGCGAGCGCTGCGGCAGCCCGGTCGTCCGCCGCGAGAAGAGCCAGTGGATGCTCGCCATCACAAAGTACGCCGACCGCCTGATCGACGATCTGGACGATGTGGACTTCATCCCCCGCGTAAAGACCCAGCAGCGCAACTGGATCGGCCGCAGCGAGGGCGCGGAGCTCACCTTCGGTACGACGCTCGGCGACTCTCTCACCGTTTACACCACCCGCTGCGATACGCTCTTCGGCGTGACGTATATGGTCCTCTCTCCGGAGCACCCGATCCTCGACACATGGAAGGACAAGCTCACGAACTGGGACGCCGTGGCGGCCTACCGCGAGGAAGCCGCGCACAAGTCCGATTTTGAGCGCAGCGAGCTCAACAAGGACAAGACCGGCGTGCGGCTGGAAGGCGTATGTGCCGTTAACCCCGCAACGAAGGAAGAGATCCCCATCTTTGTCTCGGACTACGTTCTTATGAGCTACGGCACCGGCGCTGTTATGGGCGTTCCGGGCCACGACCAGCGCGACTGGGAGTTTGCCACGAAGTTCGGCCTGCCGATCATTGAAGTCGTGCAGGGCGGCGATATTACGAAGGAAGCCTTTACACTCAAGGACGACACCGGCATCATGGTGAATTCCGGCTTCCTAAACGGCATGACCGTGAAGGACGCTATCCCCGCCATGAAGAAGTGGGTGACGGACGAGGGCATCGGCCATCCCAAGACAAACTTCAAGCTGCGTGACTGGGTATTCTCCCGCCAGCGCTACTGGGGCGAGCCCATCCCGATGGTAAAGTGCCCGACGTGCGGCTGGGTACCGCTGCCGGAGGATCAGCTTCCGCTCCTGCTCCCGCAGGTCGAGAGCTACGAGCCGACGGACGACGGTGAATCGCCCATCTCCAAGATCACCGACTGGGTCAACCTTTCGGGCCGTATCCGCATGGACCATGCCGACACCGACTACGAGCGTAAGCTCTACGCATCGACACCGGGGCTGTTCTGCCAGTCGAAAGGCCACTACCGCGAGCAGAAGATGACCAATAACGCGCTCTACGCCGACGTACTGCTCAACATCGACAAACAGCTCAGCGACGATTTCCGCCTGACGGCCAACATCGGCGCCAGCCTCTACGACGAAAAATACGACATGATGGGACAGAGCGGCAACCTGCTGCGTCTTGCCAACTTCTTCCACGTCAGCAACATCAACATGTCGGACCCGACGACCGAAATGACCCGTGAACACATCCGCCAGCAGACGCAGGCCGTCTACGGATCGGTGCAGGTAGGCTTCCGGAATTTCGTTTACGTCGATGCGTCGGTCCGCTCGGACTGGTTCTCGACGCTGGCCGGCACGCCCTCCATGTCGTCGGTCTATCCTTCGGTCGGTGCATCGCTGATCCTCTCGGAGCTGATTCCGCAGAACAAGATCCTCAACTATTGGAAAATCCGCGGCTCGTACGCCGGCGTGGGCAATCCCCCGTCGCCCTACCTGACCTACACCTACATTCCGCTGGAGGACCAAAACATCAGCACCGACGGTTTCGCTGCCGCTTCGCACCTCAAGCCGGAGCTTACCAAATCGTTCGAGATCGGTACGGAGCTGCGCATGTTCAACAACAAGCTGAGTCTCGAATTCACCTACTACAACACCAACACCCACAACCAGCTCTTCAAGTACGAGATTCCCTCGTCGTCGGGTTACTCCTATGCCTACGCCAACGCCGGCAAGGTCAATAACCGCGGTATCGAGCTGAAAGCGGGCTTCAACCAGAACATCGGCCCCGTAAAATGGGAGACGACGCTGACCTACACGCGCAACCGCAACGAGATCAAGGAACTGCTCGACGAATATGTGACCGACCCCGTAACGGGCACCACGGTCAAGGCGCCGCAGGAATTCATCGTTTCGACGGCCGAGTCGTACCGCATGGTGCTGACCAAAGGCGGCACGATGGGCGACATCTACGCCACACACCTCAAGCAGGACCCCAACGGCTACATCTATGTGAACCCGATGACCAACGGCATCGAAATCGAGCCTAACTCCTATGTCAAGGTCGGTTCGATAGACCCCAAATACACGCTGGGATGGCACAACTCCTTCTCATGGAAGGGCTTGAACCTCGGATTTTTGATCGACGCCCGCGTCGGCGGCGTGGTCGTGTCGGGCACCGAGGCGATGATGGACCAGTACGGCGTATCGAAATCGACGGCCCGCGACCGCGACAACGGCGGCGCGATCGTCAACGGCGGACGCATGGACGCCAAGACGTTCTATTCGGTAGCCGCCAGCGGCACCACGGGCGTACTTTCGAACTACGTCTACAGCGCGACCAACGTCCGCCTGCGCGAACTGTCGCTGAGCTACACGCTCCCGGCACTGGCCCGCGAACGCCTGCGCATCACCCTTTCGCTCATTGCCAACAACGTGCTGATGCTCCACAACGAGGCGCCGTTCGATCCAGAACTGACCTCAAACACCGGGACGTACTATCAGGGCTTCGACTATTTCATGCCGCCGTCGCTGCGTTCATGGGGTTTCGGCGTAAAAGTTAATTTCTAAATCAGGAGAGACAGGTTATGAAAAAATTACGCAATACGATCGCTTGCGGAGTTGCGGCACTCGCACTCTTGGCAACGGGCCTGACTTCGTGTACGGGCGACTTCGACAATATCAACACCAGCAAAGACAAACCCACCCCCGAAGACGTGGACCGCGACAACGCATGGGCGGCGTTCATCCAAACCATGCAGCGTAACGTCTTCGCCGAGGGCGCCAACGCCTACCAGCTGGCCGACAACCTGCTGGGCGACAGCTATGCCGGATATTTCGGGCAGGCGCAGGACTGGGACAGCGGCAGCAACTCGACCTGCTACGCCTTTCCCACGGCCAAATGGAAGGACGAACCCTACAAGCAGGCCTACAACAACGTGATGAGTTCGTGGAACATCCTGCGCCAGAAGGTCGATTCCGCATCGGTGGTCTTCGCGCTGGGAGAGGTGGTCAAGGTGCAGGCCATGCACCGTGTGACCGACATCTACGGTCCGCTGCCCTACACCGCCTTCGGCAAAATGTCGAGCGGCCTGCCCTACGACTCGCAGGAGACCGTCTACCGCACCTTCATCAAGGAACTGGACCATGCGCTGAAAACGCTCAAGGCCGCATACGAAGCCGATTCGGGCGCGAAGCCCATCGCCGACTTCGACGTGGTGTTCGATTCGGATCTGGAAAAGTGGATCCGCTTCGCCAACTCGCTCAAGCTGCGTCTGGCCATGCGCGCACGCTTCGCCGCTCCCGGCGATGCCCAGACATGGGCCGAGGAGGCCGTAAATTTCCAGTTCGGAGCCTACAACATCGGCGTGATGACCGACAATACCCACTCGGCCCAGC
>ERZ1106954.1182-NODE-1182-length-20355-cov-4.219360_pt1 | contig 20355 bp, 14 predicted proteins | sample MGYA00403678_ERZ1106954 | MGnify/ENA primary metagenome ERZ1106954 (study PRJEB35170, sample SAMEA104062445) | human gut metagenome | biome: human gut; feature: human-associated habitat; material: faeces | place: Denmark | collected 2012-08-20 ... | reverse complement strand
TGAACTGCTTCATCTTCGGGTTCCAACGACGGGTCTGGTGGCCGAAGTGCAGGCCAGCCTTCAGCATATCGCTCATAGTGATCTGAGCCATGGTATTACTACCTTTCATTGTCGGTTCTTGCCTGGCCATGCGCACCTGCGTGCAGCTGCTCCCCCGGTTTCACGAGTTGTGCAGCCGACCGACACAAGCCGTCGCGAGCATGACGCGAATTTGTTGTGTGCCGGTTGACAATATTGGGTGGCTCTGGACGCCAGCGACTGCGTCCGTTGCCGGGTGGCACACGAGTTTCGAGAATAGCACGGAGCCGGTACTAAAAAAACAGGCTCCCCTCTCTGAACCGCACCCCGATTGTTGGACTGAAGTAATTCAGATTCGATGATCGGAGGTGCGGTTTCTCATGTGTAGGGATCGCAGGCGTCATTACGATGACGGTTTCATGCGGGTCGTCGCCGACCTGATCCGGGGCGGGGCCGGGAGGCGTTCTCTCGCCCGCCGGCTTGGCGTGCCCGTCAGTACCGCGGGGAAATGGGTGTTGTCATACCGGTTTGGCGGGGAGGCGGCGCTCATGGGAGAACGCGAAGGCAACAGGAGATACGACTACGAGACGAAGCTCGCGGCGGTGCGCGACCATGTGGAGCATGGGCTGACGAAGGCCGAAGTCATGGAGAAGTACAGGATCGCGGGTCCCGCCCCGTTGGAGCGCTGGTGCCGCGAGTACCGGTCCGGCGGCCCGGACGCGCTGCGTCCGAAACCGAAGGGCAGGCCCAGGGGCGCGAAATCCAAGCCGAGGCCGGCTCCCACAAGGGAACAGCTCCTTGAGGAGGAGAACGCGTACCTCAAGGCGAGGGTCGCGTACCTGGAAAAAGTCGACGCCCTGCTGGCGTGGAGATCGGCAACCGGGACAGAACGGTGATCGTCTCCATGCTGGCGGGGCTGGGACATCGGCTCCGGCACCTGCTCAGGGCGGCCGGACTGGCGAAAAGCACGTATTACCATCTTCTGTCGCATCCGGCCGCCGTGACCCGGCCGGACATCGAGCCGATGGTCGCCGAGATATTCGCGCGCACGCCCAACGGGTGCGGCCACCGGCAGATACGCATGTGCCTCGTGCACGAGTTCGGGGTGCGGGTGAGCCACAAGAGCGTGCTGAAGGTCATGAGGCGCATGGGCCTGGAATGCCGGATACGCAGGCCGAACCCGTACCGGAAATACAGCTCGTACCGGGACGAGACGGGCGCGAGGGCGGAGAACCTGCTGAACCGCGACTTCACGGCCGACCGGCCGTGGGTGAAGCTGGGCACGGACGTCACCGAGTTCAGGGTCGCCGACGGCAAGGCGTATCCGGCTCCCGTATACGACATGGGATCCAAGGAGATCGTGGCCCGGGACGTCAGCCGGCATCCCGACATGGCCCAGCAGCGGCGCCTGCTCGCCATGCTCGAGGAGAAGCTGCCCGAAGACGCCGACCCGATCCCGCACTCCGATTAAGCCGGGTTTGTTGTTAAGCCGGGGAACGGTTCGGGGTCTTGGTGGCTGGCCGTGTCCCATGTGGTTTCCCGGCTTAACGTTCCGGGTTATTTGAGGGTGTGTAGTTGTCGGAGTCGTTGCTCGCTGAGCCATGTCTCCTTGGAGGGGTCGGGGCCGGGGTTGGCCGCATCGACGGCTTTGCGCATCATGTCGAGGGTCGCGAACGCGTAGAACGCGCTGGTTGTGCTCATGCTTTCGTGGCCGAGCAGTTGCATGATGAGCGGTAGCGGCACGCCCTGTTGGTAGAGGTCCATGGCGCGGGTCCGGCGGATCAGGTGGCAGTGGACGCGTTCGGGCATGGACGGGCACGTCCCGCGGCGTGCTCTGGCCGCCGCGGTTTTGAGGATCTCGTCGATCCGGTCCACGGAGAGCGGCTGGATGGCGCCGTTCCTCGTCGAGTGGAACAACGGCCTGTCGCCGTCGCGCATGGACGGTCCGGGATGGAATTCCTCGAGGTAGGCGGCCAGGTGGGTTCGTGTCCTTTCTCCCAGGGGCACGACCCGGCTCTTGCCGCGTTTGCCGGTGAGCGTGACCCTGGCCGGCTTATCCATACCCACGTCCGCGATGGTCAGTGCGGCGAGTTCGCCGATCCTGGCGGCGGTGTCGTACATGAGGATCAGGAGCATGCGGTTCCTGCGCGATTTGGCGTCGCCGGTGCCCCATGCGGTCAGCAACGCTTTGGTGTGCTCCTCCCCGAGGTGGTCGACGGGTTTGCGCGCGGGTGGTTTGACACGTATGCCGGCCGCGTCGTTGCCCAGCGCGGTCAATGCCGGGTGTTCGAGGCCCGCGTGGTCGAGGAACACGCGCATCGTCGTCATCCTCAGCATGATGGTGCGGTCCGAGTACCCGCGCTCGGTCCGCATCCATTCGACCCACCGGCCCAGGCGCGCCCGGTCGAAATGCCCGAAACCGATGTGGCTGCGCTGCGTGCCTTCCGTGGTTTCGAGCCATCGGACGTAGGATTCCAGGCCGATGCGGTACGCCTCGACGGTCTTCGGCGAGCTGCCCCGCACCTTGGGCAGCCAGTGGTGCAGCCAGTCGCGCGCGACTCGCCAGAAGTCCGGTTCACCGGAGCTGGCGGCCGTTTTCCTTGCCTTGCTCATGGTTCCTCCGTTTCCGGGACCACGCGTTCGGCGTCGGCGACGAGGTCCGCGTATCCGTCCATGAAATCGGGGCTGGCGTGCACGTAGTAGAGGGTGCTGTCGATGCCGGCGTGTCCCATGTAGGCCGCCAGATAGGGCAGCATCGACATCACGTCCACGCCGTCGCGAGTCCACCGCTCGATGTTCGCGAACGCGAACCGGTGCCGGAAATCATAGGGCCTGGGCCGTTTGCCGGCTTGTGGCCACTCGAGCCCTGCCCGCGTCCAGACGCGGCGGAACACCACGCCGGGCATGCCCGGGGAGACCGGATTGCCGGTGGAGGTGACGAAGAACGCGGGACGGTCGCCTCCGAAGCGTTCGCGGGACCGTTGGTCGCATTCCAGCAGTTCGGCGGCGACCTCGTCGCCCACGGGCAGCCTGCGGCTGCGACCGGCCTTGGAATCGACCACGTCGATGGAACGGGCCTTGTGGTCGACGTGCCCGACGGCGAGTCTCCTGACCTCTCGGGTGCGCAGCCCGCAGCAGGCCATGAGCATGAAGAACGCGCGAGACTGCCACGCCCACGGCGACGGAGACTCCAACGTTCCCGCGGCCCGCAGGAACAGGGCGGCCTCGCGGTCCGTCAGCAGGTACGGCGTCGGACGCGGGGATCCGGCCTTCCACTGGTCGGAGAGCACGTACGCGTCGGGATCGTGGGCCAGTCGCATCCACCTGCCGAAGTCCCTGATGTACGAGAACCACGAGCGGCAACCCCCGGGATTCGCGTCGATCCTATGGGCGATCCATCGCTCCACGACGCCCCGCTCCAGACGCACGGCCCCGTGTTCGAGGCAATGCCGGTCGAACGAGCGCAGGACCCGGACGCGGGTGGCGCCATGCCTGCCCATGGACGCCTTGAAGCGGATGTACTCCTCCAATTCGCCGGCGAGCGGGCCGACGAATCCGTGTTCCGTGGGTCTCATGACGATCCGCCTTCCGGCACGGGCAGCACGCACGCGAGCATTCCCCCGCGGTGCGTGGCCATGTAGACGCGTGTGGAATCGGGGTCGGCGTGGCCAAGCACCGCGCTGATCGTCGGCAACGGCGTGGCCGCCTCCAGCATCCTCGTCGCCGCGTTGCGCCGCAACAGCCTGGAACCGCCCCGGCGTCCGAGCCCGGCGTGCCGCATGACACGGCTGATCGCCTCGTACACCGATGAATGACCCCGAAGCGCGACATGGGGCGCCTTGTACCGCACGAACACACGGTCATCGTCGGTGGCGGGCCTTTCGTCCAACAGCCAGGACGCCAGCCTCGCGGCCAGCGGTCCCGTCATCGGCACGGTCAACGGATTGCCCGTCTTTCGCTGCACCAGACCTATGCTCATGGAATCCCAATCCACGTCGGCGATCCTCAGACCGATCACATCGCATGCCCTCAGCCCGCACGTCAGCGACAGCAGGGTGATCGCCGCGTCCCTCGACGGCACCGACCGCGAGGCGCACGCCTCCAGCAAGCGGCGGTGCTCGTCGTCGGGCAACGTTCCCGCGATCGCGTGGGTCCTGCGTATGCCGGCCAGGCCGATCGCGTCCGCCAGGCCATCCCGCCCGAGCCATCTGAACAACGGGCGCAGGTCCGACGCGGCGTGCCGCATCGACGACTCCGACCAGCGTGAACGCAGCCCGGCCAGGAACCCCAGCACATGCGAGCCATCCGAACCATCCAACGACACGACCCCATGAGATTCCAGCCACGTGAGGAACAAGCCCGCCATCCGACGGTAATGCCCCACCGTCGCCGAAGCCAGTCCCGAACCGGCGAGATACGCCTCCCAACGCTCCATGACCACGGCCAAACCCGGAACCACCGGCTCCGCAAGCCTGCTCCTGCGCCACTTGCCCAGGTCCACCGAACCGGACCGCAGATACGAGTCGCACAAACGCGCCAGCCTGCCGTAATCGAACCACCGCTGCCTGCTGAAACCGCCCGTCCGCTCACTGAAGGTCGACGCGGCGAACCCCGCGCCCAACCCACGCGTGTACACCGCATCCGGGCCTCCGGCGTACCGTTCCAACGCCCTGATGGACTTGCGGTACTGGCCTATGGTGGATTCCATATAACCGGCCCCGTAAAGCGCGCGGACCACCTCGCCCGCGACATGGCCAACCGTCGTCTCACCCATGGCAAACTCCTTCGTTCGAATCAAATGGGACAAGACGAACATAACCCGGAACGTTAAGCCGGGAAACCACATGGGACACGGCCAGCCACCAAGACCCCGAACCGTTCCCCGGCTTAACAACAAACCCGGCTTAATCCGAGTTAAACCGATGTCGGTTTAATTCCGACCGCGGCTGCCACTACCGGTGGGACGAATGGATCCGCATCTGCGAGGAGCACGGGCTGACCCGGTCGATGAGCGCCAAGGGATGCAGCCCGGACAACGCGGCCGCCGAGGGGTTCTTCGGCAGGCTCAAGAACGAGTTATTCTACGGGCGGGACTGGAGGGGCGTGGGCTACGAGGAGTTCCGCGAACGTCTGGCCGCCTACCTGACCCACTACAATGAAACCAGGATCAAGAAGTCACTGGACTGGATGAGCCCCGTGCAATACCGCAGAAGTCTTGGACTGGCCGCCTGACCGTCCAAAAAAACATCCGCACCCCCTCCGTGCGATCATGGACGATGCGCTCCGCCTGCGCCATCGCATGATTCCGTACCTCCACACCATGAACTGGCGCGCATCCCGGACAGGCCTTCCCCTGGTGGAGCCCATGTATTGGGGATCGCCCGACATCGACGCCGCATACCACGTTCCCAACGAATACATGTTCGGCACCGAACTGCTGGCCGCGCCCATCACGGAACCGATGGATAAATCCTCCCGACGGGGCAAGGCCGACGTATGGCTGCCGCAGGGCGACTGGTTCGACTTCTTCACCGGGCGCCGGTATAGCGCGTCTTCGCCCAACGGACGGCGCATGACCGTCTGGCGTCCGCTCGACGGAATTCCCGTGTTCGCGAAGGCCGGCGGCATCGTGCCGATGCAGCCCCTGTCCGAGGGGGATTCCATCAACTCCGTCGACAACCCGCAGCATCTGGAGATCATCGTCTTCCCCGGAGCGGACGGCGACTTCACGCTGATGGAGGATTCGGGACATTACTCTCGGCAGATCACCCCGGCGACCACCGCGATCACCTATCGATGGCGCAAGGACGGCGCCACATCCGCACTCACGGTATCGCCAGCCCAGGGAGACGTTCACGCTCTGCCGGCCCGGAGAACATGGGATTTCCTGTTCCGAGGCATTACCGACAGCGACATATCCGTACAGGCCGACGGCGCATCCGTCGATTCGGATCGCCGGTATGATGCCGAAACCCTCACATTGCAGGTAACGGTCGCCGACGTATCCACCCGCAGCGAGATACGTGTCACCATCGGCGACACGACGATGGCCGCCGATCCCCGCATGGAAGACGTCTTCGACATCCTTCGGCATGCCGAAATGCGATATCTGACCAAGGAACAGGCTTATGCCGCCATAGCGGAGAACGGCATCGACGCATTGGCCACGATGGATTCACTCGAGCACGTCAGCGGGCCGGACATGGAAGATTGCTCCGATTCGCATATGCCGAGCGCCGTCCGTCAAGCGCTGACGGAGGTGCTGCTCCGATCCTAGCCCGCATGTCGCCTCTCCCGGAATACGCCACGGGAGAGGCGACAGCAGCCCGTCACAGACCCATGTCCAGGCGAACGCCGGGCCGTCAACACGTCGAGGCACGACGCACCAGATCGTAGGAGGTCACATACGTGCGGAACGGATCCGCCGACCCCTCGATGCGCGCGATCAGCATATCCACGGCATGTCGCGCGTAATCATCCACATGCGGGTCGATCGTCGTCAATCCGGGCATGCAGTACTCGGCATCCGGCACGTTGTCGAACCCAATGACCTGCATATCCTGCGGCACGCGCACGCCGCGCCGCTGCAGCTCATGAATCACCCCGATGGCGAGCGCGTCGTTCAGGCACATGACCGCATCCGGACGCGGCGCATCCGGATCGTCCAACAGCCCCGCCACCGCATCGCGGCCGCCGGACTGCACCCAATCCGCGTTACGGACCAGCCGCCAATCGACCTGCAGGCCACGCTCCTCATGGGCCAACACATAGCCGCGGGTACGCATCGTGCTGGTGGTTTCGGGCCGCGACTCGCGGTCGGCATCCGGGCATGCGTTCTCCGCGGTGCCGCCGATCAACGCGATCCTACGGCATCCCGAATCCAGCAGCGCCCCCACCGCGGTGCGTACGGCCTCCACGTTCGGCATCGTGACCCAATCGGCCAGTTCCTGCGTATCGTAATCGCCCACAATCACCAACGGATACGGCTGGTGCAGTATCGTGCGATCCGTGATCGGCGAGCCCATGAAGAAAATCCAGCCGTCCGCGGCCAGCTTCTTCGTCTCCGGGATCGCTTGCGCCAAGCCGCCGGCGCTGTTGTAGGTATCGGTGATCACCGCGTACCCGCGGGAACGTGCCGCCGCCACGATGCTGTCGGCGAGATAGGGCATGAACGGCTGGCAGAAATCGGTGATGGCCAGTCCGATGAGCTTCGTGCCGCCGGTTTTCATGGCGCGGGCGGACACGTTAACGCGGTATCCGAGGCGTTCGATGGCATCCTGGACACGCTGGCGCGTCTCCGGGCGCATACTGCCGGTGTTGTTCAGCACATTCGACACCGTTTTGATGGAGACGCCCGTCTCGCGCGCCACGTCGGTGATGGTCACCCGTTTCGCCACAGCACCCCTCTCGTCGCACCATCGGGCATGTTCCGCACGGTTCAGGCGGAACGCCCGTCTGATTCCAGCATAACGCGTTTTCCCCGGCCGGTCCGGTCCCTTCCGCCCGGCCCGGGAAGCAAGGGCCGTGCGATCCGTCCTTCTCCGGAACGGACCGCGCGGCCCATCGCGTCACTTGATGTGCAGGGCGGTCCAACTCACCGGCGGCAGGGAGACGCGGACCACGCCGGACTCGGCATCGTACATGGCCGACCCGTTGGCGTGCGGGGTCACACGGTTCTGGTCGTAGAGCGTATTCGCGGCGAACAGATCGTCGTCGTGCAGCGTCTGCGCCTCGACGGATACCGGCTGCGCGCCGTCCTGCAGCCTGATCTCGAACTCGGCGGTCGCCTCGAGCGAACGGTTCACCGCAAACACGGCGAGCGAGCCGTCGGCGCAGCGCACGGCCACGGCGTTCACGCCGTCGACCTCGCCATAGCGCGGCGTATCCACGGTGCCGGCGGACAGCTTCGGCTCCAGCACGGTGCCGCCCTTGGCCAGGCGCGCGGTCACGGAGAACGGGTGGAACGTGGTCTGGCGCCAGGCCGGGCCGCCCGGCTCCGTCATGATCGGGGCGATGACATTGACCAGCTGCGCCAGGCTGGCGGCGCGCACGCGGTCGGCGTTCTTGAGCAGCGTGATCATCAGATCGCCGAACACCACGGCGTCGGCGGCGGTGTAGATGTCCTCCAGCAGACGCGGGGCCACCGGCCAGTTGCCGATGCCCTCGGGGGTCTTGCTCGGCTCCTCACCCTGGTACCAGACATTCCATTCATCGAACGAGATGTACACGTCGTGCGCGCTCTTCAGATGGGCCTTGGTGGCGTCGATGGTGGCGGCCACGTCCTTGATGAAGCCGTCCATATCCACGCCGGAGGCCAGGAAGCTGGCCATGTCGCGCGTGCCGTCCTCCTTGAAGAACGGCTGGTAGTAGGCGTGGCAGGAGACGAAGTTCACGTTCTCGTAGGTCTTCTCAAGAACGGTCTGCTCCCACTTGCCGAAGGTCGGCATGCCATGGGCGGAGGAGCCGCACACCACCAGTTCCACGTCCGGATCGATCTGGCGCATGCCGGCGGCCACGGAGGCGGCGAGCATGCCGTAGTCCTCGGCGGACTTGTGGCCGAGCTGCCACGGGCCGTCCATCTCGTTGCCCAGGCACCACATGCGGATATCGAACGGCTTGTCGGCGCCGTTGGCGCGGCGACGTTCCGACAGCTCGGTGCCGCCGGGCACGTTCGCGTACTCCAGCAGGTCCAGGGCCTCCTGCAGGCCGCGCGTGCCCAGGTTGACGGCCTCCATCAGCTCGTTGCCGCCGGTGGCCTCAAGCCATTCGGCCATCTCGTGCAGGCCGAATTCGTTGGTTTCGGTGGAATGCCAGGCCAGATCGAGTCGACGGGGACGTTCCTGCTTGGGGCCGATGCCGTCCTCCCAGCGGTAGCCGGACACGAAGTTGCCGCCCGGGTAGCGGATGGTGGTGGCGCCGAGTTCCTTGACCAGGTCGATGACGTCCTTGCGGAAGCCGTGCTCGTCGGCGGTCGGGTGGTCGGGCTCGTAGATGCCGGTGTACACGCAACGGCCAAGGTGCTCGACGAACGAACCGAACAGACGATTGTTGACCGGAGCGACCTCAAAATCGTCATCGACGACGAGACGTGCGGTCAGATGGTCCTGCTGGGGCATGGGATTCCTTTCTACATATCTGCATGCACTCTGCATACGTGACACGTATCCATACAACGATGTACCGCGGAGGCGCGGGCGACCGGGGACATCCGTGTGACAGCCACCAGTGTAGTACAACCTTGTACTGACTGCCGGAAGGCGTGGCGCAGAGACGGCTGAGACCTTTTGGCGCACCACTGCAGCAAAAAAGATCCCAAGAAGTCGAATTACAGTCCCATCCGACGCATAGCCACCGTGAACATACGGCAAAAGGCATCAACCACGTCACCCGTCCACCCGCTACATTCACAAGCAGTACCGCCCACTCTGCATCATTCGCATATGCAAAGGCCGCGAACCGTACGATGACGGTTCGCGGCCCCCTGACATGCCATTAGGCCACCCGGCTCGCACCGGCTGTTCGGCCTGCCGGCTCAGCCCTCGCGCTTGGGCGCCTGGCTGGCCACGCGGGTCAGGCGCGGCGGGCGGCGCGTGGACACGAACAGTGGCTGCACCTCGACCAGCGGGTTGTACGGCGCCAGGCCGAACCACTTGACCGGGGAACCGGCCACGCGGCGGATCGCGTACTTGATCTGCAGCGAGAGGGCGCCACGGCCGGAGACCTTCGACTCGGGCATCAGCGCCTTGTGGATCACCACGTAGCGGATGGTGCCGATGCCGGGATCGGCGTCAAGCTTCGGGTAGATCGACTGCTGGTTCGGCAGCTCGCCGGTCTTCTCCAGATCGTGCATGATCTGATGCAGGTAGGCCGGGATGGACTGCGAGACCTTGAAGCCGAGGCGGATGCGCACACGGAACAGGTAGTCGGTACCGAAGCTCTCGACCGAATACTCACGGGTGAACGGCTCGTCGGTGGTCTCGACGGCCACCGCCCACCATGCGCGGGCGCGCTTGGGGTGGTCGGCGAAGATCGAGAAGAAGATGTCCGTATCGAGACGCTTCAGGTCCGGATCGCTGGTCAGGTAGACGATGTTGTCCGCGAACCGGTGGATGCGGCTATCGCCGTGCAGCTTGTCCAGCGCGGGGAGGAAGTCCTTCGGCATCATGTGCCGACGCTGCGAGCGCTCCAGCTTGGTGCCCTCGTTCCACGTGTACATGATCATGAGGATCGCCAGCGTGAGCAGCAGCGTGAACCAGCCGCCGTGCAGGAACTTGGCCATCGAGGCGGCGAAGAACAGGACCTGGATCGCCAGGAACACGATGGTGAACACAACGGCGCCGAACTTGTTGCTGCGGTGCCACAGGTAGATGCCCAGCAGGATCGTGGTGGTGATCATCGTGATGGTCAGTGCCAAGCCGTAGGCCGCCGAGATATGTTCCGAATCGCGGAACAGCAGCAGCACGGCCAGCGTGGCCACGCACAGCACCACGTTGACGACCGGAATGTACAGCTGGCCGCGGGTACGGGCAGGGTAACGGACCTGCAGATGCGGCATCCAGTTGAGGCCGGTGGCCTCGGAGACCATGGTGAACGCGCCCGTAATCAGCGCCTGGGAGGCGATGATGCCGGCGGTGACCGACAGCACGACGGCCACATAGCGCACGTTCGGATCCATCATCTGGAAGAACGGGTTGATCCCCTCGGCGTCGGCCAGTTCGGGGTTGTTCTGGTTGCGCAGCATCCACGCGCCCTGGCCGAAGTAGTTGAGCACCAGCGCCACCTTGATGAACGGCCAGGTGAAGTAGATGTTGCCGCGGCCCACGTGGCCCATATCCGAGTACAGCGCCTCGGCGCCGGTGGTCGAAAGGAACACGGTGCCCATCAGCGCCAGACCGGTGGCGTTATTCGGACTGAACAGGAACTTGATGCCGTAGTACGGGTTGAGTGCGGCGAGCACGGACCAGTCGTTGCTGATGGCTACCACGCCGACGATCGCCAGGAACGCGAACCAGACCATCACCACCGAGCCGAAGACCTTGCCGATCGATTCGGTGCCGCGCGACTGCACGGCGAACAGGATCATGATGATCACCGCGGTGATCATCATCGTCAGATCCTTGTTCTCGGTGAACAGATGCTCCAACGCCGGCAGCGTCTTCAGGCCTTCGACGGCGGACGAGATCGACACGGCCGGCGTCAGCACCGAGTCCGCCAGGAAGGCCGCGCCGCCGAGCATGGCCGGTATGACGAGCCATGCGCCGTATTTGCGAATCAACGAGTACAGAGCAAAGATGATTCTGCAGAAACGGACATCCAAACATCCCAATTCACATCACACATGACCGATTCTCCAGAATCGGACACACAGAACACATTTTTCGGAACTCAGACGTCCGATTCGGCAGAATCGGACACATGTGCACAAGTCGGATGATGAGCACGACTATCGACGGGCGTTCGCCGGTTGTGGACGCCGCTGAAATCGATGCGATCCACACCGGGCACACGCATGAAGACGCGCAGCATCAACGCGTGGTATCGCCTGGCACCAGCATCATGGGAATAAGCACGTTCGGCTCGAACGGCTTGGGGATGTTCCTGCGTGAAGCGTTAGCCGCAGCCACTTCCTCATTGGCAATAGCCTGCACGATATGGTCGGCCGCCGACTGTGCGATCGCCGAGAAATCCTGCGCGACCGCGGTCAGCTTCATGCCGGCCAAATCAGTCAAATACGTACCATCGTAGGCAACGATCTGCAGCTCGTCAGGAATGGAAATTCCACGGCCCAACGCTTCGCGCACGCAGAACGATGCACCAATATCGGAACTGACCACGGCATCGACGCCGTCGGTCGTCACCTTGTCGAGCGCATTGCTGACCGCACGATGATAGCCGGCAAAATCCATCACTTCGCCAGCTTCAACATACTCGTATTTCACGCCTGCGGAGGTCAATTCCTGTTCCAACGTGAGGTAGTAGCGCACCGTCGGGAACGTGGTCTTTCCCAAATCGAACGGTCCTTCCTCGACTTCTCCGCGCGCAGCCAAATCGAAGAATTGATCTCGCGGACCGCCAATCATCACCACATGTTTGGCACCATTGCGGATCAGCATCTGCGCAATCAATCGCCCACCCTGCTCGTGGTCGGATCCGATTGACGAAATACCGTCTCCAAGCACACGGTCGAACGCGACGATCGGGCGATGAATCGACGTCCAATAATCGCCGGGATGCGAAGTGTGCGCACACATGACGATGCCGTCCATCATGTGCCGACGCAACATGTCGACATACTGGATTTCGCCGTCCGCCTCATCTGCGGTAGAGCACAGCATAGTGCGTAATCCTTGCGCGGCGAGCGCATGCTGCAGATGTGCGGTAAACGTTGCAAAGAACGGGTGGCGGATGGTGGGCACGATGACGCCGACCAGATTCGTACGATCATGATACAGATTGCGGGCAAGCTCGTTCGGCACATAATTGAGGGCTTGCATGGCTTTGCGCACACGTTCGCGCATGTCATCAGACACGTACCCGTTGCCGTTCACCACCAGCGAGACGGTGCTCAGAGACACCCCGGCCTTCTTCGCCACATCGCGCATGCCGACCATGATCGCACCTTCCCCGTCATCACTGTTCTATCGTTGTATGCTCACGTGCTTACCACGAAATATTACATTCATTTACATTCTCTCGAACCTGTTCGACAGTCCGGCAACGAAATACAGCTTCTTAGTGTCGACTCCCGCGGAGGCGAAGGCCTTCAGCAGCGGCTTGGTCTGGTCGAATGCAATCACCAGCGTTGCATCCGGACTGGCGGCCTTGATGGCAGTTGCGCTCAGATTTCTTTCACGTTACTCAGCGACCGTCCGTGTAACGTGAAAATTACGCCGGATTGGCAAGCAGCGCAATGCCGAAACCGGCGGCCACACAAATGAGAGGCACCGCGACGGTTGCTATTCCATAGCCCAGAGCCAGCGTAAAACGACGCTGGCGAATCAATGAAACCACTTCGTTGAGCGCCGTGGAGAATGTTGAGAAACCACCGAGAAATCCGACAACGAACATCATGACCGTGTCCATATCCACCGATTGCGAATAGTAGGACATCATGGCGATGCCCGCGCATAGCGAGGCGACGCCGTTGATGACGAGCGTGGATAGCGGGAAGTTGCGATTCGTTCTCCGATTCTCGCGGTTCCAGCCTTGTTGAATTGACACGTCGAGCACGTAACGGGCCATGGCTCCCAGACCGCCGAACAGACAGATCATCCACATCATCAGCGCACCTCCCCGGTAGTCGGGTCGGCGACAAGCGAAATCTCCGCAGTGATCGGTTTGGGCTCGAAGCTGGGTGGAAGCGGGTTGGCCGGCTGCTGGATTGGCTGCGACTGCTGAATCTCGGGCAGCTGCCCCAAGTCTGGAGTATCCGGCTCGCGCAGCAACGGATGCGCCGGCTGCGTCAGCTGAGGAACGGCCAGCGGAGGAATCTGCGGAACGCGGCCTGTCTGCATAGGCTGGCTGGCGGTCGGCGGCACGGTTGGTGTTTCGACTCGCGGAACCTGTCCCGTCTGTGCAATCTGCTGGGCCGTCTGCGCGGCTTCCATTGCGGCCTGCGCGGCAGAACGCGCCACGTCGGCCACTTTCACATGGCGTACGCCCTGCGTGTCCGATTCGGCGGAATCGGACACGGAAACAGCTGAAAACGCACCCCGAACCCGCTTTCGAGTACTCCGTGACAGCAGTGCCTGCATCAGAACCACGCCGGCGGCGGCAGTGAGCAAACCGCCTGCAAAATTTCCCGCAAGATAGCCAAGCGCACTGGCGATATGCCGCTCGTGCAGACCTTCCATCGTTTCCAGCATCACGCCGGACATCGTCGAAAGCCCGCCGAGCAAGCCGAGCCCAACGCCACGGCTGACAACCTGCCGCACCCGGCGACGCAGCCACGAAGCGGTCGCCATGAATTCGGTCAGCATCGCGAACAGGAAGCAGGCGACCATATTCGACACAAACGTGCCCACAACGAATGGCGTCCCGCTGACCGACGGCAGGAGCATATCCAACGCATGCCGACAGCCGACTCCAACAAATCCACCGACGAACACCACAACATACATCAGTCCGTCGGCGAGCGGATTGAACCGCGCCTGCATACGTTTCATCGGCGCCAGGGGAATCGTAGGCGGATCCATGGTGTTAGCGGCGGGCGCGGTTGCACCAGCATGCATCACCTCAACAGTGTCGATTGCCTGCGTGATGGGATGTGAGTCCTCACCCGCAGTCACCACGTCTCCCGGCGATTGTTCTTGCGATTCCATTGCGCTCCCCCTGTACTGGCCTTCCGCGGACAGCGTTGTTCCGCCCATAGGCCGTGCAACAACGAGCTGGGCCGCGGTTGCCGCCTTCCTAACGCATATGAGTTTACACGGAGCGCCAACGTATGCACCCTGGATGTCCGATTCCGCAGATTCGTACATCCAGAGTCCAGCCGAATTCAGCCAGGCTCAGTCAAGCCGGGCATCACACAGCCGCCGCATCGCAGGTCGCACCTCGCGCTCCTCCTCGCCACTGAACAGCACCACCAGATAGTCGCCGGCACGCAGCCGTGTATCGCCGCGCGGCACGATCTCGCTTTCGCCGCGACGCAGGCCGATGATCAGGCACCCAGACGGCCAACGCACGTCACGCACCCGCTTGCCGTCCGCAATCGCTCCCATTTCCAATGGCAGTTCCATAATGCCGCTGCCCACATGGCTTGCGATCGCCATCTGCATGCCTTGCGCGCGCACGTACCGCTCCAGCAACTCCCCATAAATCGGTTTGGTGCGCAGCAAATCGGACACCAACAGCGCGACGAAAGCGACGGCCGCGACCGGCAGCATGTGCGTCAACGTTCCAGACATCTCCACAGCCAACAGAATCGACGTGATCGGCGTTTTCACGGACGCGGCGAGCGTGCCCGTCATCACGCACACCGCAAACACCGCCACTGCGTCGGATGGCAGATCACCGAATCGATGCAACACTTCACCGCAGATGCCGCCGGCCAACGAACCGACCGCAAGAATCGGCATGAAAATACCGCCAGGCGCGCCTGAGCCGAAACTCGTGGATGTGAACAGCATCTTCGCCATGAACAGCAGACACAGCATTCCCAAGCCGACGCGCGCATGTTCGGCGGTATCAATCAGATTCGAGCCGCCGCCGAGCACATCGGGCAACCAGATGCCGACAGGCAACGCGATCGCAATCGCAATCATCGGGCGGCTCCATGCCGGCAGTTTGCCGTACAGCGTCTGGAAGCCAAGCAACGAGCGGTTCATCAGCGAACCAACCAAACCGGCCACCAATCCCAACGGAATCAGCCACACATACTCTTCCAACGACAGCTGACCGATATCACCGAAATCCAAAACCGGACGCAGACCGAAACAGTATTTTGAGACGAAATCGGCGGTCAGCGATGCGGCGGTGGCGCCCATCAGAATCGCAGGGGAAAAACTCCGATGCACCCCTTCCAAAGCGAACATCATGCCGGACAGCGGCGCGCTGAACGCGGCGGACAAGCCGGCCGCGGCACCGGCGGTGACCAGATAATGCTCCTGCATGTCCTCACGGCGACGGCCGCGCAAACGGTGGGACACACACTGCGCGCCCGACGCACCAATCTGAATGGACGGCCCCTCACGGCCGAGCGACAGACCAAACAACGCGCCCAACAGTCCACCGACGAAACGGACTGGCAGAATCGTCTGCCAACGCATCTTCAAGCCGCATATCACCACGCCGTTGGTCTGCGGGATGCCGCTGCCACCAGCCATCGGCTCCTTGCCGACCATCCACGCGATCGCCAGCGCGGCCGCCACCGCGGCAACCGCCCACGGCGCAATCAGCCACGGGGTCTCGCGAATCCGCGCATATATCCAACGGGACGCATCCGTGCCGTATTCGATGCCGAGACGGTATACGACAACCAGCAATCCTGAAACCAGACCAATGACTATGCCGGCCGCCGCCATCTTCCACTTCAAGTGGTCGAATCGCGGAATCAGCCGGCGGATATCATGTGCCGCGTCGTTACCAGTCAAGCCGGGAAATTCGTTGCAGACGGTCAGTCGACCAGCGAATTGATCTGGATGACATGATCGCGCTGCGGACCGGTGCCGATCGCGGAGATACGGCAGCCGCTCAGCTCTTCCAAACGCTTGACGTAGGCCTGGCAGGTGGCGGGCAGCTCGTCGAAGGAGTGGCAGTCGGAGATGTCTTCGTCCCAGCCGGGCATGGTCTCGTAAATCGGCTTGGCGGCGGCGAAAGCGGCCTGATCGGTCGGCATATCGTCGTGACGTTCGCCGTCCACGTCGTAAGCCACGCAGATCGGAATCTCCTTCAGGCCGGTGAGCACGTCGAGCTTGGTGAGCACGATGTCGGTCAGGCCGTTGACCTGGGAGGCGTAACGGTTGACGACCGCATCGAACCAACCACAGCGACGCGGGCGGCCGGTGGTCACGCCGAACTCGTGGCCCTGCTGACGCAGCCATTCGCCGGACTCGTCCAGCAGTTCGGTGGGGAATGGGCCTTCGCCCACGCGGGTGACGTAGGCCTTGGAGACGCCGACTACGCGGGTGATCTTGGTGGGGCCCACGCCGGTGCCGGTGCAGGCGCCGCCGGCGGTCGGGTTGGAAGAGGTGACGAACGGGTAGGTGCCGTGGTCCACGTCAAGCATGGTGGCCTGAGCGCCTTCGAACAGTACGGTCTTGCCTTCGTCAAGCGCCTTGTTGAGAATCAGGCCGGTGTTGGCCACGTACGGCTTGAGGCGTTCGCCGAGCTTCAGCAGCTCCTCGGTGGTCTGGTCCACGTCAATCGGACGACGGTTGTAGAGCTTGACCAGCATCTGGTTCTTCTGGTGTAGGCTGGCCTCCACCTTGTCGTGCAGATGGTCGGCGTTGAACAGGTCATGCACGCGGATGCCGACACGGTTGATCTTGTCCGCGTAGGCCGGGCCGATGCCACGGCCGGTGGTGCCGATCTTGTGCTTGCCAAGGAAGCGTTCGGTCACCTTGTCGAGTGTGCGGTGGTAGGGCGCGATGATGTGTGCGGCCTCGCTCACCTTGAGGTGGGAGCAATCGATGCCGCGGGATTCCAGGCCGTCAATCTCCTCGAAGAGCACTTCCGGGTCCACGACCACGCCGTTGCCGATCACCGGGGTCAGGTTCGGGTTGATAATACCGGAAGGCAGCAGGTGCAGGGCGTACGACTCATCGCCGACCACCACGCTATGGCCCGCGTTGTTGCCGCCGTTGAAGCGCGCGACGTAATCGACCTTGGTGCCGATCAAATCGGTAGCCTTGCCTTTACCCTCGTCGCCCCACTGAGCACCAATAAGAACAATTCCAGGCATGATGCACCTCCGCATTCGCACGATTCCGCCGGAAACAGACTACCGTACACCCTCTACCCTGCGAAGTTTCGTCTCACGCAGGGCGAGGCTGGAGGTGCGACAACCCGGAATGGGTGACGAATTTCTACTCGTACGAGGCGATGCTGTGACCAATCGCACAGCGCACAGGTTGAAGAACGGAGCCTAGAGGGCATGCCTCGCGCGATAATGAAGCCATGACGATCGCAACACCGGAACGCTATGCCGAAATGCTCGAGGCCGCCCGCCGAGGCGGTTACGCCTATCCAGCCATCAACGTAACCAGCTCACAGACACTGAATGCTGCGTTGAAGGGCTTCGCAGACGCCGAGTCCGACGGCATCATCCAGATTTCCGTGGGAGGCGCGGCCTACGTCTCCGGCAGGGGGGTCAATGATCGCGTTACCGGCTCGCTGGCGCTGGCGGCTTTCGCACATGAAGTGGCTGCGAAATACCCGAACATCACCATCGCTCTGCACACCGATCACTGCGCCAAGCAGTATCTGGATGAGTGGGTGCGTCCTCTGCTCGCGCATGAGGCCGATCAGGTGGCACGAGGCCAGGAGCCTACATTCCAGTCGCATATGTGGGATGGCTCCACCGTGCCGCTCAAGGAAAATCTGGACATCGCCGAGGAACTGCTCGACAAGTCGCAGAAGGCGCACACCGTGCTCGAAATCGAAATCGGCGCGGTCGGCGGTGAGGAAGACGGTCACTCCGCCGAAATCAATGAAAAGCTGTATTCCACTCCGGAAGATGGCCTCGAAGTCGCCCGCCGACTGGGTTTGGGCGAACGTGGCCGGTACATGGCCGCTTTCACATTCGGCAATGTGCATGGTGCCTACAAGCCCGGCGTGGTCAAGCTGCGTCCGTCGCTACTCGGCGACATTCAGGCGCGTGTGGCGCGCGCGGTGGCCGAAGGCGAGTTGCCTAGCGCGGCCGGCATAGTCGATTTCCCCAACGGCAAGCCGTTTGAGCTGGTGTTCCACGGCGGCTCCGGTTCACGCCCGGAAGAAATCGCCGAAGCTGTAAGCTACGGCGTGATCAAGATGAACATCGACACCGATACCCAGTACGCCTTCACCCGTCCAATCGCCGACCACGTGTTCGAGAACTACGACAAGGTGCTGAAGATCGACGGCGAAGTGGGCGAGAAGAAGTTCTACGATCCGCGTTCTTGGGGCCGTAAGGCTGAGGATTCCATGTCCGCCCGCGTGGTCGAGGCTTGCCGGCAGCTGGGTTCCGCGGGCAAAGCGCTCAAATAGCGCGTAGTTTTGCGATCATGCGCGACACTTTCCCGGAAATAATGAAAATCATTGAAAATCAATGGAGCGGACAACGGGAGTCGAACCCGCCTCTAAAGCTTGGGAAGCTTTCATTCTACCGATGAACTATGTCCGCATGCCTTACGGCTGCTGCACCTCACGTGACGAGCATGCTCAGCCAAACGAGGCACGAATAGTTATCCTAGCACGTCACCTGCCGACGCGCGTGGAGTAGGTGGGCGGAGCGATCGGCGTGCCGTTCATTTCGTTGGCCATCTGCATGAGACGCGCTATGCGCTCATCGGTCGGCGGGTGCGTGGAGAACAAGCGCGAGAAACCGACTGCGGAGAACGGGTTGGCGATCATCATTGCGGAGACGGACTGGGTGCCGGCGGTTTTGCGCATCGGCGCGGTCTGTGCGCCGTAGGAAATCTTGTTCAGCGCGGAAGCCAGGGCCTCGGGATCGCCGGTGAGCAAGCTGCCGTCTTCATCGGCGTCGTATTCGCGGGTGCGGGAGATGGCCATCTGGATCAAAGACGCGGCAATCGGCGCGAGAATCACGCTCAGCAATGCGCCGATCAGGCCGAGGCCACCGGAACTATCGCGGTCGTCTCGCGAGCCGCCACCGAAATACATCAGCGAATAGCCAAGGTAGGAGATGACAGTGGCCATGGCAGAGGCGATGGCGGAAGTCAGGATGTCGTGGTTGTACACGTGCATAAGTTCGTGGCCCAGCACGCCACGAATCTCGCGCTCGTTGAGTATGTTGAGGATGCCTTGCGTGCAGCATACGGCTGCATGGCGCTCGTTGCGGCCCGTTGCGAATGCGTTGGGGCTCATGGTCGGGGCGACGTAGATGCGAGGCATCGGCTTGCCGGCCTTGGCGCTCAGTTCACGCACGATCTGGTAGATTTCCGGGGCTTCCTGTTCGCTGACTTCCCGCGCACCCATGGAGGCGATGGCGAGTTTGTCGGAGAACCAGTAGGTGCCGAACGTGGTAATCAGGCCGATGACAATATAGATGCTCAGGGTTTGCCGACTGCCGCCCGTGGCCCACCAAATCAGCATGATGATGGCCCACATCAGGGCAAACAGCAGCGTTGTCTTCAGGCCGTTGAAATGGCCGTGCACCCGTACTTTGGCATCCATAATGCACACACTAAAATCGCAGGCTGAATGATTGCTGGATATACGCCGCGAGAAATGTCCCATATTCGCCCGGCCCGTCCGGCCCCGAGCCCGGCCGCGTCCGCACGGGGCGTGGCCGGGTGGACGAATGCCGGACGAATGCCGGACAAATGCCGGACGGGCGTGGGCGGGCCGTCAGGCGTGGGCGAGCCCGCGCATCTGGTCGGGCTCGATGACCTTCTTGTGCTCGCGGCCTTCCTTGGCACCCTCGGCGCGCTCGAAGGCGTCGACCTTCTTCCAGCCGGCGAAGTCGATCGGGCGAATGCCGCGCTCGGCCAGCAGTCGGTCGATGGATTCGGGGTCGCGGTCGGCTGCCACACGGCCACCTTCAGCGGCCTTGGCCAGATCCTCGAGCATGTTGGTCACGATGGCGAGCGCATCGGACTTGGTGGAGCCGATCAGGCCCACCGGGCCGCGCTTGGCCCAACCGGTGGCGTACAGGCGGTCGCGCACTTCGCCGCCGTC
>ERZ1106954.1171-NODE-1171-length-20454-cov-3.513015_pt1 | contig 20454 bp, 11 predicted proteins | sample MGYA00403678_ERZ1106954 | MGnify/ENA primary metagenome ERZ1106954 (study PRJEB35170, sample SAMEA104062445) | human gut metagenome | biome: human gut; feature: human-associated habitat; material: faeces | place: Denmark | collected 2012-08-20 ... | reverse complement strand
ATATCCCGCTCCAATAAGTTCTTCTCTTTCTGCATAAGAATATATCTTATTCTTAGTTCCAATTCTTGATGCCTTTTCGCATTCCGGTTTATGAAATGTCATTGTTTTACTGTTAAGAATATAATTGAAATCCATTGATGAATCCTTCATCTGTGCAGCCATATCTAGGAATTCTCCTGTATATTCAGACTCTCCTGTTGAATATATGTAATTAATACCCGGCTGTACATTATATAAAAATATATTAAAGCATATTCCTTCTCCATTGTCCTCTACAGAATAAGCCTCCATAAGAACCCCCCGGCACATAAGTTCTTCACCAACAAATACCGGAGTAGTCCTGTACATAACGTGATTAGAAGTTTTCTCCAGATATCTTGCAATCTTTACCACATATGCATTCATATAGTTCTTCATATATGGAGTTGCTGTTATATAATTCTTCTTATCAGTATCAGAACCTCCAAGGCACCACGCAATGCTCTGTACTCTGCTCTGGCAGTATCCATCTCCCGCAATACTGTCATACTTGATATTATTCCATCCTGTAGGACAGATACTTCTTGATTCACCTTTCTTATCATCTTCAGATGGCATTGAATCATAATCTAAACATGCCATTGCAGAAGTAACCCTTTTGATACTGTCAAGCGGTCCATATTTTATATATGAATCCTTAACTATCTCAGAGCTTGTAAAATACGGCTTATTATCATTAACTACAACATATGGATTATCTCCATTATATGCCGGAATATCCTCATAGGAAAACTGTATACTGTTTGAATTAACATTATTAGCAGACACATTTGCAAAAAGTTTATATCCGCCAAACACAATCAACACAAGTAATATTATCCCAATTATTTTCTTTCTCATTTCGTATCACCCTTCTTCATTCCTGGTACCTGTGCCAGAATAACCGCTGCAAACACAAGTACACACCCCATTATCTCTTTTGGTTTTAACAATTCACCAAGTAAAATCCATCCGGCAAGCACCGCAAACACTGATTCAAGGCTCATGACAATAGATGCCACCGAAGGCTGTGCGTATTTCTGTCCAACCATCTGAAGAGTATATGCTATGCCGCTTGACAATACACCTGCATAAAGTATTGGAACAAGCGCTGCTTTAATTCCTGCAGATGTAACATTTTCCTTAAATATCATAGCAAATGTTGAAATAATTGCAATAACAATAAACTGTATACAGGACATTTTCATACTGTCAGTACTTGAAAATTTATCAATAACAAGAATGTGTATTGTAAAGCATATTGCTCCCAGGAACACAAGGACATCACCAAGGTATATTCCTGATACACCGCCTGACATACATAAAAGATACATTCCGGCAACACATCCTGTAACAGAAACTCCTATTATCCAGTGCATTTTCTTACCCATAAAAACCGAAACCACTGAAACCATAACAACATATGTTGCTGTTATAAAGCCAGACCTTCCTGATGCCGCAACGCCTTGTGGATACACACTTATTCCATACTGCTGGAATGTCATTGCTGCAAAAAGAACAATTCCGCATATTATGCCCGCACCCAGTGGCCATGTCTGTAAACGACTGTTATTCTCTGTATTAATTACTTTTCCAGAATTATTTCTTTTATCCAACACATTTTTAATTACAATTACAACTGCCAGAAACAGTGCACCCACTATAGACCTTGCAGCATTAAATGTAAATGTCCCAACTGCTCCTGCACCACTTGTCTGTGCAACAAATGCCGTCCCCCAGATAAATGCAGCAAGAAGCAGTATCAGGCTTCCCTTTATATTATTCATTACTCTTACCCTTATTAATATATTTGATACCTGTAAATGCACCTATAAGAATAACTAAACCTATAATAAGAGGAACAACAGGATTCTGTACAAATCCTGCAATAACATATGTCACGCAAGAAATAACTGCAACTACAATTACATATGGAAGCTGTGTAGACACATGATTCATATGATTACACTGTGCTCCTGCCGAAGCCATAATTGTCGTGTCAGATATTGGTGAACAATGGTCTCCACAGACAGCTCCAGCCATACATGCTGAGATTGATATAATCATCATTGTATGGTTCGTTCCTGAAAATGTATTTACGACAATAGGAATAAGAATTCCAAATGTTCCCCACGATGTTCCTGTTGCAAAAGCAAGGAATACCGCAACCAGAAATATAACTGCCGGCAGAATACTTAACCAGCCGCCCGATACTCCTTTTACAAGTCCGGCAACAAACTCCTTAGCGCCCAGACTGTCTGTCATTGCTTTGAGTGTCCATGCAAATGTAAGAATAAGGATTGCTGGTACCATTGCCTTGAATCCTTCCGGTATGCATGAGCATGATTCATTGAATGAAAGTACCCTTCTTACTGCATAGAACACAATTGTTATTATAAGTGCAAAGAAACTTCCAAGCATAAGCCCTACCGAAGCATCACTTCCTGAAAATGCATCAACAAAACCTACTCCCTTGAAAAAATCTCCTGAATATAGCATTCCAATTATGCAGCAAACTATAAGTGTAATAATTGGAAACAGCAGATCTAACACTCTTCCGCGTCCCTTAATTACATCTTCTGTTGCGTTAGCATATGGCCTGTCAGGAGTTGTATACAAGTCTCCCTTAGCTGCATTTGCTTCATGAACTGCCATTGAACCAAAGTCAACCTTTAACGCTACAATAAGAATCATTGCTGCAATAGTAAATAATGCATAATAATTGTAAGGAATAGCCTTAATAAATATTCCAAAACCATCTTCGCCCTCAACAAAACCTGTTACCGCTGCTGCCCATGAAGATATAGGCGCAATAATACAGATTGGTGCCGCTGTTGCATCAATAAGATATGCAAGCTTTGCTCTCGAAACATTATGCTTGTCTGTTACCGGACGCATAACGCTTCCAACAGTAAGACAGTTAAAATAATCATCAATAAATATAAGAATTCCAAGAAGCACCGTAACAAGCTGTGCTCCAACTCTTGTCTTAATATGTCTTCCAGCCCATTCTCCAAATGCTGCAGAACCACCTGCTTTATTCATCATGCACACCATGATTCCCAGTACAACAAGGAACACCAGAATTCCTACATTGTAAGGATCTGACAATACTCCTACAAGACCCTCTTCAAATATATGAAGAACTGATTTTTCAAAACTGAACCCGCTCTGGAATATATTTCCATAGAACAGTCCTCCTATTACAATTCCTACAAAAAGTGAACTGTAAACCTCTTTGGTAATTAACGCTAATATGATAGCAACCAGCGGTGGTATAAGTGCCCAGAAGGTTGCATACAGATTAGGTACATACTGAATAACTTCTTCCATTGTATCTCTCCTTAATAAATGTATATCCTACACTAATTGTGTATTCTGCTTTCACTGCAAGTAAAATATATAACCTGATAATTCTTTGCAATCTCGTCGAGAAGCTTCATAGCCCCCTTAATGTTATTATCATCAAGATTGACAAATGGGTCATCAAATATAAGAAATGGTTTCTCTTCTTTATACATTGCCTCAACAAGCGCCATTCGCATGCACACTCCAACCAGATCCTGCTTTCCTGCACTAAGATATCCAATATCTCTTGGCATATTCTGCTCCATGACAGTAAGCTTTGTATCTGCATCCATACTGAATGTATCTGGTTCATATCCTGCAAGAATTTTGAAATATTTTCTAAACCCTGCCATAACAGGTTCCATATATTTAGCAGTAAACGACTGTTTTGAATCTTCCATTATCTGTTTAGTTAATTTTAACAGTCTTTCCTTTTTTATCTCATTTTCTTGCACACTTTCAAGCTCATTAAGTTCTTGCCTGAAATTCTCACACTCTTCTGCCTGAATCTGAAGGTTTTCAAGCTGTCTGTTACACTGTGCTATCTGCTCTGAATAATTCTCAATTATAATATCAGTCTGCGACATATCAGCAGCAATATCTTCAAGTGAAATATTGTCATCTTCATCCTCGTCTGCTGCAAATAAACTTATATCTGTACCTGTCTCAAAATCATTCTTTGCTAAGACTGCATTTTCATACTCACTTTTAGCACGATAATATTCATCCAGCTTTTTGTCAAGTCTTCTGAGCATTTCTCCAACACTATCCTCGTCACTATAATCTTTCACATAAGACTTAAGGAACTGTGTAATCCCATCAATCTGCTTTTCATACTGTCTGCTATAAGCCTTCTGCTTTGAAAGTTCATTGTTAATTCTTATAAAATCAGCAGTATCTCTCTTTATTTTTTCTATTGCAAGTAAATAATTACTAATATCATCCATACAAATATAACTCTTTAAGAAATTCTGTATTCTGCCCTCAAGCAAGCTTATTTCTTCATGTATTCCAGAATCATCCTGCTGTGCTTCCCTCACTTTCAGCTCACGATAATTCTCTATATCATGACGTAACTTGGAAAGCTCCCATTCCATGTTGTCCATGTTATATGCAATTCCATATTTTTCGCAGAAACTCCTTACAATATCCTGCGTATCTGCAATACTCTTCCTGTCAGCTTCTAATTCAGACTCCATGGCTTTTTGTCTCTCTGCTGATTCCTCACTCATATTTCTAAATGTCTCATCATGTTGTTTTTTCTTTATAGAACCAATTCTTCCTGATAAACCACTTATAAATATACCCGCAATTATGAGTGTTATTCCTACCGCCATTACTTTAAACGAAAGAATCCCACCAATAACCGCCAAGATAACTCCTGCGACAATTCCCGTAACACTGTTATTCTTATATTCTTTCGCCTTTTCAAGCTTTGCGTTTTCATTTTCTCTCACAATTTCTAATTTAATTTCCTTGCCTGCAAGAGAATTCTGTTTATTCCTGGCTGCTATCCATCTGTCATGAATTATTCCTATATCTTCGTCAGGAACACCCCCTGCAAAACGCCTTTTTAACTGATTCAGTTTTTTCTGCTCATCCTCTGACAGCCTGTTTTTTGAACACTGATTTCTAAGCTCATCAAGTCTGACAGCAAGCCCCTGATATTCATCAAGAACAGCATTATCAGGAACCCCATGCCCATATATTTTCTGAAGTTCTTCGAATCGCCTTTTATCTTTCTCATCGACACGAGCCAGTCTGCCACTTAACTTTCCGGCATCATCAAAAATTTCAATCTGCTCTATTATCTCATTTTTTTCAGGAATAATACCATTGAAATATTCTTTCAGATGTTCAAAAATATTCTTTTTATTGTTACATTCTTTTAACAATAACTGATACTTTTCCTTCATTGCCTGAACATCTTTTTTTGCACTTAAAACCTTCTGTTGTTCCTGCAGCTTTTCTTTACTGGCTTTGAGATTTTCTCTTTTTTCACACAATTCATCTCTTATCTTAGTCTGCTCATCAATAGTCTTATCTATTTCTGCATAATTATTAATCTGAGCTGTCAGCTGTGTGATTTTTGATTTCCTTTTTGCAATAGAACCTGTAACCCTTGTACTCGTTATATTGTTAAGTTCTGCCGTAAGTCTTGCCACCGCAGTCTCAAAATTGTTAATATCATCAGTATTGTCTGCCAGATTACCTATCTTGGCATTAATACTGTCAGTTGTCGTTGTAACACAGTCATTCTGTCCAATGAATACTGTTCTTTCAAAAGATTGAGCATCTATCTTAAACAATTCATCTCCTATATCAGAAGAAAAATCATTGCATTCCATATTTGTATCTTTTCTTACAAGCAGAAATTCATCATCTGCCTGTTTCTTTCCAAACACTCTTCTAAGTGAATAAACAACATCATTTACCTTAAATATAATTTCACCGCCATATACTCCTTTCTGCCATGGCATATAACGGTTTCTTTCCTTATCTGCAAGTTTCTTCTTACTTTCATTCTTAAAGCCATAAAACATTACCCGGATAAATGCAGCCAGTGTACTTTTGCCCCAGCCATTATCCTCACATATAGTATTACATTCACCAGAGAAATCATATGTAACATTATTCAGTTTTCCAAAATTCTCAATTGTACAACTGATAAGTCTCATCAGTCTATCTCCTCTCCCTGTAATGCCTGTAGTCCATATCTTATGATCTCAGCTTTATCCTGTTCACTAATATCATTTCTTGCCATAACATTTCTTATATATTCACCCTTAAGCGACATATCATGCTCATATGACATATAATCAATATTGTATATTGTATTGTCCTTTATCTTAAATGCATAGAATTTCTGCTCAAACTGCTTACCCAGGTAATCCGTGTTTTTTTCACATTCGACATCAAGAGCACCTGTAAGTTCAACTTTAACAAGACTCTCTTTCGTATATCCTGACATTTCAAGAAAACTTCTTACACGTTTTTCTATTTCAAACGTATTTTCACACCCTGTAACATCGACCTGTGCAACATAAATATTTCTTCTTGCAAATGGAACAAAATATGTATCAGAACTGCCAGATGTTTCATCAATATCAAGCACTACAAAGCCATGTTCTCCTGACTCATCAAAGCCCCTTCCCTCAAGACATCCTGGATAACAATACACTCCTCTGGCGTCCAGCCTGTCACTTGAATATTCATGTACATGTCCAAGTGCAAGATAATCAATTCCACGGTTTCTTAAATCCTTAAGGCTTATTATCTGTGCATTGTTCTTAGAAAGATGAGAAGCCTCCTGCCCATGCAGTACAACAATATTATAATTGCCTGCATTAAGAGAAAGGCTTCCATATATCTTACCCGCATTATCACTGTCAAGCTCCACGCCGGTAATAACAATATTCTTTGTAATACCACAATTATTAATTATACCAGCATTGTAACTTGTCCACTCTTTTCCAAACATACGAAGATTAGCAGGAATCTCATCCAGATATGATACAAAGCTTCCATTGTCATGATTACCCTGCAGATAATAAAATGTAACACCTGGATTATTAATTATTATATTATATACTTCCTTCTTTGCTCCAACTGATATGTTCCTTGTATCAAACAAATCCCCCGCAATTATAATAACCCCGATACGCTCCTTCACAGCATATCCAACCATATCCTTAAAAGATGCCAGCAGCTCATTTCTACGTTCTCTTGCCTTATCTTTATCAAGATTAGCCGTCATTGCTGAATCCAGATGAATATCTGCACAATGCAAAATCTTCATATCTTCTCAACCTCAACTGATATATACTAATTAATGTGTAGAATACACCCCTTCAACATGAACCATCTCCGTTGTTTCATTCTGGATATATATTCTGTACGAGCCACTCATAGTCAGCTCAAATATGTGTGAGTCATTGCCATTGGCAATAATATATCTTTTAGAACCATCAGGCTGTATAATTCCCGCTCTTACGCTATGAAATGGTTCCACCGAAAATACACTTAAAACTATCCTCTGTCCAGAAGATGCATGAAAGCTTGATGTTGACCTCCTTACCCCGGCATATACATCCCATGAGATTGTACCATTTGAAGCGCATGGCATTATTTCATCAGGATTAACATCTTCTTCATACACCTCTGTAACCGCTGAATCTTCATAATCAGCAGCTTCATAATATTCTGGTTTAGATGCCTGTAACTCTCTTTCTTCATCAGCAGTTACCTCCGCAACCTTAACTGATGTTTCAGTTACCGATGTAGCTGCCCACGTCACCATAACAGAACTCATAATAACAAATAAAGTCAGTATAGCTGCTGCAACCGGCATTGGTCTTTTCTTGACATTATAACTCTTCATAACATGCTGCATTCTTTCTCTTAAACTGCTTTTATTCTCATACAGACTTGCAGACAGCATATCATAAAGATTATTGTTTCTCACAGCAATATTAAATATTATTTCATAATATTCATGCAGTCCATTCTCTGACATACATACAGAATAGTCACATGCATACTCAGCATATTTAATAAATCTTCTGCAAAAAATCCATACAATCGGATTAAAGAAATTAAGTATACTTGCCACAGCAAGAAGATATCTGAAACATATATCATTATGAACCACATGCATAAGTTCATGTGCAAATACAACTCTCATCTCTTTCTCAGAAAAATGTTCCGCATTAACAACAACACATGGTCTGCGTATTCCTGTCACATATGCAGTAGTTGTTCTGTATGACTGCCTTAATGTGATTTTATGTTTTCCAAGCCCCATCTGTTCTTTTATATCACAGAAAATCCTGTTCATCTCCTTATTACAGGCAAATGATTCTTTCCTTATTGATAAAATTCTGAATCTCTTAAACACATAAATCATTATTGCAACAGCCAGACCTGTTATCCATACAATGGCAACAGCCCTTGTCACATTAATAATAAGCGGTGATGTATCAAATGCATAACCATTCCACACAAACCTTAAGCGGTCAATCATTCTTATCGCGTAATACATTACCGGAATTATCCAGAACAATACAACAACTTTTCCAAGTCTGTATGACATATTAAGATATCCTGTCTTATCAAGTAAATATGAAGTTATAAGCCACGCAACAGTTAGCACACTACCCGTAAATGTAGTTATTACAATCATGTAAAACAAATCTGTCCATAGCATAATCTGCTGCGCTCCTATGTTAAATATATTAATCCGACATATTAATAAATATATCACATTTTTATATAAAAACATAGAACTTCTTTGTATAAAATGGTATACTTAATTTATATTTATTGTTCGTATTAATCATATACACAGAAGGGAGTATTTATGCAATATAATGTCAAAAAATGGGGGATTCTCCCCGATGGTACAATGTGTCATATTATTCAGCTTTCATATAATGGCATATCGCTTTATGTTTCAGACTACGGTGCAACATTCCAGTCAATGTTCGTAACTGATTCATCCGGCACACAGCACGACATAATCCTTGGTTATGATACCCCGGAAGAATATTATTATGACCAGCAGAACTTCGGTGGAACAATGGGCCGATTCGCCAACAGAATTGCCGGGGCATGCATAACTCTTAACGGTAAAGACTGGCACCTTCCTGCCAACGAAGGTAATAATACTCTTCACAGCGGACACGGCTTCAACAAATGTATGTGGCAGTATGATGTTAATCCCGAGGCTCTCATCCTCACACTTAACAGCCCGCATCTGGAGAATGGATTTCCTGGTAATCTTAAAGTTACCCAGACAATTACTATTACTGACAGGAATTCAATACTTGTGCATTATGACGCAGTGTCAGATATGGATACGGTATGCAGCTTCACCAATCATAGTTACTTTAATTTTTCTGGGGTAAAGAATATCTGTAATTATATAGTATCTGTAGGAGCAGATTGCTACACCCCTGTAGACAGCAGCAATATCCCCACAGGTGACATTCTGCCTGTTGAAGGAACAATGTATGATTTCCGTAATCCAAGAAGAGTTGGAACAGATTATATTGATATCAATTACGTTCTCTCTGATGCATATGAATATGCCGCTAAAGTAACCGACCCAGAAGCAGGCATAAGCATGTCTGTAAAGACCAGTTTCCCAGGATTGCAGCTGTATAACGGTAATTATATAGGTAACTGTACCGGTAAATACAATATGCCATACAACGATCAGCATGGCATATGTTTTGAGCCTCAGTTTTTCCCTGACTCAATGCATCATAATAACTTTCCGTCCCCTTTTCTTAAAGCCGGAGAGCATCTTGACAGATATATAGAATACATTTTCTAAACAGAAACTGCATTACCAAAGCGCACAACGCAAAAAAGAACCGCCCCTGAAATCAGGACGGTTCTTTTTAATCTAAAAGCATATCTAACCTTTAACACCACCAAGTGTAACACCTCTTACAATGAACTTTGAAAGACAGATATATACTATAATTACCGGAACAATAGCAAATGCTATCATCATATATACCTGACCCATATCAAACTTCAGGAAATCTGCACTACGAAGCTGTGCTATTAACAAAGGAAGTGTTTTCTTACTTGCCTTGTTAATAAGGAGTGAAGGTATAAAATAATTATTCCATGATGATACGAAAGTAAATATCAACTGAACAGCCAGAGCTGGCTTCATAAGAGGCAGAACAATCTGGTTAAATATTCTAAACTCTCTTGCGCCATCAATTCTTGCCGCCTCTATAAGTTCCATTGGAAGCACACTGTCCATATACTGCTTAATGAAGAAGAATACTACAGGCGCTGCGATTGAAGGAACAATAAGAGGTATATATGAATTCAGAAGTTTCCAGTCTCCGATCAACTTAACAAATCCAAGTGCTGATACCTGTGTTGGCACCATCATTACAAGAAGAATGAATGTAAATGCAAACTTCTTTAATTTAAAGTCATATGCATGAATAGCAAATGCTGTGAGTGCTGAGAAATACACCGACAGAACTGCTGAGCATGCAGCAACAAACAAACTGTTAAACATACCCTTAATAACCGGAATATTCTCATTAGCCAGAACATTCTTCATATTTACCATAAATGACTTTCCCGGAAGAAATGAGAATCCCTTCTGGATATCAGGGTGTGATCTTGTTGTATTAATAATAAGTACATAGAACGAGAAAAGGCACAAGAATGTTATAAGAATAAGTACAATATAACATAACACTCTCTCCGTTGTAAGTATTATCCTGTCTTTCACTCCAGCATTAGTGCCTTTAATATCGGCACTTGCAGAGGCTTTACCTGAATTATTCATATTACTTCGCCTCCTTTGCTTTTTTCTTCTTAGCTTTTCTTATTCCCGCCGCTTCCATATCCTTTGTTATATAATTAAATACAACTATACTAAGTACTGCTGTTACAATAAACAGAATAACTGAAAGCGCACCTGCCATACCATAATTCTTACTATAAAGATGCTTATTAAGATACATAATAACCGTCATACTTGTTCTATCCGGATTACCATTACCATTAGTAAGTATCTGAGGAACATCGAACATCTGGATACCACCAATTAATGATGTGATAAGTGTGTATGCCAGAATAGGCTTAATAAGTGGAAGTGTAATCTTTCCAAATATCTGTCTTGAATTAGCACCATCAATTCTTGCTGCTTCAAAAAGGCAAGGATCAACACCCATAATTGCAGCCATAAGAATTATTGTTGTATTACCAAACCACATAAGGAAGTTCATAAATCCGATCAACAATCTTGTTCCAATTACAGATCCAAGGAAACCGACCGGTTTTTTCAGGATTCCGATTGACATCAGAATTGAGTTAATCGGTCCATTTGTTGAGAACATTGTAAAGAATAACAATGCAAATGCAGATGCCATAATCAAATTAGGCATATAGATTATAGTTTTAAAAAATCCTGTACATTTTAATCTTAATCTAAGATCTGTAAACCATGACGCCAGAAGCAATGATATAAGAATCTGTGGAATAAATCCCATCAGCCACATTATCATTGTATTCTTCAGATAGAGCAATGTATCACCGTTAAACAGTATGGCCTTGTAATTGTCAAATCCAACGAACTTAGGTCCGACCTGCATAAGCCCAACCATATAGTTCTCAAAAAAACTATTATAAAATGTAGAAATCAGTGGTATTAATGAAAACACAATATATACTGCAAAGAACGGTATAAGAAATATGTATCCCCATTTTGCATAGCTTACTAACTTTTTCTTCTTTTTATTCATACATATCTCCATTCCTGCCATATAAAAAGGCACAGCCATATAACATACTTATTATAATGACTGTGCCTTAATGACTAGCAATTACTAATTACTTTGAAAGGTTTGGATATTTCTCAATAGCTGCTTTATAGAAGTTATCAAGAGCCTTATCCTTAGTTACATTGCCATCGAAGTAATCCTTCATAGCCTTCTGGAATTCTTCATTAAGACCCTGGTCATAAGAAGAAATATTCTTCATGCTGATCTTAGGAGCTGACTTAGCAAATAACTTGATATGATTCTGACCGCCAAGGAAATCTGACTTGAAGTTACTGCTAGCGATTTCATTCATACCTGATGTTGTATTAGTATAATCCTGAGTATCTTCTGTAATCTTCTTCATTGTAGCCTTATCACAGCAAAGTGTCTTCATAACATCTTTTACAAGGTTAGCGTTATCTGTTCCTGCTGCTGCACAAATCCATGTACCACCCCAGTAGTAGCTCTGTGGACCTTCACATACTGCATAGTCGCCGTAGATACCGTTACCAACCTCTTCCTTACCACCTTCCTTAACAGGTGTAGCAAGTGAGTTACCTAAAAGTGTAAAGTTAATTCCCCATGTTGAGTAGAAGAAGCCAAACACCTTACCAGAAGGTCCCTGATCTGCTGCCCATGTTGAATCCCAAAGAGATGACTTATTATTATAGCCCTTATCTGTATATTTCTTAGTCTGATCAACCCACTTCATAATGTTATCATCAATAACAATCTTGTTATTAGAATCAACCCAAGGAGCTGATACATTGTTAGAGAATACTCTGTATGAATCATCATAACCTGAAAGCATCTTGTAGCCCTTAGCAGCAGCCTGTTCAGCTACCTTATCAAACTTATCCCAAGTTGAAAGTGCTTCCTGAACCTTATCCGGATCATCTGTTCCAAGAACATCCTTAGCAATAGAACGTCTGTAAGCAAAGAGTCCTGGAGTTGCCTGCCATGTTGTAGCCTTAAGTTTTCCTTTGCTGTCAGTTGCGATATCCTTTGTGTACTGATACATATCCTTAAGGTCATCATCTGTAAGACCTACATCTTTTACATCAAGTGTGTAATCACTGTTAACATACTTTAAAGCATAATCAGCTTCGATAAGGAACATATCAATCTTATCATCTGCTGCCGCATCCTTCTGCTTTAATAATGCAGCATCAAGAGCATTCTGATAAGCGTTGTTTTCATTAGGAGTAATTACCCAGTTTACCTTAACATCTGAAGGAACATTCTTATAATATCCTTCAAATCTGCTCTTAAACTCTTCATTCCAGCAGTAAATGTTAAGTACCTTACCCTGTTCCTCAGGCTTAGTATTAACTGCTGCCGAACCACCATCCTTTGATCCACAACCTGCTAATGTGGAAAGCACCATCATTGTACCAAGTGCCATACTTAATAATCTCTTTTTCATAAAAAACCCTCCATAAATCTTAGACGACACCTTTAGTTTCCTATTCTTTTAATTGTTTCCCCTTCGATTAGTTCCGCATCTACAACAACCCTCTTTACTATCGTTGCCCTGGGATTCTCTATAGCACTTATAAGCTCATCTGCGGCAATCCTGCCGATTTCCCTGGTATTCTGACGAATTGTTGTAATCTTAGGATTTAACATCTGCGAGAATCTTGTTCCATCGTAACCCGCAACAGACACATTCTTCGGACTATGCAATTTCATATTCCTAATAGCATTCTTTCCTCCAACCACAGATAAATCATCCGGATAAAAAATACATGTTGGCGGTTCCTTTAATTTTAACAGCTCATATGTAAGCTTCTCAGCTTTTATCGAATCAAGATAGGTTGATTCTTTAATGTATTCATCTGGAACTTCTACCCCTAATTCACCCATTGTCTTATAAAAGGCTGCCAGACGTTCTTTCGTAACCTCTGATTCAACGTTTCCATAAATATAAGCTATCTTTCTGTGTCCCCTGCTGTACGCGTAACGTACTAATTCACTCATCCCTTTCACGTTGTTAGAATTGACCGATGTACTGCCATTGAAAATGTAGTCGATGGTCACAACTGGTAATCTCCCGTTAACCATTTCATAGATTTCAGGATTGCTGAAATCCTCACAAGCTACAAGCACGCCATCAAAATTCCTGTATAAACAGTGTTCATAGAAAGTCATCTTCTTAGAGTGATTGCTTACAAATGTAATATCATACCCCTTCTTCTCTGCTTCATTCTTAAAACTCTCAAGAACCTCGGCGAAATACTCATGTGCAAGACCATTATTAAGAAGAACTCCTATGTTATATGAACGGTTCGTCTTAAGTGCTCTGGCTGCTGAATTCGGATAATATCCAAGTCTGTTAGCTGCCTCTTTAACTTTCCTGCGTGTCTCTTCACTGATGTCACTATGGTCATTGAGAGCTTTACTTACTGTAGCAATTGAAACCCCACATTCTACAGCAACATCTTTCATAGATACCATAGATTCATTCCTTTCATGCATTACTTAATCGTTTTCGTAGCTTTACTATAACTCATATCAGATATAAATGCAAGCACTTTTGTAAATTTTACTTATTTTCTTATATATCATCGTATTTTTTGTGCATTTCTACCAATTCTTATTCAAATCCAAAATAATCATTGATTTAATTCAAGCCTTAAAATATACTTATTACTATAAAATCAATATTAGAACTTGTACCTTGATGCACTTAATCGTTTTCTATAAATTATATGTGTACAGGAGGTATAATATGCAATTCGGTTTTTTTGATGACATCAATAAAGAATATGTCATAACCACACCAGAAACTCCATTGCCATGGATTAATTACTTAGGCTGCGAGAATTTTTTCAGTCTTAAGAGCAATACCGGCGGAGGATACTGTTTCTATAAGGATGCCAAGCTGCTCCGACTCACAAGATATCGCTATAATAATTCTCCTTTAGATAACAACGGCCACTACATTTATATTAAAGATGAGGATACCATATGGAATCCTGGATGGCAGCCATCCCAGACACCAGTTGAGGATTATACATGTCGTCACGGACTTGGATATACAGTGATTTCTTCATCCAAGAATGACATTAAAGCTACACAGACTGCTCTCGTTCCTATTGGAGATAATTGTGAACTTGATAAACTTACTATTAAGAACACAGGAAATTCTGTTAAACATTTATCTGTATATTCTTATATAGAATTCTGTTTATGGAATGCAGTTGATGACTGCAACAACTTCCAGCGTAACTTCAGCACAGGCGAAGTTGAAGTTCAGCCGGAGATTAATATTGGCACCGCTGCCATGTCAGCAATATATCACAAGACAGAATACCGTGAGCGGCGTAACCATTATGCTGTTCATGCCGTCAGCACTGCTGCCAACGGTTTCGATACAAGCAGAGAAAGTTTCATCGGTACATACGGAAGTCCTGCAATGCCTAAAGCTGTTAAAGAAGGTACATCTTATAATTCTATTGCAAGCGGATGGTCACCTGTTGGATCTTTCAGAATCGATATTGACCTTGAGCCGGGTGAGGAAAAAGAATATGTATTCATTATAGGATATGCAGAGAACCCTGATGATAAGAAGTGGGAATCTTTCGGAATTGTTAACAAAGAACCTGCATATGCCCTTCTTGAAAAATACAACACTCCGGCAAAATTTGATACAGCTCTTGCTGCTTTAAAAGAGTACTGGACTCATCTTCTCTCGTCTTATATTGTTGACACAGAAGACAAGAAGCTCTGCCGTATGGTTAATATATGGAACCAATATCAGTGTATGGTAACATTTAACATGTCAAGATCTGCTTCATATTATGAGTCTGGAACCGGTCGTGGTATGGGATTTAGAGATTCCTGTCAGGATTTACTTGGCTTCGTACATCTTATTCCTGATTCAGCAAGACAGAGAATTCTTGATATTGCTGCCACTCAATTTGAAGATGGAAGTGCTTACCACCAGTATCAGCCATTAACCAAGAAAGGTAATTCTGATATTGGTTCAGGCTTTAACGATGATCCTCTCTGGCTTATTGCAGGAACAGCTGCATATCTTAAAGAAACCGGCGATTTCAGCATTCTTGATGAAAATGTAGCATTTGACTGCGATACAAGTAAGTCACAGCCGCTTATGGAGCATTTAAGAAGATCCTTCAATTATACAACTACTCATCTTGGACCACATAAGCTGCCTCTTATCGGAAGAGCTGACTGGAATGACTGTCTGAACTTAAACTGCTTCTCCTCTGCTCCGGGTGAATCTTTCCAGACTACCGGACCATCAGAAGGACCTGTTGCTGAATCGGTATTTATCGCTGGAATGTATGTAAAATATGGCAATGAATATGCAGACATATGCCACATATCAGGTCTTACAGAGGAAGAAAATGCTGTACGTTCCCATGTTGATGACATGTATAAAGCTGTTCTTGATGCAGGCTGGGATGGTGAATGGTTCCTTCGTGCATATGATGCCGAAAGCCGTAAGGTTGGTTCACATGAATGTGAAGATGGACAGATATACATTGAACCACAGGGCTTCTGTGTTATGGCAGGTATAGGTGTCAAAGAAGGACTCGCACAGAAAGCTATGGATTCAGTAGAAAAAATTCTTGATACAAAGTACGGAATTATGATTTTACAACCAGCTTACAGGTCATATCATCTTGAACTCGGCGAGGTATCTTCTTATCCGCCTGGATACAAAGAAAATGCTGGAATATTCTGTCATAATAATCCTTGGGTATCTATTGCTGAAACCGTTATTGATGATAAAAACAGAGCATTCGAAACGTATAAGAAAATATGTCCGGCATATCTTGAAGAGATAAGTGAGATACACAGGACTGAACCTTATGTATATTCACAGATGATTGCCGGCAAAGATGCCGCAAGTTTTGGTGAAGCCAAAAACAGCTGGCTTACAGGCACCGCTGCATGGACATTTACAAGTATATCTCAATATATACTTGGTGTAAGAGCTTCATTTGAAGGACTCACCATTGACCCTTGTCTGCCTGATTCCATTAAGAATCTGACAATTACAAGAAAATTCAGAGATGCTGTATATAACATTACTATCAGCAATGAGAAGCACGAAAGAGTTTCTTCTCTTATTGTCAATGGCAGTGAAATCAGTGGCAACACTGTTCCATATAATAAAGAAAGTATATAATGTAACTGTTAACATCTGACAACTATACAGAAAGGAATTATTATGTTTGATAAGAACTTTTTATGGGGTACCGCCTCTAGTTCCTATCAGATAGAGGGAGCCTTTACCGAAGATGGCAAAGGTCTTTCTATCTGGGACACATTCTCTAATAAACCGGGTAATATTGCACATGATGAGAATGGCAATAAAGCATGTGACCACTATCACCGCTATCGCGAGGATATTGCACTTATGAAAAATCTTGGTATTCAGGCATACCGCTTTTCAATTTCATGGCCACGAATATTTCCTGATGGAATTGTTAATGATTCTGACGGCAATATCCGCTACAACAAAGCCGGACTTGATTTCTATGATAAGATTGTAAACTTATGCCTTGAAAATAATATCAAACCATTCATAACGATTTATCACTGGGATTTACCTCAGTCACTTGAAGATAAAGGTGGATGGCTCAACCGTGAGACCGCCTTCATATTTGCTGATTACGCTGAATTCATATGCGAACATTTTTCAGACCGTGTAACTAATATCGCCACCATCAATGAGCCACAGATTATATCCGGACTCGGATACATGCTTGGACTTCATGCTCCAGGTAAGAAGCTTGACGCAGTATCTGTCCTGTCTGTAATCCACCATCTTGCACTCGCTCACGGTCTTGCTGTCACTAAGATGCGTGCCGTTGCAAAACAGCCTGTAAAAACCGGTTTTTCCAGCACTGGTGACCTGTGCTATCCTTCAAAAGAATGTGATGAAGACATTGATGCTGCAAGAGCTGAATGTTTCAATATTGTTAAAGGCAACATGACATTTAACCACACTATATTCTGTGACATGACATGCCTTGGCAGATATCCTGACATTGCTGGTACAGAATTACATCTTGAACCTGATCTTGAAAAAATCGGACATTATGAAGAACTGCCATTCGTAAAAGATGGCGATATTGAACTGATACATCAGCCAATTGACTATCTTGGCATAAATGTATATAACGGACATGAAATAAATGCAGCCGGCCATATTAACAAAAAACCAGGCAGTCCACGAACAGCTCTTGGCTGGCCTGTAACTCCCGGTGTTATGAATTATGGTATAAGATATCTGTATGAAAGATATAATCTTCCAATATATATATTTGAGGATGGACTTGCCTGCAACGATATCATAAGTCTTGATGGCAAAGTCCACGACAGCAACCGTATCGACTTTCTGACAAGATATCTCACAGAGCTTGAGAAAGCCTACAAAGCCGGTGTTCCAATACTCGGCTACTTCCACTGGTCATTCACAGATAATTTCGAATGGCACAGCGGCTACGACCCAAGATTTGGGTTAGTATTCGTAGACTATGAAACACAACAGAGAATTCCTAAAGATTCCGCTTATTGGTATTCTGATTTAATTAAGAAGTCATCCAACTAAATATTGGTATTCATAAGTGTGCATGACGCCGTGGCATCTGTATATATGACATGTTCTCATGGATTCCTGCATCTAGTGTGAGTAAATGCTGCCATCTATAGAGTTTATTACAGTGCTGGAAATCAAACGCGCTTCGCTTGAACGAGATTTCCAGCACTGAACTTTTATAGATAGTGGCATTAACTCACACACGATTCGGAATAAATCGAACATATCATATATACAGACGCCACGGCTGTTATTCACTTCATATACGGCAATTCATTAGGATATGCACTATATAGAAGTACCTCGACGGTTGTACGCCCTCATGCCCATAACCCAATTTAATCATTCCTACGATTATTAAAGTACACAAAATTATCAATTGCATCGAATATATCATCGAAATTCTCCCTTGGAGCTGCGTCTATGTACGCTCTTAATATTGCATTTTCTTTCTCACCCTTGTAACGTCCGTAGAATATGTCATACAGGTTGTGTCCTCTGACATATTTTCTGATATTCTCCATGTTGTCTATGATGTCCTGTCTTGTCTCAATTGTTATGTTCAGTTTTTCTAACATTTTCTTAGTGCTGACAAGGCGGTACAGGTATTCTTTATATTTGGCATATAATATATCATAGAACTGGTCTACACTTTTTACGACGCCTATTTTAGTCATTATCTCAGGGTCAAGAAAATAATTCTCAAATGAATAATATTTTAATATAAGCACATTACGGTCTGTTACTCTTGGCAGATTGCCATAATCCTGCTTTGCACGCTGCTTATAGTAATTGGTAAGCTGGTCTCTTAAACGGTCAGCATCCTTACCATCTCCATCTCTTATCATAAGGAACTCATCCTTAAGATATAATGTATTTATATATTTCAGATTGGCATAAGTCTTGATGTTTGTACAACTGTTAGTTGCAATTATCGCTATACGATTGAGATTGCCATTCTCATCTATAACTTCTGAATAATATTTCTCAAGAAGTAGCGGCAGACGGCTTCTGTCCTGTTTTCCTTCCACTATAAATACAAAGCTCACATTCATAAGGTCATTAGCAGCATACCCAAGATCATCTAATATATCATCAATATCCGCCTCCGGAGTAGCAACTGTATTATTATCTCTATCGTTAATCACCTGACGAATCTGTCTTGTAGTAAAGTTAAATAACATTTGCGGTGAATGCGTGCAGAATATAACCTGATTCTTTCTTGAAAGCTTGTACAGAATTTCACTTGCTATCTTCTGTAACTGAGGATGAAGATATATTTCCGGATCTTCAATCAGAATAATGTATGGCACAGTACTTCCATATTCCGCATAGGTTTCGAGCAGTGACAGGATGTAGATACTGTTCAGTCCATCAGAAAGGTCATTGACATCTCCATCAGTGTCACGCATTTCATTGTGAACAATTGTATCAACATGCATGAGTTTTTCTGCATCAAATGTAATCTGATAATGAATTCTTTCTCCAATGCCACCATTGTTCTTAAATTTTTCATTAAGTTTGTTCTCAAAATTAGCAAGATTAAAATTAAACAGCTTATACTGCATAAGTCTCGCTGTTTCTAATAAAGATAACTGTTCCGGTTTCTTGCGGTTAATAATTCCTATGCAATTAAAGCACTGATTACACATCTTATGCTTATCAAATATACACACGTTATCTTTAAGGTCTGCATATTCAGTTCCACCCTGCAGCATAATAAGATCTTCCTGAATTGATGACTTACGTCTCTCGTGGTCAACATAGAATATTCTGGGAAGGACTGTTTTTATATAAATATTGTTCTTCTTAACTCCGTCCCTGTACTTAATCTTACCATCACGGCTATATACATATTCAAATTCAAGAATACCATCCTTTAACGATGGAAGTTTATTGCAAAAATCCTTATACCACAAGTCATAATGCTTAAAAGAACTGACCTGTCCCTTCTGATACAATACAGCCAGATCCTCATCTTCAATACTGATGCGAACTGTAATGCTTATATTACCTTCGTTATCATTGAAATCTCTTAATGAAACTTCATAATCCCCGGTAACCGCTCTTATTGCGTCAAGAACCACACTCTTTCCTGCATTATTTCTGCCAACAAGAATCAGTACATCTTCAATATCATTAATCTCAAGTTCTCTGATTGATTTAAAATTTCTGATTAAAAGATATTCTATCCTCATACCTGTCCTCTGC
>ERZ1106954.1170-NODE-1170-length-20474-cov-6.455115_pt1 | contig 20474 bp, 26 predicted proteins | sample MGYA00403678_ERZ1106954 | MGnify/ENA primary metagenome ERZ1106954 (study PRJEB35170, sample SAMEA104062445) | human gut metagenome | biome: human gut; feature: human-associated habitat; material: faeces | place: Denmark | collected 2012-08-20 ... | reverse complement strand
ACGTCTCCGAAATGATGGGCGCTGAGATCTACCTGTATCTGGAGTACAAGGGCAATTGGGATAATATATGCGAAGATTTTTAACAATAAAAATTTAGCAGTCAATATGACTGTTGGTATTAATAGGTAATAAAGAATTTCCTCTAACCGGAAGATTAAATTGACTCAAGGGTGCGTTACGTCGCATTTTTAGTATGCTGAATGTCGGAAAAACTCATGACACTGTTCGTGTGGTTAATGACCAGATTGGCACACCGACCTATACATATGATTTGGCTCGACTGCTTGTTGATATGAATGAAACCGAGAAATATGGCTATTACCATGCGACCAACGAGGGTGGTTATATCAGCTGGTATGATTTCACGAAAGAAATCTATCGTCAGGCTGGCTATAAGACAGCAGTGCTTCCGGTAAGTACGGAAGAGTACGGTCTGAGTAAAGCAGCTCGCCCGTTCAACAGCCGTCTGGATAAGAGCAAGCTGGTGGAAGCTGGATTTACTCCGCTTCCGACTTGGCAGGATGCACTGAGCCGTTACCTGAAAGAAATCGAGCAGTAATAGAGGAGATAGAAGAAATGGGACAGATTAAAGTTGAGAAAAATGTAGGCGGCATCGAGGGCCTCTGTGTTATTGAGCCTGCTGTTCATGGTGATGCCCGTGGCTATTTCATGGAAACCTACAACGAAAAAGATATGAAGGAAGCCGGCATCGATATTCACTTCGTACAGGATAATCAGTCTATGTCCACGAAGGGCGTGCTGCGCGGTCTGCATTTCCAAAAGCAGTATCCGCAGTGCAAGTTGGTGCGCGCCGTGCGCGGCACAGTGTTCGATGTTGCTGTTGACCTGAGAAGTGATTCTACGACCTACGGCAAATGGTATGGTGTTACCCTGTCGGCCGAGAACAAGAAGCAGTTTCTCATCCCGGAAGGTTTTGCGCATGGATTCCTGGTTCTGAGTAATGAAGCAGAGTTTTGCTACAAAGTCAACGACTTCTGGCATCCGAACGATGAGGGCGGCATGGCTTGGAACGATCCTGAAATCGGCATCGAGTGGCCGCAGCTGAAGGGCGAATACAAGGGAAGTGCAAGTGCAGAGGGCTACACTCTGGAAGATGGAACTGCGCTGAACTTGAGTGATAAAGACCAGAAGTGGCTGGGACTGAAGGATACCTTTAAGTTTTGATTAAAAAGCCGTGTGAGAGTTCACACGGTAGTTGCTCGGATAATCACACACCTCTTCGTGGTGAGCAGCAGGCAACGATCCATTTTGATCGGCTGAGATGTGAAAAACGAAACTTATAGTAAAAGAATATTGTCAGAAAAAGGTATGAAAAAACTATGAAAAAACTATGAATACAACATTACTTATCATGGCTGCTGGTATCGGTAGCCGCTTCGGAACAGGAATCAAGCAGTTGGAGCCGGTGGATACTTCTAATCACATCATCATAGATTACTCGATCCATGACGCAATTGAGGCAGGCTTCAATCATGTAGTCTTTATCATCCGTAAGGATATCGAGAAGGAGTTCAAGGAGGTCATCGGTGATCGTATTGCATCCATTTGTTCCTCTCACAATGTAACGGTAGACTATGCTTTCCAGGATATCAACGACATTCCGGGAACTCTGCCGGAAGGCCGTACAAAGCCATGGGGAACCGGTCAGGCTGTGCTTGCTGCAAAGAAAGTTCTTGATACACCGTTTATTGTGATCAATGCAGACGATTACTACGGCAAGGAGGGCTTTTAAGGCTGTCCATGAGTATCTGGTGAATGGCGGAAAGTCCTGTATGGCTGGCTTCGTGCTGAAGAATACTCTGTCCGATAATGGTGGTGTAACCCGTGGTGTTTGCAAGATGGACGACCAGAACAATTTGACTGAGGTTGTGGAAACCAAGAATATTGTAAAAACTGCAACTGGGGCAGAAGCAGATGGCGTGGCTGTGAATGTAAATTCTCTGGTTTCCATGAACATGTGGGGATTGACTCCGGAATTTTTAGATGTACTGGAAGAGGGCTTCAAGGAGTTCTTCGAGAAAGAAGTACCGAGCAATCCTCAGAAAGCCGAGTATCTGATCCCAATCTTCATCGGTGAACTGCTGGAGCAGGGCAAGATGTCTGTGAAGGTTCTGAAGACCAACGACACCTGGTACGGCATGACCTACCATGAGGATGTCGCAGCTGTAAAGGACAGCTTCAAGAAGATGTTGGAGAACGGTGTGTACAAGGCTGACCTGTTCAGTGATCTGTAAACAGCGATGAAAGAAACGATTGATTTACTCGGGAAGATTCTCACAAACATTCTGACGGCTCTCTACGAGCCGTTTGGATTCTCGCTCCTGATTTCCTTCCTGGCCTTGTTTTTCTACCTATATGCATATGAGCCTACACATGCGGGCAAGGGCTGGAAGAGCGCCATAGTGACTTGGTATCAGAAATTTAAAGAGAGTGCGTTTTTCCGGAAGTTGTTCCTATTGGTTTTCGTGACTTCGATGATCCTGTTTAGAACTCTGCTAAACCGTAATCTGTGGATGAATCCGTTGTCCAATGTCATGGGCGGATGGAGTATTTGGGAGACCGTGAACGGCGAGCAGAAGCTGACCACCGAGTGCATCGAGAACGTGATCATGATGGTGCCGTTTTCAGCAGTAGTGATGTGGACGTTCGAAGAAAAGGTGGGTCACGGTTGGAAGAAGAAACTGTGGCAAAGCAGTAAAATAGCATTTATCTTTTCTGTAAATATTGAGATGCTACAATTATTGCTTCGCTTGGGAACATTCCAGCTATCAGATATCTTCTATAACACAGTCGGCGGAGTAGTAGGTGGTTTGGTGTACTATGCGACGATAAAGGCAAGAAAGCGTCTGTAAAACTGGCTGAAATTGTGATATACTGGGAGCGGTAGCTCCCTACGCTGCTCGTAATAATCACACACCTCTTCGTGGTGAGCAGTAGGCAACGATCTAAGAATCAGGGATTCGGTGATCAGCTGAGATGTGAAGAAATTGAGAGGAGGAATAGCTCATGCATGTGTATAAAGAACTCAGTTTTGTGGGAAATAAACCGGGATTAGACAGCTTGGCAAAAAATATATATACTGTGTTTCCTGTGAATTGGATTAAGCCAAAACGTAATCAGATGTTGAAAGATTATATTCTTGCTGATTATGTCGGAGATCAAGCTCCTCATGCTGAGGTCTCAATTTATTATGGAAAAGATACCTGGCGTGACGGATATGTTAAGGTTTGTAATATTGTTCCACTACAAAAGAACCAGTTAACTATTGAGGAATATAATCAGTTGCTCGATTTATTTTATAATGATATAGCTAAAGTGTATGGTCAAACACATGATGATATTAAAGTTGTCGGACCGTCAACGGGTTGCTTTAACCCACTTGATTATATTTCTGAATCGGCACTAAATAAATTAACTTTATTTTGTAATACTGCAAATAAGTCTACTGGTTCATCGCATCCTTGTGATGAGGAACGTTGGTTTGATTTTATTTGTCAAACAGTGGATGATGGAAGAGTATTTGATTATGATACCTTGTCTAAATTTTTACAAGATGAGGAGTATTGGGGAAAGAAGGAAAAAGGATTTTTAGGTGTAATTGGACAGTTTGCATGGAGTGACGAGAATGCGCAGGAACTTGCATCTGAGTACGATAACTATGTTCGGATTCTTCAGTACTATAAGAAAACAAGACTGGGAGAATAATGGGCATGTTGGATGTTGTTTTGACAATTATTAACGTGATACTTGCAGTTGTTTCCGCTTTTGGAGCATGGAATTCAATTAAATATTTTCGGAAAAGCAAGAATCTTACAATTTTTGCACAGACAAACAAAGCATTAGTTGAAGTACAAAAAATGTTAATAAAGTTACCAGAAGCGTTGTCTGCTTCAAATTCTTCGAGACGGGGAAAGAAAGGACTTAGCTTACATAATACTTTATGCGATATCGGACAGGAGCTTAATGCAAATTTGACTGAAATCAACTCAAATATACCAACAGAATATTCAGATGCGATTCGTCAATTACAGAATAAGGATGGCTTTAACTTGCAGGCCTATATTAATTCGTATATTAGTGGCGAGGCAGTACAGAACAATGGTATTGATTCAGATGATTTCAATGTTTGTCAGGCGAGGCTTTTGGAAATACAAGACTATCTGAAAAAATCGGCACTGGAAACAGAAGAGAAATTGAAATAAAAATACACTAGAAGTTATATTGATTACAATGCTATACTTAAACCAAAAAGGAAAGAGGTTATCACCTATGCCCAGAACTAAAGGTAGCAAGAATAAGCCGAAAACTGTGACCGCTGATTTTGCGACGCAGCTTGCAGAAAAGCAGTCCGCAAAGGAAGCACTCTCTGCTGAGATTGCATCCATTACCGCAAACATTGACACTTTGAAGGCTGACTTGAAAGTGAAGAAGGTTGCTCTGAAGAAGGCCGAAAAAGAAGTGGCAGCTCTGGAAGCAAAGAAGGCAAAGGCAGATGCTAAGGCTGCAGAAGAAGCAAAGAAAGCAGAAGCGGAATCCGTTCTGAAGAAATTGCTTGCCGAGGGCATGAGTGCTGATGAAATCCTCGCTAAACTGAAATAACAGAAAAACCCGTAATGAACGTTTGGCGAGCCTGTTCATTACGGGTTTTAGGATTACAGGAATACGGATTCATCCGGCAGCATCAAATCGATAATATTCCGGCAGGTTGAGCTGCTTGATAAATGCATGGTGCTGGGCGTGGTAGTGCCGAAGATCATACCCCAGATGATGCAGTTCAAGAAGCTTTACCAACACCAGATTGATATGAATGCGTTTGGCATCGGCAATCTGAGCAGCATCCATCTTGCGTTTCGTCATCTGATAGACTTCCTCGCTGTCCAGCATCAGGTGGGATGCAAAAGCGTTTGGCTCATAAAGACAGATCTGCTTGTCTGTAATCGCCAGAGACTTATTCAGCGTGTGCAAGTCCATCAGAATCTGATGCTCCAGATAATGCCCCAGAGCGTACCCGCAGACCATCTGCTTTGTCTGCGAATCAAGATGACTGTTGATAAGAATCAATGGCTTATCAAAGTGGAGTGAAAGAAAACCCAGCACATCTTTGAAGCGAGGTGTTTCAAGGATGTCCAGGCTGCAGCTTCGCGCAATCCGTTTGATGTTGCGGGTGCCGGTATTTTGGACGAGGTCATTGGCTGCTTGGTAAATAAGAATGGAATCCATAATGTGCTCTCCTTTCGAGGATTTATAATATTTGCTCAGAATGTGGTTGATAAAAATGCTTAGAATAAACGAGGGGAAAATAAAAACAACATTACTTATCATGGCAGCTGGTATCGGCAGCCGATTTGGAACGGGTATTAAGCAACTGGAACCGGTGGATGCTTCTAATCACATCATCATGGACTATTCCATTCATGATGCAATCGAAGCAGGCTTCAATCATGTGGTATTTATCATCCGTAAGGATATCGAGAAGGAGTTCAAAGAGGTCATTGGTGACCGCATTGCCTCCATTTGCTCCGCTCATAATGTAACTGTTGACTATGCTTTCCAGGATATTAACGATATCCCGGGAACTCTGCCGGAAGGTCGTACAAAACCTTGGGGAACCGGTCAGGCTGTGCTTGCAGCAAAGAAAGTGATTGATACTCCATTCATTGTAAAGGAACATAAAAATGGGAAAGTATTTCGGAACTGATGGCTTCCGTGGTGAAGCCGGAATTACATTAACAGCAGACCATGCCTATAAAGTGGGTCGCTTTCTGGGTTGGTATTACAATGCTCTGCGTGAGCGCAATGGTGATACCGACCCTGCTCGCATTGTCATTGGCAAGGACACTCGCCGCAGCTCCTATATGTTTGAATATAGTTTGGTTGCAGGTCTGACTGCTTCCGGCGCAGACGCCTACCTGCTGCACGTCACTACTACGCCCAGCGTGGCTTATATTGCTCGTGTGGATGACTTTGACTGCGGCATCATGATCTCTGCCAGCCACAATCCCTACTATGATAACGGCATCAAGCTGATCGACTGCTACGGCGAGAAGATGCCCGAGGAAATCCTGCTGCTGGTAGAGGACTACATTGACGGAAAGCTCCATGTCTTTGATAAGGATTGGACGGAACTGCCGTTTGCTCATCGTGAGCACATCGGCTGCACGGTGGACTACGTGGCAGGCCGTAACCGTTATATGGGCTATCTGATCAGTCTCGGCATCTATTCCTTCAAGGGTGTCAAGGTCGGCTTAGATTGCGCCAACGGCAGTTCTTGGAACATTGCTAAAAGCGTTTTCGATGCGCTGGGTGCGGACACCTATGTCATAAACAATAAGCCGAACGGTCTAAACATCAACAATAATGCTGGCTCTACGCATATTGAGGGTCTGCAGAAGTTTGTTGTGGAGAAGGGTCTGGATGTTGGTTTTGCCTTCGATGGTGACGCCGACCGCTGCCTGTGCGTGGACGAGAAGGGTAATGTCATCACTGGCGACCATATCCTGTATATCTATGGCTGCTACATGAAAGAGCGTGGCAAACTGTTGACCAATACTGTGGTTACGACCGTTATGTCTAACTTTGGTCTGTACAAAGCGTTTGATGAGCAGGGCATTGGTTATGCTAAGACTGCCGTGGGCGACAAGTACGTCTATGAGTATATGGCAAAGAACGGCTGCCGTATCGGTGGTGAGCAGAGCGGCCATATCATTTTCAGCAAGTATGCAAGCACCGGCGATGGCATCCTGACCAGTCTGAAGATGATGGAGGTCATGCTGGCTAAGAAGAAGCCAATGAGCGAGTTGGCGGCACCGCTGAAGATCTATCCGCAGGTGTTGGAGAATGTTCGCGTGACCGATAAGAAGGCTGCACAGAATGATCCTGCTGTGCAGGAAGCCGTGTCTAAGGTTGCTGAGGCACTGGGCGATACCGGCCGTATTCTGGTTCGTGAGTCCGGCACTGAGCCGGTCGTTCGTGTGATGGTGGAAGCACCTGACCATGATACCTGCCAGAAGTATGTTGATGAAGTGGTCAATGTGATCTGCGAAAAGGGATATAAGGTATAAAGTCAATGACGACTCTGGCAGTGTCCGGAGTCGTTTTGTGTAAGTGGAAAAGTATCATAGAAAAATGAATAATAGGAGGGGCAAAACCTATGTGTGGAATCGTTGGATTTACAGGAAATCGACAGGCGGCACCGATCCTGCTGGATGGCCTGTCTAAACTGGAATATAGAGGATATGACTCGGCTGGATTGGCTGTCCGGGATGGAGAAGCACTGGCACAGGTCGTGAAAGCAAAAGGCCGTCTGTCCAATCTGATTGAGAAAACCGATAACGGTAATGCACTGAAAGGAACTTGTGGTATTGGCCATACCCGTTGGGCAACCCACGGTGAGCCGAGCCAGACGAATGCACATCCGCATGTTTCCGGTAACTGTAGCCGTTCCGGTTCCGGCACAGTGGAGTCTGAGGTTGTTGGCGTACATAACGGCATCATTGAGAACTATACCGAACTGAAAGAAAAACTGCTGAAGCACGGTTATACATTCTATAGTCAGACGGATACGGAAGTGGTCATCAAGCTGGTGGACTACTATTATAAAAAGTACAACCTCGGTCCTATTGATGCCATCGCTAAGACGATGGTGCGTGTCCGTGGTTCCTACGCTCTTGAGCTGATGTTCCGGGATTATCCGGGCGAGATCTGGGTAGCGCGTAAGGACAGCCCGATGATCATCGGCATTGCAGACGGAGAAACCTATGTGGCTTCGGATGTCCCGGCAATTCTGAAATACACTCGCAATGTGTACTACATCGGTAATCTTGAGTTCGCAAAGCTCGTTCCGGGTGAGGCTCACTTTTATGATCTGAATGGTGATGAGATCGAGAAGCAGACCACAGAAATCAAGTGGGATGCCGAGGCAGCTGAAAAAGGCGGCTTTGAGCATTTCATGATGAAAGAAATCCATGAGCAGCCGAAAGCTGTCCAGGATACCATGAATTCTGTAATCAAAGATGGAGCTATCGATCTGTCCGGTGTGGAAATCACCGAAGAGGAGATTAAGAACTTTGAGCAGATTTATATTGTAGCCTGTGGCTCTGCATGGCATGTGGGCATGGCTACTCAGTATGTGCTGGAAGATATGGCAGATATTCCGGTGCGTGTGGAACTTGCATCCGAGTTCCGCTATCGTAAGATGCCGCTCAATCAGAAGGCACTGGTGATTGTTGTCAGTCAGTCTGGTGAGACTGCGGATACACTGGCAGCACTGCGGATGGCAAAAGAAAAGGGCATTACCACAATGGCAATCATCAATGTAGTGGGTAGTAGTATTGCCCGTGAAGCAGACAAGGTGTTTTACACACTTGCTGGCCCTGAAATTTCTGTTGCTACGACTAAGGCATACAGCGCACAGCTTGCGGCCATGTACTGCTTGGCTGTTCAGTTCGCAAAGGTGAGAGGAAAAATCACGGAGGAGCAGTACAGCTACTATATTTCTGAACTTCTGACTTTCCCGGAAAAGATGCAGAAAGCTCTGGAAGATAAGGAACGCATCCAGTGGTTTGCTGCGAAGTATGCCAATGCACACGATGTGTTCTTCGTTGGCCGTGGCATTGATTATGCAGTCTGCTTGGAAGGCAGTTTGAAACTGAAAGAAATCAGCTACATCCATTCCGAAGCATACGCTGCGGGCGAATTGAAGCACGGAACCATCAGTCTGATTGAGCAGGGAACACTGGTCATCGGTGTGCTTACCCAGAGCGAACTCTACGAAAAGACTATCAGCAATATGTTGGAGTGCAAGAGCCGTGGCGCTTATCTGATGGGGCTCACTACTTATGGTAAGTATGAAATCGAAGATCAGGTAAACTTCACGGTATATGTTCCAAAGGTGGATGAGCACTTCGTTGGTAGTTTGGCAGTGATCCCGCTGCAGTTGCTGGGTTACTATGTGTCTGTAGCCAAGGGTCTGGATGTGGATAAGCCGAGAAACCTCGCAAAGAGTGTGACAGTGGAATAAAAGATAGCAAGAGGAAAAAGTTATGAAAACAACATTACTTATCATGGCTGCTGGTATCGGTAGCCGCTTTGGAACAGGAATTAAACAGTTGGAGCCGGTGGATGATGCTGGACATATCATCATGGATTACTCAATCCATGATGCGATTGAGGCTGGTTTCAACCATGTAGTATTTATCATCCGTAAGGATATCGAGAAAGAATTCAAAGAGGTCATCGGTGATCGTATTACCTCCATTTGCTCTTCTCACAATGTAACTGTGGACTACGCTTTCCAGGATATCAACGACATCCCGGGAGCTCTGCCGGAAGGCCGGACAAAGCCGTGGGGGACTGGCCAGGCCGTCCTTGCAGCGAAAAATGTGATTGATACTCCGTTCATTGTCATCAATGCAGATGACTACTATGGTAAAGAAGGCTTCAAGGCTGTTCATGAGTATCTTGTAAATGGCGGTGAGTCCTGCATGGCAGGCTTTGTGCTGAAGAACACGCTGTCTGATAACGGTGGCGTGACTCGTGGCATCTGCAAGATGGATAAGCAGAACAACCTGACCGAGGTTGTGGAAACCAAGAATATTGTAAAAACTGCAACTGGGGCAGAAGCAGACGGCATGGCTGTGGATGTGAATTCTCTGGTATCCATGAATATGTGGGGATTAACACCTGATTTTCTGGATGTACTGGAAGAGGGCTTCAAAGAGTTCTTTGAGAAGGAAGTCCCGGGCAATCCTCTGAAAGCAGAGTATCTGATTCCTATCTTCATCGGCGAACTGCTGGAGCAGGGAAAGATGTCAGTGAAGGTTCTGAAAACCAACGATACATGGTATGGTATGACCTATCATGAAGATGTCGCAGCAGTAAAGAACAGTTTCAAGAAGATGCTGGAGAACGGTGTGTACAAGACTGATCTGTTCAGCGATCTGTAAATGACGATGAAAGAAACGCTTGATTTACTCGGAAAGATTCTTACAAACATCCTGACTGCTCTCTATGAGCCGTTTGGATTCTCGCTTCTTCTTTCCTTCCTCGCAATGTTTTTCTATCTTTATGCTTATGAATCTATTGGAGCAGGAAAAGGCTGGAAGATTGCCATAATGACATGGTATCAGAAATTCAAGGAGAGTGTGTTCTTTCGGAAACTATTCTTCCTGGCCTTTGTGACTTCGCTTATTCTGTTCCGAACCCTGTTAAACCGTCAACTGTGGATGAATCCTTTATCCGATGTCATGGGCGGCTGGGGCATCTGGGGGACAGTGAATGGTGAACAAAAACTGACCACGGAGTGTATCGAGAACGTAATCATGATGGTGCCGTTTAGTAGTGTGGTTATGTGGACGTTCCAGGAGAAGATGGAGAAAGGCTTGAAGAAGATACTGTGGCAAAGCGGAAAGATAACATTTTGCTTTTCGGTAAGCATTGAGATGCTGCAATTATTGCTTCGTTTGGGAACATTCCAGCTATCAGATATCTTCTACAACACAGTAGGTGGAGTGCTCGGCGGTTTAGTGTATTACGTGGCGATGAAGGCAAGAAAGCATCTGTAAAACTGGATGAAATTGTGATATAATGGGGCAAATGAGACTGACCGTGTCTCAGGTGGTGCCCTGACTCTGGGGCCATGGAAAACCGTGGCTCTCACTGCTCTAATAATCACACACCTCTACGCGGTGAGCAGCAGGCAACAATCTAAGGATTGGCTGAGATGTGAAGATGTGATAATGAAAAGATGTGAATAGATGACAAACAGATATAATGTGAAGGTAAATGATCAGATATACCAAGTGGAAGTAGCCGATGTGGAGGCAAACACAACAAATAATGAAGAGTCAAGTGCTTCCATATGCTTTGAAGCAATAAAAGCTGAATATGACTATTGTGTAACACGTGCAGAAAAGCTAGAAAATAAGGTATATATTCTATTGGCGGCTTGTGCATTTATATTTGTCCTGTTGACAACACAAATCGAAAAAGCTGGAAATGTGAATTTGCCTCAAACGAAACCAGAATTATATGGGATAATAATCTATGCCATCTTACTTGCTATAGCTATTGTAAGTAATGTTGCGATGCTTATTATGTCAGTCAATCTATTAAGAAGCATGAGATTCGGACGATTAGATGCAGGACTTTTATTAACTGAAGGTCTGCCGGATGAAAAGGACACGACAGCGGTAAGATTTATCGGAAGTATTTACGCTCAGAACACAGATAACAATAATGCAATTTTGGAAAAGAAGTACACAGCATTTAACAAATGTGTTGGATTATTTTGTGTGAGCACGGTGGCGTTAATATCCCTTGCGGTGGTTAGCATTTTTATAGGAATATAAAAGAAAGAAGGAAAAACAATGTCAGATAAAGAAGATATTAGAAAAGCACTTGAGGCGAGCAGAAAAAGTGGACCGATGGATGAAAGTATGGTACGAGGTACAGCGGAGCTAAGCACAAAAAATGACGGTGGATATTATGCAGACGCTATACGAGGCACAAAATATCTTCAATTCTCTCAGGATGAAGAGGACTGTAAGGATAAGAAATAAGTACGGCTAAACAATACAATATGAACATAGAAATGAGGCCTACATATTATGCCCAGAACCAAAGGAAGCAAGAACCGCACCAAATCTGATATCGCGTCCCAGATCGCAGAGAAGCAGTCTGTCATCCAGACTCTTACCGCAGAGGTAGAGGTAATCCAGAAGGATATCGAAGAGAAAAAAGCCAACTTAAAAACTAAGAAATCTGAACTGAAGTCCGCAGAGAAAGAAGTAGCCAAGCTCGAAGCCAAGAAAGCCAAAGCGGATCAGAAAGCCGCAGAAGAAGCAAAGAAGGCTGAAGCCGAGAGTGTACTGAAGAAGTTGCTGGCCAGCGGCATGAGTGCGGATGAGATTCTGGAAAAGCTGAAATAAACAAGAACCCAAGAAAAAAATAAATGCCGTGTGGAAAAACTGAACTCCAGGAGTTCACACAGTATTTTTGAAGGTTGTTGTATAGTTTGTAACGAAAATAAAATGAGAATAAAAATGGAGTGTGAGAAAAAATGAATTTATCAAAAATACATCATATTGCAATCATCGTATCTGACTACGAAGCAGCTAAGGATTTCTATGTGAACAAGCTGGGATTCTCTGTCATCAGAGAGAACTATCGCTCAGAGCGTAAAGACTGGAAGCTGGATTTGCGTGTCAATGAGCATACGGAGTTGGAAATTTTCGCCGAGGAAGATCCTCCGAAGCGTGTGAACCGCCCGGAAGCATGTGGGCTGCGTCACCTTGCATTCTGCGTAGACAGTGTGGAGCAGACGGTGAGGGAGCTGGCGGAGGTAGGAATTGAATGTGAGCCAATTCGTGTGGATGATTACACCGGCAAGAAGATGACATTCTTTCATGATCCGGATGGACTGCCGCTGGAGCTGCATGAGTAAAATGAAGAAAACAAGAAAACCAGGTGGTGGCCGAAAGAAGTTGAAGCCAGAGTACGATGCCGGGAAGAACCTGAAAGAGCAGATGGATGCTGCTGTGACGCTTTATAATTCTGAGATGTCCTTGCAGGCCATCGGCGATGAACTGGGATTAAATCCAATAAAAGTAAGAAAGCTGCTCATCACGACCGGTGTGTATGAATCTGAAGTGGCGGAGAAAGTAAAAAATACTTTTGAAGAATACCGAGAAACAAAAGACTATAAAACTTCCATTCTCTCAACGGCAACAGTCCTTGGCCTATCCAAAGCCTCCGTCACATCGTACCTGCCTTATGAAAAAGGCGTGTACTTTCCAAACATAGCAGATAAAGAGAAAATCAGCGTAGGAGCAGAGCGGCAGCGGAGATACAGAGCGGTAAGAAAACTGAGAACCGAGCCGACAGAAGAGCATCTGTGGGAGGTGGTTCTTCTTTATGCAGGTGTGCGTTTCAAAACGTACTCAGGTTTACCCTTTACCTATGAAATACGAAAGGGCCGGAATGGGCAATGCAATTATGCGGAACTTTTAGAGCAGTGATGGCTGCTCACCCAGACAAAGCGCATTGAAACAGCGAAAAAACACGGGCATCCGTCTTGGTTGCCCGCGCATAAAAAGAATGATACACAGAAAGAGGGTGCACGGTGTTCTTTATATCATGCCTATGCTACTGCCGACAGCGATACTCTATACAGAATTATCTTCTGCTGACCGCTTTCAAAGCTTTTAACTCTTGCTGTAAATTCTTTTTGTTTGCAATACTTCTATACACTATTCGCCATACCCAGAAAAATGGCAGCGTCCACGGATGACTATAAACAAACGGATAATACAATTTGCAAAATTCTCTTCCGGGAAAAAGCCGTACACAGCAGTATTTTAGCTTCGTCCGGAGAGTGATATCTTCTGAGTCTTCCTGAAGCTCATGCAGACGATTGTTAACGCTGTTACCGACTGTTCCGTAAGTGGTCGCATCACAATAGTACAGCAGCATTTCCTTTTCATCCTCGGTCAGTTCGATCTCTGCCAGAGGCCGAACGGCAGAAAACAGCTTTTCTGCCAGCACACGGCTGTGCTGCTCATATTCTGCGATTCCAAGCTGCGTCAGCTTTTGTTCCACTTCGTCCCGATCCATGATGTCGCCCAGATGCCGCTCCATCACATAAATATCGGCCAGTGTGCGGACACCTGTTCCGCTGTGACTGTAATGCTTGTATGCGTGTGCAAGGGCAAATACATAAAAGTCTTCGGGCGTAAAGGCAAACTGATATACTGTTCCATCTACCGGCAGTAAGCGTTCTTTTACATTCTCATACTGTTCGGTATACTGCTCGGCCAATTCCTTATACATCCCGTGAAACAGGGAAACATGCATTTCAAAATTATAAATAGGCGCTTTTTCATATACATCGTGATTGCCCTTCCTGAAAGAAACAGTCTTGTAGCCCCGGTTTTGAAAAATCTCCCGCACCTGTTCACGTCCGGAAGGGTCAAACAAAATGTCGTTGTCCGCCATCTCCCGCATGCCGGGCTTCGGGTACCAGTCTTTCAGGATGCTGCCTTTCAAAGGCATATACCAGATGCCTTGTGTTTCCAACTCATGCAGAATGGCCTTACGCTCGGCATCCAGCAGCATATTTTTTCGGATCGCCTTATTTTTGGCTTCGAGCCATTGCTTCTTTGTTGTTTCATCGGCATTTGCAAAAATCGCGGTTTTCTCCAATGCCATGCAGACCATGGAAGCGACCGAATGCTTTTTTGCCATGATCAGAAGCTGCTTCAGATCCGCATCGGCCAAAACTTCTTCTCGCGCAGAAGTGCCTTGGAGCGCACACGCCATCAAATAAAGCAGGTGCTCCCTTGTTTTGGTCATTGTACTCATTTTGCGGTTCCTCAATATTCATTCCAATGGCTGTAGATCTCGCTGACAATATCCCGCAGTTCTTTGAGCCGCGCTTCCTGCTGCTGTTCATAGCGGTCAAATTCTGCTTTGGCACGTTCTGTCTTTCCTTCTTTTTGTGCCAGAACCCAAAATGCTGTATCGGCATCACGATATTCCAGCTTTTTTTCGGATACATATTCATCCAACACATTCAGACAATTTGTGATGTCCTTTTCTGCCAACGTATGATCGTGCAGACTATCAAGGTCAAAACAAATTGCCATGCTGGTGTGCGCAGAAACCAGCGTAGTTATCAAACGGCTGCTGGAGACCGTGGCAAGAAGAGCCCCATACGGAAGATAAAGGATTTCGTCCTGTATGCCATCGTCCAGATTGGTACGGTATCGGAACAACGTCTGGTATCCGTGCTGTGCCAGCAACGCCCGATTTTCTTGTGTATCGTCTTGATTCCGCAAAAGAACGATCGGTTTCCATACGGTGGTGTATTTTGCGATCATTTCCTGAAGATCCGCTACTGTGTCCAGCGTATCATCCTGCATGGAATGAATAAACAGAACAAAATCATAATTTTCCGCAGCAGACGCTTTGATGATGTCCCGCAGCGTCTCTTTATCCAGTGAGCAATTCAGCAGGATCGTCGGGGTGAAGGCATGGCCTGCACTCAATTTCTTTACAAGCTCAATATCCTTCGCGGAAGATACCCTGAAGCAGGGGACCGCACCGGATATATCCGTGTTGGCGGAAATTGCCTTCTCCCGCTTGTCTAATTCGGATTGGATCTCTCGGATCTCCTGTTCATAAGGGGCGGCCTGCTGCTGCAATGCACGCATTTGTGACAGTCTCCGCCGTTCCTGCTGACGGTTCATCCATGACAGTCCGATCAGGAGCGCAGAACAAACAATGATCACACCAACCGCAAAGGTCTTGCTTTTCCAAAATTTCATAATGTTACCCTATTTTGCTTTTCTGTCGGATGCCATCTTTGGAAAAAGACAGCTCCCTGTCAAAAAAATCGATCTGATCTGTGCGGTGCGTGACCATCAGCACTGTTTTGTCGGTCATGCGGCGCAGATTTTCCAACAACTGCTGCGCAGTTGCTTCGTCCAAGGCACTGGTGGCCTCGTCCAGCATCAGAATGGGATGCTCTGAGAACACGGCACGGGCAATGGCGATGCGCTGCATCTGCCCCTCAGAAAGCCCCTGCCCGTGTTCGCCCAGCATGGTATCCAGCCCTTTTTCCAGCTTCTGCACAAAATCCTCTGCGCAGGCAATGCGCAGGGCACGGAGGATGCCGGCATCATCCTGTGCTTTGCACGGGTCGCCAAAGGAAACGATATCCCGGATCGTACCGGAAAGCAGCTGATTGCCCTGCGGCACATAGGCGAACAGGCTGCGCCACGCCGCCGTGAGCGGTTGTGTGCCGCAGGTGGTTTCCAGCGTGCGTGAACCGGCATCCAGCGGGTAAAGGCACATCAGCAATTTCAGCACCGTGCTTTTGCCGCAGCCGGACGGCCCGGTGAACGCGATGTACTCGCCCTTGCGGATGGTCAGGTCAATATCCTTCAGCACCACCGGCATGGGCGGCTGTTCTTCCTCTGCGCGGACAGGCGGCTGATAGGTAAAGCTGGCGTGTTCCAGCCGGAGCGCCGTCAGCTTGGTGCGATAGAACTCCAGCACTTTTTCCTCTGCAAGCGGGTGCTCGCTGTCCGGTGCAAACGCTTCGGCTTCCATCAGGCGCTCCGCGCTGGCAAGCATGGCGTAATAACGCGGCAGATACCCCGTAATGTTGGCAAACGGGCTTTGCACCTGCCCCACCAGCTGCATGATCGCCATCAGGTTTCCGTAGCTCATCGTTCCGGTCAGGATACCATATCCGCAAAAGCCGATGCCCAGCAGATATGCGCCGTTCATCGCACCGGCAAACCCGATGTTGCACAGGTTGGAAAAGTTGCTGCGCTTCATCCGCGCGGCCTTGTGCTGTTCCATCAAGTTGTCCGCCTGCGCCGCAGTCTGCTGCTCCTTTGCAAAGGTGCGCACGATGAGCAGGCTTTCCAGCCGCTCCTGCAAAAAGACCCGCAGGATGCCGTCCGCTTCCTGAATATTTTTGTGCAGGCGTTTCAGAATTTTCCGAAATCCATACGTCAGTGCAAGCATGGCTGCGCCGCCGGGCACCAGCACCCAGAAAAACCGCGGCTCCAGCCATAAGATGGCGGCCAATGCGCCGAACAGCCGCACCAGCATTCCGATCAGACCGGGCACGATCTGCGTAACACCGCCTGCAATGATGGTGGTGTCCGATGTAAGGCGGTTCATCCACTCGCCGGAATGCACCGCCGTGACCGATGCATAATTGCCGGTGAGCAGTGCCGCAAAGAGCCGGTGCTTGAAGCGGTTTTCCACGGCGGCGCTGGTGTACTCACTCAAAAAGCGGCTCGCCGCGCTCAACACGATCTGCCCCAGCAGGATGCCCACCAGCAGCGCCAGCGATGCCCAAAAACCGCCCTGCACCCCGTCCACAGCCATGTTGATAATGCGCCGCAGTACAAAGGCAAAGGCGATGCTGGAAACGCTCAGCACCGCCTGTACTGCAACCAGAACGCCTACCAGAAGCTTGGCTTTTCCCGCTGCGATGCTGAGCCATTGTAAGGTGTTTTTTTGTTTCATTGGCACAGCTTCCTTTTTATTCTTCCGGGCAGGTCACGGCACCACAGCACCGCCGCGCGCAGGTAGAACAGATCGCACCACAGATGCACATACAGTCGGTAGCGCTGATCCGTGACCGGGAGCTTTTGTCCATCCCGGATCACTGCCGTCAGCACGCCGATGATATGCCGGTCGGTTATGCCGGTCTCCCGCTGCCAGCGGTTGTCCCCGCAGAGGACATAATCGTTTTTGCGTACTTTCAAAATACGGTGGAGCACATATTGTCCGCTATCCCGGCGGTAGAGCGGCACATCGTATTTGTTCAGTCGTCCTTCCGGTTTGCGGGCGATAAGCAGCAGGTCTTTGCCCTGCCGGATCAGCGGCAGCATACTGTCGCCTACATTGCGGTAAAGCAAAAAGCCATTGTGCGCAATCTCCTCTTCAAAGGTCGATTTACGCATCCAGCGCACCGATTTTTTTCAGGTTGTTGATGACCATATCCACATCCTCGGCCATCACAGCGCGGGGGGCATCGTACTTTTTGCACATGGCGTCCAGAATGGCTTCCTTGGTGGTTTCGGTTTTGAGCTGGTCAATGATAAACGCGGCGGTGGCATTGCTGCGCACCATGCCGGCAAAGCCGCCGCCGGCTTCTACCATCACCTGCTCGCCGTCCATTTCCTGCGTGACAAATGTATCTTTCAGTTTCATATTTAAACGTCCTTTCTTAGAACGGTGTTTTTTCAAGAGAAGGCAGGCCGCCGAAACGACCTGCCTTCTGTAAAAGATCAGCTCAGTTCGGTCTGGCAGGGATGGTAGGAATAGCCTGGGCACCAGTTGTCGAATCCACAGCTGGTCGTGATAACATCCTCGGCCTCAAACTCGATGACTTCCATCTGAGCCTTTGTGTACTTTTCCATGCTTACACATCTCCTTTCGCAGAAAATCTCTATGTGAAGCGGCTGTTACACCGCGTCATGCAAAGGGTCAGCAGTCCGGGTGAGGTTCTTCCTCATCGGTCTGCTCTTTTTTCAGCCATGCGTTGTAGTTTTTTTGCATGGACTTTAACAGGGATTCCTTGTACTCCGCCCGCAGTTCTTCAAAACATTCTTTCTGTTCAACACACTTTTTCAGACGGATACAGTCAGGATAGTAGAAGCAGGTTTTGCACGCCTCGATCGGCTCCCAGTATTCTCGAAAACTTTGAATGACAGAACGTTCTGGTTCTTTCCCATCAAGGCTTCCCACAAAGTTGTCCTCGCTGTAATGCTCGCACAACCCAAGTTCCCCGTTTGGCAGGATCGTAAGGGAACTGCCGCTATCTGCCATGCATTGCCGGAGACGCGGTTTTTGGCGCAAATAGTACGATGCCCCGATTCCATAATCGTCCAGTTTTTTGCGGAGCTGCTGCTGTTTTTGATAAAGCTGGTGCCGTTCTTCTTGGGCACGGATATGTGTTTTGCTGCCTGCAAACTCAAATAATGTATGGCTGTAAACCGAAAATTTACCTTTGCCGCCGAAGCGCTCGTGCAGTTCGTCTGCCAGTTCCATCAGATTATCGGCGTTGTGCTCGTCCATGTTCAGCCGGATATGGACGGAAACCCCTGCATCCAGCAAACGCTGGATATTTGCAAGTACCACCTGATAGGGGCTTTTGCCATCCTTATAAATAAATGCCTTGCTGCGGTTATAGGTTTCCTCCGTGCCGTCCAGCGTGATCTGCACGTTCTTCAACTTCCAATGGGAAACCGCTTGTTCTACAGCAGCTTCGTCAAACAGGTATCCGTTGGAGATCATCATGGATTCGTACACAATGCCCTTTTCCGCAAGGTCGGTGCAGATGATATCAATGACCTGCTTATTAAAAAGCGGTTCACCGCCAAACCAGTGCAGATGAACCTTTTCGCCGCCGCAATGCGCTGCAATATAAGCCGCTGCCTTGTGGGCGGTTTCATCGCTCATGGGAATCCGGGAACGCCCCATCTCATAGCAGTAAAAGCACCGGGCGTTACAGTCCGTGGTGGTAAAAATGGTATAGCTTGTAATATGCTCCGGTTCCTTCTGCATCGTGCGGCGGATAAACCGCACCCGGTCGGCATATTTCATGTCGTCCATTTCCTGCGGTACGCGGAACCAGCTGCTGCGCAGTTCAGCAACTGCATCCGGCGCAGTATACTCCTCCTGCGTGAGCAGAAGCAGCGCCCGTGTGAGGGTATGGAACACCAGCACCCCGCCCTCGACCGGCTGGGCAGCAACGTATGTCATCCAGCGCAGGCCGTGCTCTGCCGGCTTCGGCTTACCAAGGATCTTCATCGTATTGCCGGACGGCGGCAAAATGGTTTGCATTGCAGTGCTCCTCCTATTGATTCATCCCGTGGTAAGCTACAAGTGCGGCTTCCGGCTCCATATTACATCCCAGCCTATACAGCGGCACGCTGCTGCTCAGTAAATCGATCAGTGCAAGGGTTTTTCTCAAAGCGGCAGGCTGCGCCGGACGGTAGCTCTGCTGGCAGAGCATCCTAAGCGCTTCTTTGGGAGAGATACGCACGATGTGGTTCGTTTTACTGCGGGTCAGGATGCACACTGCCTTGAGCGGGCAGGCAATGTTGTGGCTCAGATGCTCCTTGCCGTCCCACGGCGTACCGTAAACCGTTGCGCCCTCGCGGGTGATGTGGATCAGGGGCTTGTCTCCATTTACTATCACGGCACGCGCGCCAAACTGTTTGAGCCAGAGCCGGGTGTGGGTGGTTTTGCCTGTGCCGCTTTTGGCGGTGAACAGGTACGCCTGCCCATCCACGGCAACCACTGCACCGTGCATCAAAAGCACATCTTCCTGCACCAGCACCTGCGCCAGCTTGCGGTAGACCGCCAGCGTTTCCAGATAGCTGTCTTCGTATTCCTGTACGGGAGCGCCTTCTTGTATGTTCTCTCGTGCAGACTTGGCACGCTCAAATGCAATGTCCGCTTCTGTTGTTGTAATAACATATTCTGGGGGATCGTCTGTCCGGTAGTCCGCGCACAGCGTATGTACCTGCGGATAGAGCGATTCAATTTTTACGGTATGCCCCGCCAGCCGGTAAGTATTGTGCATTGTGCGCTCCTTATAGGGTATCAGGTCTATCATTATGCTTATCATAAACGAACGGTGTTCAAAAGTCAAGAATATATTGAAGATGCACAACGTAAGAATGACTTTTTAGAAGAACTTGCACAAAAGGTTGAATAAACATCATGATAAACCGAGTTTTAATGAACTCGTTGTGTCTCTTGCCATGGTGGGATATACTAGACACATCAACTGGAAAAGGAGCGCCTCTATGACCGACCTGAACACATACTTTCAAAAGCATGGCCTTTGTGCAGAGAACATCCTGTACATTTACCGCAAAGACCGCAAAACAGTCATTCAGCGCACGGACGGTGAGGAATTT